>OCVV011351065.1_pt1 | contig 11215 bp, 7 predicted proteins | sample 1539721 | NCBI WGS metagenome assembly OCVV01 (sample SAMN02144230, study PRJEB22623) | gut metagenome | biome: sheep rumen | host: Ovis aries | place: New Zealand | reverse complement strand
CGGAACAGCAAAGAATTGCCATCGATAACATAGATCTTTTTGCCTTTTTCCATCATTTGACCTCCATTGCCTCTTCGAGGATATAGGTGTTCTCCCTCCGTTCATCCTTATGGAGTTTGAGGAGGAGGACGTTGTCTTTTTGCAGCAGGGGATAATAAGAATCGTATTCGTCGGAGAAGATGGTGATCTCCAACTCGGATACGTCATCATAAACCAATAAGAAGGCCATCGAACGCTTGTTCTTCGTGGTGATCGCCCGGATGCTTTTCACCGCCCCGGCGGTCAAGAAGGAGCCGGTCTGCTCTTCGGCTTCCGATAAGGGTTTGTAGTCTTTTCCTTCCAGCGCGTCTTTATGAAGTAATAAAGGAGAGCCGGAGATCATGATGCCAAGGGCTTCTTTTTCGATGAGGAGATTCTCTTCCGCCCGGTTAGGGACATCGATCAGGATCGGCTTGGGGATGTCGAGGTCGAACAAGACTTCCTGCCCATTGCTCCCCACGAACATCTCCGCGTAATTGAGCGCGGTCGCCGCGCTCGCGCGAAGCCTGGAACGGTTTTTGTTTTCCTCTAAGGAATCCAAAGCCCCGGCATCGATCAATTTGACCAATAATGGGAGGGAAAGCCCAAAGGGCTTCATCCTCTTCGCAAAATCGAATAGATCGAGGAATTCCCCATTCCTTTCCCGTTCGTCGACGATATCATGGCAGAAAGCGGTCTGGATCCCTTTGATCCCCGTAAGGGGGAAGAGCAGGGAATCGCCATCGACTAAGAAGACGGTGCCGCTTCGATTGACGTTTGGCAAAGAAAGCTGGAGGCGGAGGGCTTTCATCTCCGAAAGCATCTCGGCGAATTTCGGGTCCTTGGTAGTGGTCTGATCTAAGATCGCCGCGAAGAATTCCTTGGGGTAATTGGCTTTTAGATACGCCATTTGGCAAGCTAAAACGCCATAGGAGACCGCATGGGATTTGTTGAAGCCATAATCGGCGAATTCGTAAATCAGGCGGAAAACGCGCTCGGCAAGGTTCCTCGGATGGCCTTGTTTGAGGCAGCCTTCGACGAATACCTGTTCCAAAGAAGCCAATTTCCCGGCGTCTTTTTTGGAGATCGCTCTGCGGAAATTATCCGCTTGGGCATAGCTTAAGCCCGCCATCGCGCGGACGATCTGCATGACTTGCTCTTGGTAGACCAAGATCCCATAGGTCGAAGAAAGATAACGTTCCATCTCGGGGCAGAGGTAATTGATTCTTTCGATCCCTTTCTTCCTCTTGGCGAAATGGGGGATGTTCTCCATCGGGCCAGGGCGGAACAAGGCGATGCAGGCGACGATATCCTCAAAATGGTTCGGCTCGATCTGGCGGATCGTTTTCTTCATGCCGGCGGATTCTAGTTGGAATAAGCCCATCGTCTTCCCAGAGGCGATCAAGGAAATTGCTTTCGGATCGTCATATGGGATCGTTAGGTAATCCAGATGAACCCCGTGGTCTTTTTCGATCAAGGAAAGGCAACGATCGATGATCGTGAGGTTCCGCAAGCCCAATATGTCCATTTTGAGGAACCCTTGTTCTTCCAGATAATTCATCTCATAAGAGCAAACGAGGCCATACGTTGCATCGTCTTTGACCGGGACCGCATCCTGAAGCGGGGAGTCATTCAGCACGATACCAGCGGCATGGAGGCCGCTTTGCCTGGGAAGCCCTTCGATCTTCGCCGCCAATTGGATGATGCCCAAATAATAAGGATCGCTGTCGATCAAAGCCTTGAAGCGTTTGTTGTTTTTGTATTCGTCCCGTAGGGAGGTGTTATAGCCCTGGATCGTTTTGGCCAATAGATCGATCTCTCTGGGCTCATATTGATAGATCCTCCCGATGTCGCGGATCGATTGCCTTGCGCCGATCGTTTGCATGGTGACGATATGGGAGACGTGGTCATGGCCATATTTCTTCTGCAGGTAATCGACGACTTGGTCGCGTTTGATGTCGGCGAAGTCGACGTCGATATCCGGCATCGATTGGCGTTCTGGATTCAAGAAGCGTTCGAACAAAAGATCATGCTGGATCGGATCGGGTGTGACGATCCCTAAAGAATAGGAAACCAAGCTTCCCGCGCCGGATCCGCGGCCTGGGCCGACATAGATATCATGGGTTTTGGCATAGCCAACATAATCGGCGACGATCAAGAAATAATCGGCATAGCCCATCTTATTGATGATGGAAAGCTCGTATTCGAGGCGTTTTTCGTATTCGGAAGAATAGTTGGGATTCTTCTTTTTCAACCCTTCATAGGTGAGCTTTCTTAGATAGTCTTCGCTGGAGATTCCTTCCGGAGTCGGATAATGGAGCAAGCCTCCTCGCTTTTGGAAGAAGGAGAACGATGCCCGTTCGGCGATTTCTTTGGTCTTGGCCAGCTCTTCTTTGGTGTAGGTGGCTTCCAGAATATCGGGGGTGAGGAAGTAATTGGGGCCGGTTTTCTCTTTTTCCTCCAGCCGTTTGTCTTCGCTGATCGCCCGGACGATATCGAGGACGATCGCATCGGAATCCTTTTGATAAAGGATGTGGGGGAAGGCGACCGTGTCATATGGGAAGCGTTCGGCGAATTTCCTTAAGAAAGACAAGAAGGAAGATTCTTCGGGAAGGTAAGGAAGGCCAAGGTAGAAGGATTCGAAGCCTTTCGAGAAATCGAAAAGATAATCCCGGCAATCCTCCATCGGCTTGGAAGTTTTATAAAGGGAATGGAGTTTGGAATATTCGCTCGGCAAGATGACGATCAAGCCTTTTTGGTGATCGAGGAGGAATTGCTTGGTCAGCTTTTTCTTGGAAGCCTCCAAGTTGATCAAGATGAGGTTTCGATAACCTTCTTCATCCGTGAGATATAGGGAAAGGAGAGTTTCATCCACGAAGACATCAAGGCCATAAAAAGGCTTCAAAGGTTCCTTTTCCAAAAGATGGCTTAATTCAGGGAAGCCGGACATCGTCTCCAAATCGGAAATGCCGACGCCGAAATAACCCATCTTCTTGGCGAGACCGCAGATCTTGCGGATGCTCAACCCACTATGAAGGAAGGAATATCCGCTGTAGACATGAAGGGGGACGAAATCCATATGGGATATTTTAAACCTTTTAAGGCTCTTAATGAGTCTTAAATGTCAAAAACTTCAAAAAGCAGGAAAAATCTTGGAAAAATCAATCGTGTTCAAAAAAGATGTTCAAAAAAACTTAGACAGTTGAAAACCTTTCGATATCGAAGCACATTCTCCATCGTTCCAAAGAAGGATGAAGAAGGCAAAAGAAAAAAATGTCATATATTAGGTGGTATATGAATAAAAGAAAAAGCGGCGATTGCGCGCCGCTAATTCAAATAATCGAATCAAACGAATAAATCGTCGAGATCCTTAATGAAGGCATCTAGTTCGGTAAGGTCTTTGATTTTGGCGCCGCTTGCTTGGGCATGTCCGCCGCCTCCCCATTTGTTGGCGATGCCAGAGATGTCTTTGGCTTTGCTGCGGATCGAAATCCTCCAGCAAGGCTCTTTGGGGCTTGGATCTTCGGTGATCGAGCACCAGCAGTTGATCTCCTTGATGTTGGAGAACATATTGACGTTTTCTTTGCCGAGTTCGGTTGTGATGGCCAATTGCTCTTGGACATCGCAAGGAAGCAGGTAATAGGAGACGCCGTGGGGAGAGACGCTGAAATGGCTCAAGACATAGGCCTGGACTTCCAAAGAATGGAGGGTCTTCTCGTACATTTTTTGATAGATGCTTGGGAGGTTGATCCCCGTTTTCAGAAGCTCTTGCGCGACGGCGAAGGTATGCTCGCTGGTCGAGCTATAAAGGAAACGCCCGGAATCCCCAACGATCCCGATATAGAAATAAGAAGCGGCTTCTTGGCTGATCTTTTTGCCTTTCCAATGGAGGCAGAAGTCGGCGACGATCTCGGCCGCGGAAGCGGAATCGATGTCCAAAACGCTGGCTTTGGGGGCGATTTCGCTCTTGCAGGGGTGATGGTCGAATTTCGCCTTGGCCCGCGCTTTTTGGAAGCGAGGATCGGCGATCCTTTCGGTATCCCCGACGTCGCAGATGATCGCCAAGAAATTCCCGCCTTTGAAGAATTCGTCGGGAAGCTTTTCGGTCTCCGGGAATAAACGCGGAGTGAAAGAGATATGGTTGTCCCCAACGTAATGGATTTCCTTCTCGGGGAAGTTATCCTTCAAGAAGGTATATAAACCCATCTGGCTTCCCTGGGCGTCGAAGTCGGGCCGGATATGGCGGTAAACGACGATTTTGTTGTGGGAGCGGATCAGTTTGCGGATCGCGGCATATGCTTCTTTGAAGCGAAGCCCATATTCAAGGATGGCCTGCTCCATCAGAGGGTCCCCTCGATGCGCTTCTGGCAATCGCGGGCGATCATGACTTCCTCATCGGTCGGGATGATGACGACTTTGATCTTGCTGCCCGCTTTGGAGATCACGGCCTGGCTGCCATGGATCTTCTCATTGGCTTCGTAATCGATATCAAGGTGGAGGGCCTCTTCGACATCCTTAAGGATGAGTTTGCGGTAGAGGGGGCTGTTCTCCCCGATGCCGGCGGAGAAGATGATCATGTCGGCCCCGCCCAAACGGACGAAATACTGGCCGATGAAATCGGCGACTCTCCTGGCGAAGAGCTTGCTGGCTAAGATCGCCCTTTCGTTGCCCTTCAGATATGCGTCTTCGACGTCGCGGGTGTCGTTGGAAACCCCGGAAACGCCCAATAAGCCGGATTTCTTGTTGAGGATGTCATACATTTCGGAGACGGTTTTGCCTTCGCATTCGGCGAGGTAATACATCACGGAAGGATCGATGTCGCCGCTTCTGGTGCCCATCATGACTCCGCCGAGCGGGGTGAGGCCCATCGAGGTGGCGACGCATTTGCCGTCTTTAATCGCGCATAAGGAAGCGCCGCTACCGACATGGCAGGAGATGATTCTCGTGCCTTCGGCTTTACCGCCAAAATAATCTTTGATCGCTTTGTCGGCGAGATAGTTATGGCTGGTGCCGTGGGCGCCATACCTTCTGCAATCGTATTTCTCGGTCAATTCATAAGGAACGGGATAGACATAGTCTTCGGCTTCCATGGTCTGATGGAAAGCGGTGTCGAAGACGGCGATCGCAAGGGCATCCGGAAGCGCCTTCTTGAAGGCGTGGAAGCCAAGGAGGTGGGCAGGGGCATGAAGGGGATCGAGCGGGACCAACTTGGTGATCTTCGCTTCGGTGTCTTCATTGAAATCGGCCGATTTGGCGAAGTATTTGCCGCCTTGGACGATGCGGTGGCCGACGCATTTGATTTCATCGAGGGATTTGACGATCCCGTATTTCAATAAGCTGTCGATGACCAATTTGACGCCGACGGCGTGGTCTTGCATCGGGAGGATTTCCCGGATCTTCTGATCGGCGAATTTGATTTGGAAGATGCCATCGTCGTGGCCGATCCTCTCACATTGGCCAGAGCAAAGGACCTTCTCCTCCGGCATTTCGAATAATTTGAATTTGAGCGAGCTGCTCCCGGCGTTGACCGCCATGACTTTGTTCATCGTTTCTTTCCTCTTTTCAGGCGAAATTCTACCCCCTTTTACTAAAGGGGGCAATCTTGGAGCGCTTTTCGAAGCGATCTGCATGCCAGGGCTTAGGAGATTGGGCGGAACAAAGCGGTGGAAGGCAAAAAGCTTTCCGCTGTCGCAAAATTAAAAAGAGGGTATCGAGTTTCCGAAAGAGAATCGATCCCGTGGATGCTTGCGACAACGCAGGAGCAAATGCTTCCGCTTATGACAGATCAATAGCAAGAACCAGCTAGTACATTAATAGGGGGAGGACAAATGCGAGACCAGCCAATGAACCCCCCGCCATCGCCCAAGCAAAGTGGCTGAGCGATCCCTGTTTCCGAGCCAAATAAGCCCAAAGGAGGCTCAAAAGGAAGCACGATGCCGAGACAATTGTTGCAACAATGGCTCCCAGTTCACCTAAATTCGCCCAGAAAACACTGGAGTTCATCACGGCAATAGCCGAGATTCCAACGATCAGCAGAATGATGTAAAGAATGCAGATCTTTTTCATTGTCGGTTCTCCTTGTATATGCGTTCGCTCATCGATAAGTCCGTCCAATCAGCGCGTTGCTTGTTTGCGATTCGCCTGCTATGACCTTTTTTCGGGAAGGCCTAACCGATTGAGGGGTTCCAATGCTAATGAGTCTAGTGATGAAGAATCAGCAAAAAGAATGACCATGCGAAAAAAGATAGTCCCAATCCGATGATAAGCCACATCGGCCGTGATAAAGGGAGGCTTTTGTAGCGAATCAAGAAGAAGGAGCCGCCGCCGATCATGGCGACGCCAGCAATGGCAAAAGAGTATTCAAAAGCAACTTCATAAAACAGCCAAAGAAATTGAGACAGCGACCAGGCGAATAAAAGAATTCCCAAAGATCCGAAGAAACAATAGGCGTTCAGCAGGCGTTTTTTGTCTTTGTCCATCAACATCTCCTCACGGTTTTTTAGTGGTAAAGCAAGTAGTTCAGCAATTCTCCCACGAAATTAGCGGCCCAGAGAAATAGCCCTGCCAAAGAAATGCCGGAAAGCGTCCATAAAATGGTGTCGAGCCATTCCTTATTTCGGGCCAAGACAGCCCAAATAAGGCTCGAAAGGAACAAGAAAGCCATAATAATGACCATAGCCAAAGCAAAAGGCCATTCGCTCCAATTCAGCGCGAAAAACACGCATGCAGCCACAGCGGCTGCAAGCCAAAGCATTAGAAAGATTATGTCGCGGATCGTAGCCTTTTGCATTACGCTTCCTCCCTTACAACGCTATAGCACACTTTTAAAAAAAGACTCGCTTAACGTGAATGCATTTTTCATGAAACCCTTGTTTTTTTGCATGAAGCCCACCCTCGGTTTTGTATTCCGTAAGCGAAAATGGGTATAATGCAACCGCTTTTGGGGAGGCAATATGCTTGAAGTAAAGAACATATTCAAAGAATACAGGCCCAAGAAAGGCCAGCCCGTCAAAGCCCTCGATGGGGTCAGCATCAAATTCCCCGAACGCGGGCTCGTCTTTATCCTCGGCAAATCCGGGTCTGGAAAATCAACCCTTTTGAATGTCTTAGGCGGCCTTGATCAGGTCGATTCCGGCGAGATCGTGATCAAAGGGAAATCAAGCAAGGACTTCTCCCAATCCGAATTCGATTCTTATCGGAACACCTATCTCGGCTTCATCTTTCAGGAATACAACATCCTCAACGAATTCAACGTCGGGGACAACATCTCCCTCGCCTTGCAGCTTCAAGGCAAAAAAGCCGATCAAGAAGCGGTGGGGGAGATCCTCCATCAAGTGGATCTAGAAGGCTATGCCAAACGGAAGCCGATGGAGCTTTCCGGCGGGCAGAAGCAAAGGGTCGCAATCGCCCGGGCCCTCATCAAAAACCCCGACATCATCTTGGCGGATGAGCCGACCGGGGCATTGGATTCCGCGACTGGCATCCAAGTCTTCGACACGTTGAAGAAGCTCTCCAAAGAGAAACTCATCATCGTCGTCAGCCATGACCGCGACTTCGCCGAACGTTATGGCGACCGGGTCATCGAGCTCAAAGACGGCCAAGTCCTCTCCGATGAAGAGAAGGTCCTCGCCTCGGGGAAAACCATTTCGGAAGGCATGGTCTCCCTCTCTGACAAAGTATTCACTTTCCAAAAGGGGCATAAGCTCACCGAGGAAGACGTAATTTATTTGAACAAGATCCTGGAGGAACAGGATGCCATCCTTTCCGCCGACCCAAAAAGCAATAAGGCGGTGAAGGAAGCGACCCACCTTTCCGAAGGCAATGAGCAGGAATTCTTCCAGCCCACAGACGAGAAGAAAATCGTCTATCAAGACGAAAGCTTCCGCCTGATCAAATCGCGTTTGCCATTAGGCAGGGCGATCAAGATGGGCGGCTCTGCGTTGAAGAGCAAACCGATCCGCTTGTTCTTCACCGTTTTGCTTTCCTCGATCGCCTTCGTCCTCTTTGGCTGCGTTGCCACGATGGCCGCCTTCAACAAAGCGGATTCGATCATGACTGGGCTCCAGGCTCGCCCCTACCATAGCGGGGTCGCCACCTTCTTGAAGAAGAACGTTTATAACAACGGCTATGTCTCCTATAACGAAGCCGGTTTCGGCAAGGAGCAGGCCGCCTCTTTCGGCGAAGCTTATGGTCTTGCCTACGATCCTTTGATCTCCGGCTCCTCCTGGGGCGGGGCGGGCAATGGCAGCAATTACCTCAACGCCGCCTCGATCAGCAACTCCAACTATTCCCTTTATTCCCAATCGGCTTTTGGCTTCCTCAGGAAGAGCCCAGAGGAGATTGAGGGCCTCGGCTATTCTTTGCTTTCGGGGCGTTATCCTTCTTCCGCCGACGAGCTTTTGATGACCGATTACACTCTCCTAAGCTATAAAAAAGCCGGTTACATCGATTATAGTTCCTCCGAGAAAAGCACCTTGAAGCCGCAGGAGGTCAATGAAAACAGCATCCTCGGCAAAAGGATCTACGCTTCTCCCGAAGGCAATGGCAACCGCGCCTTCACCGTGGTCGGGGTCTTGAATACGAACCTCGATTATGAGGCGACCTATCCCGATTTCGCCAAAGAAGAGATCGATATGGGGGTTGCCAATGAAAAAGCCGCGATCATGTCCGAGATCAATTACCGCATCAAGAAGAACTACCCCAATTGCTTCTACGTCGCCCCTTCTTTCGTCAGCAAAAAAGAGGTGGAGGGCGGCTTTTTGAATGAACTGGAAGGCGCCTATCTTGATACGCGTCTAAGCTATCAGGACGCCGGCGGCGTCAATTACATGCTCTATGGAGCGGGCTTCGGCAAGCTTTCCTCCATCGGCGATGGGCCAGTTGCCTATTTCGAAAATGGCAAGCAAAGCCTTGCGAAAGGGGAGATCTTGGTGCCAAGCGCTTTCCTCCAAAATTTCGTTGATCCGTCGACGATCGCGATTCCAACGGAGCGGCAAAGCCAAAGCGTCCTCGAACTTTCGGGAAGCCAAAACATCGATGGCAGCACGAATTGGAACCTTTCCAGCCGCAACGAGGTCTGCACGGACTTCTATGCTTATCAAGGCGCCCGCAGGATGCAGCTTGCCAGCGAATATTGCCGCGAAAACCCGCTCCCGGAAACAAACGCGGATTGGGTCCGTTATTGCCAAGAATATTACTTTTCCAAAAAAGAAGACGGCGCCGATGGTACCAGCGTTTATACCCCGGGGGCCTATTCTTCTTTCTCCGCGGAGATGAAGGCCTATGCCTATATGGATGCCATCCTCAATCCGTCCCTCGTCTATGGCGAAGCAGGCCGCTTCTCCGAGATGACCATCGCCAAGGTTGGCTCAGGCTATTCGAATGAGAAAAACCCGTTTGGCGGCCCTTCTTATTCGTACTTTGAGCAGCTCTCTTATCTAAAATCCTTCCAAGAAATGGAGGCGCTCCCCAAAGAAAAGATCGATCTTGGCGGGGATATCATCTTGTATCGGGATGGCTACCTCCAAGGCGAGGCCTTCGATTCATTCTCCATCGTCGGCGTCTTCGTGAGCGACCCCGTCCAAAACGCCATCGTGGTCGATGATGAGCTTTATGCGAAGATCGCTCCATTCGCCAGTCGGCCATACCATTATCTTCTCTTCCGTTACGATAATGTCTCCGCGGTTTCCAAACTCGTTCAAGATTCCACGGGCTACGCTGATGAAAAGAAGATGGAAACCGTCTTCCGCTTCGACAATGAGGCGATGGAGGCTGGGGCCTTCATCTTCTCGATCGTTGAGATCTTCACCAACATCTTGCTTTACGTGGCGATCGCCTTGGCCGCTTTCAGCGCCCTATTGATGGCCAACTTCATCTCCACCTCGATCTCTTATAAGAAGCGGGAAATCGGCATCTTGAGGGCAGTGGGAGCCAGAAGCAGCGACGTTTTCTCGATCTTCTTCTCGGAGGCTTCGATCATCGCTTTGATCGAATTCATCCTCTCCTTCTTCGGGACGATGGCCCTCATGATCTATTTCAACATCTACATCTCCCAAGAGACCGGCATCATCGGGCAGACCTTCGTCTATGGCCCCTTGCAGTGGGCCCTCATGCTCGGCATCTCCTTGATCGTCGCCTTCTTAGCCTCTTTCCTACCCGTCGTCTTGGTGGCGAAGAAGAAGCCGGTCGACGCGATTCGGGCGGTGGTATAAGCAAGATTGTTCTTCAAGGCGGCTCACCCCGCCTTTTTTCTTCGTTCTTTCTTAAGAAAGCGGCGAGGTTTATAATAAATCGGACTTTTGGAGGAAAAACTATGGCATACGGCATCCTTTACGATTATCTGATGGGTCAATGCACGAAGGCATACGAATATTTCGGCGCCCATTTCGGCAGCAAGGAAATCGAAGTGGAGGAGCTCGTTCCTTCCCCGTCGGGGAAAGGGCGGCCCAAGAAGGTCTTGAAGAAGCAGACCATCCATGGCGTCTATTTCCGGCTTTACGCCCCGATGGCGGACGATGTTTCGGTCATCGGCGAATGGAATGGCTGGGACGTCGGGGCCGACAAGATGCCCAAGATCGACGATTCCGGCGTCTTCGAGACTTTCGTCCCTGGGCTCCATGATTATCAATCCTACAAATTCCATTTTAGGAACGCCCATGGGCAATACGTCGATAAGGCCGACCCATTCGCCTTCTTCTCCGAATTCCGTCCCCAAAGCTGCTCCAGGCTCTTCGATATCGAGAACTTCATCTGGCACGATGATCCATGGCTCAAAAACAGGACCAACTGCAAAGAAGCCCCTTTATCGATCTACGAAGTCCATCTTGGCTCCTGGAAAGGGAAGATCGGCGACCGTTATCCTTCTTATGAAGAAGTGGCGGATTACCTGATCCCTTATATGAAGGAAGTCGGCTACACCCATGTTGAGATCATGCCGATCTGCCAATACCCATTCGATGGTTCTTGGGGCTATCAGGCGACCGGATTCTATTCGGTCGATTCCCGTTATGGGAACCCGAAGCAGTTGATGTCGTTCGTCGACCGCATGCACCAAGCGGGCTTAGGCGTCATCCTCGATTTCGCCCCCGTCCATTTCGCGACCGACCATTACGCCTTACGGGAATTTGATGGCACCTGCTTATATGAATACAGCGACCCGGCCCATACGTTGTCCCCATGGGGAAGCGCCCAATTCGAT
>OCVV011330017.1_pt1 | contig 11215 bp, 9 predicted proteins | sample 1539721 | NCBI WGS metagenome assembly OCVV01 (sample SAMN02144230, study PRJEB22623) | gut metagenome | biome: sheep rumen | host: Ovis aries | place: New Zealand | reverse complement strand
TTGGTCATTTCCCGCATATCCGGTTCTTCGGAGAAGATGTAGCCCACGTAGCTCTCGTAGGCTTCGTCGGCGTCGTGCTCAAGCTCCGTGACGCGGTCGGCCTGGAGGGTGATGGCGGTGGTGTTCTTCTTGATGCCATTGAGCAGGGGGATGAGCTGCTTGATGGCTTTGACCTCGTCTTCCACAATGCGGGAAAGTTCCTGCAGCTGCGGGTCTATCTTGGCGGGCTTGTAGATATTGAGGGCGTTGGCGCTGTCCTTGAGCACGTCCAGGAAGTCGTCCATGGCCATGGAGACGGTGGTGAGTTCCCGGCGTACGCCCGGGCCCAGGGAGATGTGTGAAATCTCTTCACGGAATTCCGTGAGCAGGGCATCTCCGCGGTGCTCCAGGTTACGCATTTCACTGAAGTTCTTTTTCCAGGTTTCGGCGTCCAGGGTAAGCTGCATCTCACAGAACAGCCGCGCGCTGTCGCACAGGAGATCGGCCTGGCGTTCCAGGATGGGAATGAGGTCTCGGGTAGGGTAAAACAGACTCCTGTATATCATACAAATAGTTTTTTTCTAGCCGCTTTTGTGGCTAAAACATAAAAATCTTTTCAAAAATCGGCTAAAACCACACTTTCTTTTAGCCGGTGGTTGTTATTGCCGAATACCTTCCATAGTTTTGCCGGTGACGTTTGATTTGACACAGGCAATGACAAGAAGAAAACATACAGGCCGGAATTCTCTCCACCTTTTCTTAATTCGCGATACAGCGCGTTGCACCTCTGCAACAACTTTGGCCATGCTCTGGTCTCTTCCGGCCTTGTTTTCTTCGTGTTCCGCGCGGGAGGAACTGCCTCGCGCGCGGGAATCGCAAATATACATACAAAGCACTAAATATCCAATACAGGGCTCTGTGGATTTGTTCTGTTTTGACATGGCAGGGCCCTGCAGGCTGGATTCTTACCAAAAAGTCCCGGTGGTGGGGACGGCTCCTGTCTATGGTATTTCCACGCGTGGACCGCGCCGCCTGGTGGCAGTTTCCGGGCTTCGCACTGCGCGGGAAGACTGGATGGAAATCCGTACGTACGGAGACCTCTGCAAGAAACGTTTCTCCCTTGCCGATGACGCTCCGACGGCACCCCTGATGGTCTCGGAAGCGGTCCTCGAAGATGCAGCCGCCCAGCAGGTCTCCCTTTCGCTGAAGCCCATGCTGGTGCGGATAAGGCTTCGGTCCCTGTCGGCCGATTTCGGCGCACGTCCCTACGCAGGCACTCCCTTTTTCAACAGTTCGATTTTCCTGGGTTATGCGGTTCAGGAGTGCCTGCCGCTGGGATCGGCCGACGGACCCCGGCCTCTTTCCTGGCTCAATACGGGCCTGCCGGACAGCCTGGCCGTGATGCAGCTTCCTTTCCCGGAGATGCTTCTGCAGGACGGCGTGGGGGCCGTGGGGAAGACCCGCATTTTCCCCGGGCGGGAGTTCTACTGCTATCCCTCAGATGAGCTCCGTCTCACGCTGGCCGGCCGCGTGGGGGAAGACGTGTGCTATTATCCGGTGCCGCTTCCCGGGCTCCGGGCGGGGGAGACCTGTGAACTGGATATTACCCTGCAGCGGATGGGCTCGCCAGACCCGGACATTCCGGTGCAGCCGGGCGCCATCCTCGTGGAAACGCAGACCGTTCCCTGGGTCAGGGAAGAGCCCAGGACTTTTGAATTCCCTTCATATGATGAATCGTAAAACGCTATCTTTTCTTGTCTTTGTCCTGGTTGCCTGCACGCGGGTGGAACCTGATACTAACGTTTCCCTTCAGACGGCTCTCATCCTCGGAACGGGCACATGCCTTCCTTTAACGCGTGCAGCTAACCCGGACGAGACACTTGTCTCCGACTACAATATCTTTATCTTCAATGATTTCGGCGGCCTGGAGGAGAAGGCTTTCGTGCGGGGCGGGACGGTGTACCGCACCCGGCTTCTGAAAGAGGTTCCCTATACGGTTCTGGCGGTGGCCAATATGGGGTATGCGCTGCCCATCGCATCCTGGGAGGACGCCTCTTCGTTCCGCTGCCACCTGGCCTACCCCGACGAGTACAGCCGCGGGATGCCCATGGCAGCGCTGCTCCGGCGCGTCAGGCCATCGGCCCGGATAGACGTTCCGCTGGAGCGCCTGATGGCCCGGATAGACCTGTCGGTGGACCGGAGCGGCCTTTCCCCGGAGACGTTTGTGAAAGTGGTTGAGGCGCGCATCGGGCACTGCCCTTCGTCGGCCAGCCTCTTCCCGGGGAGTGAGGCGCAGGATACGTTTTACGAGGGCTTTACCAAGCGCTACGGGGAAGTGGAGAATCTTAACCGGCCCGGCGGCACGGTGAGCCTCTATGTGCTCGAGAACTGCGCTCCGGGAACCTTCGTGGACCTGGAGGCCGAATATCATTCCGGCTCCTTGCATACAGACCCCGGCGAGCGTGTGACTTACAGGATACCGCTGGAGTGCCTGGAGCGCAACACCGTATATCCCGTGGTGGTGAGCTTGTATGACGAATAAAGGATGGCTCCATGGCCATCCTTTATTCTGTCATGTAACGGAGACTAACCTCCGAAGTTATCGAAGAGGATGCTCTCGGGTGCAACGCCCAGGGAATCCAGCAGGTCGCACACGCACTTGGTCATCATGGGCGGGCCGCACATGAAGTACTTGATGTCCTCGGGGGCCTCGTGGTCCTTGAGGTAGGTCTCGTTCATCACGTTGTGAACGAAGCCGGCGGTGTACTTCACGCCTGCAGCGTCGGCTGCGGGATCCGGACGGTCCAGGGCCAGGTGGAAGTGGAAGTTCGGGAACTCCTTTTCGATCTCTGCGAAGTCCTCCAGATAGAAGGCTTCTACCAGGGCGCGGGCGCCATAGAAGAAGTGTACCTGACGTTTGGTCTTGAGGGTCTTGAACAGGTGCATGATGTGGCTGCGCAGGGGAGCCATACCGGCACCGCCGCCCACGAAGATGTATTCCATATCCTCGGGGTCGTCCTTCGGCAGAAGGAACTCACCGTAAGGGCCGCTGATCCACACCTTGTCACCCGGCTTGCGGGAGAACACATAGGTGGAAGCGACTCCCGGAGGAACACCGGGTACGAACTTGAATACGCCCTTAGGCTGGGTACGGTCGAAGGGAGGGGTAGCGATACGAACGTTGAGTTTGATCACGTCCTTCTCTGCGGGATACGAAGCCATGGAGTATGCGCGGATGGTGGGAGTGGTGTTCTTGAACTTCAGGGAAGTAATGCCGTACTTCTCCCAGTCGCCCTTGTAGATATCGGCCACACCCATGTCGGAGAAATCGGCCTCATACTCGGGGATATCGATCTGGATGTATTCACCGCTCTTGAAGTCGATGTGCTCGCCCTCGGGGAGTTTTACGGTGAATTCCTTGATGAAGGTGGCTACGTTCTCGTTGGAGATAACCTCGCACTCGAGTTTCTTCACGCTGAGAGCGCTTTCGGGAACGGCGATCTGGATGTTGTCCTTGATCTTGACCTGGCAACCCAGGCGCCAGCCTTCCTTGATCTGCTTGCGGGAGAAGAAACCGGTCTCGGTGGGCAGGATGGTTCCGCCGCCTTCGATGACCTGCAGTTTGCACTGGCCGCAGTTGGCTTTACCGCCGCAGGCGGAGGGAAGGAAGATGCCGTGGTCGGCGAGGGTGTGCATGACGTCTCCGCCGGGAGTGACCTCCAGCTCCTTGGTGCCGTTGTTGATATTGATCTTGACGGTACCGGAAGGAGTGAGGGCGGTCTTGATCCACAGAAGGAGCGCCACCAGGACGAGCGTCACTACTACGATGACTGCGACAGAAGCTAAAATTGTATTACCCATATCTCAGTCCTCCTACAGTGAAATGCCCATGAAGGTCATGAAGGCGATACCCATCAGACCCACGGTGATAAAGGTGATGCCCAGGCCCTTGAGGGCGGCGGGAACGTTGGAGTAGGCCATTTTCTCGCGGATGGCGGCCAGCGAAACGATGGCCAGGAACCAGCCCAGACCGCTACCCAAGGAGTAAACGGTGGCCTCGCCAATGTTGAGGAAGTCTTTCTGCTGCATGAACAGGGAACCGCCCAGGATGGCGCAGTTCACGGCAATAAGGGGCAGGAAGATACCCAGTGAGGAGTACAGTTCCGGTGAGAATTTCTCCACCACCATTTCCACAACCTGCACGATGGCGGCGATGACGGCAATGAAGACGATGAAGCTGAGGAAGCTCAGGTCCACGCCTTTGATGAGGGCATCGGGAGCCAGCACATAGGTGTTGAGGAGGTAGTTGATGGGGAGCGTTACCAGGAGAACGAAGATAACTGCAAGGCCCAGGCCGGCAGCCGTCTTCACATTCTTCGATACGGCCAGGAATGAGCACATTCCCAGGAAGTATGCGAAGATCATGTTGTCCACGAAGATGGACTTGGTGAATAAGCTAAGATATTCCATAAGGCGTTACAGTTTACTTTTCCTGGAGGTCCTTCTGGATACTGCGCTGCACCCATACGATGCATCCGAGGAGGATGAGGGCGAAGGGCGGCAGGATGACCAGGTTGTTGGGAACATAGCCAAAGCGATTGAGGATGTCGATGCCGAACAGGGTGCCGGAGCCCAGGAGCTCACGGAAGAAGGCGACGACAAGGAGGATGAGTCCGTAACCGGCGCCGTTGGCGACACCGTCGAGGAAGCTGGGCCAGGGCTTGTTGCCCAGGGCGAAGGCCTCGATGCGGCCCATCACGATACAGTTGGTGATGATAAGGCCAATGTAAACGGACAGCTGCTTATCGATGGCGTAGGTAGCTTCGAAGGATTTGAGAATCTGGTCTACCAGGATTACCATCATGGCCACTACCACCAGCTGCACGATGATACGTACGCGGCCGGGGATGGTCTTGCGCAGCAGGGACAGGATGAGGCTGGAGATGCCGGTGACAACAATCACGGAGAGGGCCATGACCAGCGCACCCTTCAGAGTAACGGTAACCGCCAGGGAAGAGCAGATACCCAGCACCAGCACGGTAATGGGGTTGCCCTTGAAAATGGGGTTCAGAATGGTTTCTTTGAGTTTTGCGTCCATGACTTATTCCTCCACTTCTTGATTAGATTCTTCGCAGGCGCCTTCGCAGGTCTCCGTTTCCTCGCCGCAGCAGGATTCCTCCTCCTTGGGGGCGTTGTTTACGAAGTACTTGGCGTAGGCGGCCAGCCAGGTGTCGATGGCGGCGTCCAGACCCTGGGAGGTCATGGTGGCACCGCTGATGGCGTCAATCTTGTTGTCGACGACCGACTTTCCTTCGGCGTCCTTGGGGGCGCCGCCCTTCACGATGTCGAACACGTTCTCGGAGGAGAAGTCGGCGACTTCACCCACGAACTCGGCCTGGAAGGAAGGGTCGTCCTTGATACGGGCACCCAGACCGGCGGTCTCGGACTCGTGGTCGAAGTAGGCGCCGCCGATGGTCTTGAGGTCGGTCTCAAAGCTCATATAGCCCCAGATGGGACCCCACAGGCCGGCTCCGTAGATGGGAACCACGGTGCGGCCGTTTTTGAACACGAACACGGGGAGCTCGGGCTCGCCGGTCTTGTTGGGACCACCTTTAATATTATAGTTCTGGCGCTTGAGCTGCTTGGCGCTGTAAACCTCGTTGCCTTCCAGCTCGCGGACCACGTTGCCTTCGAGGTCAATCACGAAGGCCTTCTCAATCTCCTGGGAGTACTTCTCCAGGACAGCCGCATTACCCAGGCCGCTGATTTCCTCCTTGGTGCCGTACTGGGCGGAGGTGAGCATCTGGGAAATGGTATCCGCCTTTTCGTTGGCGTCCTGTTTGCCCTTGAGGCTCTGGGATACGAAGGCAAGGAGTGCGGCTACTATCACTACGATGACGGTAGTGTAGATAACGGTGTATACGTTGTTATTGGTATTCATAGCGCAATTCCTTTAGGCGGTAATTTTTGCACGGCGGTTGGTGTGGACGGTAACCACGCAGTGGTCGATGAGCGGAGCCATGGTGTTCATGAACAGGATGGCCAGCATCATGCCCTCCATGTAACCGGGGTTCCACAGGCGGACAACCACGGCCAGGGCACCTACGAGGAAGCCGTAGATCCACTTGCCGGTCTCGGTCTGGGCGGCGGTGACAGGGTCGGTGGCCATGAAGACGGAGCCGAACAGGAAGCCGCCCATCACCAGCTGATAGTAGCAGGGAAGTTCGGTTGCGCCTGCGAGCTGGCCCAGCCAGCCGATGAGAAGACCGCCGGCGAGGGAGCTCACCATGATCTTCCAGGAAGCGACACCCGTCCAGACCAGGATGAAGGCGCCGATGAGGATGGCGACGACACTGGTCTCACCGGTAGAACCGGGGATGAAGCCGTAGAACATATCCATGAAGGAATACTGGGAAGAGAGTCCCTCGATGCCGCTGTCGTGGGCGATGGCAAGGGGCGTAGCGGCGCTCACGGCGTCTACGCCGTCCAGGCCGGCCCAGGTCTTGGAGACCCACACGGAAGAACCGGACATGCTGGAGGGATAGGAGAAGAACAGGAAGGCGCGGGCTACGAGAGCCGGGTTCCAGATGTTCATGCCGGTGCCGCCGAACACTTCCTTGACGAAGATGACGGAGAAGGCAACGGCGAGGGCGAGCATCCACAGGGGAACGTCCACGGGAACGATCAGGGGAATGAGGAAACCGGTGACGAGGTAACCCTCGTTCACTTCCTCACCGCGGATCTGGGCCGATGCGAACTCGATGCCGAGGCCCACCACGTAGGAGACCACGAACAGGGGCAGCATGCGGAGCAGTCCGTACCAGAACATGTGCCAGAAGCCCCAGTCGAGGCCGTAGAGGGTAGAGGTCTGGAGACCCACGTTGTACATGCCGAACAGGGCGGCGGGAACGAGGGCGATGACCACCATGATCATGACGCGCTTGAGGTCGATGCCGTCACGTACGTGGGCTCCCTTTGCCGTTACGGTGCCGGGAACGCGCAGGAAGGTGTCGAATGCGTCGATAGAAGAGTGCAGCCAGTACAGCTTGCCGCCTTTCTCAAAAAGGCCAGGTTTCTTTTCGTCTGCCATAGCTTATGCCATTTCTTTGATCATGAGGTCTATACCCTTCTGGATATAGGCCTGGATCTCGTTCTTGGAAGGGTCTACATATTCGCACAGGGCAAGGTCTTCGGGCAGGACCTCGTAGATGCCGAATTTCTCCATCTTCTCGATGTCGCCGGCCAGGCAGGCCTTGATGAGGTAGATGGGGAAGATGTCCATGGGGGTGACATCCTCGAAGCACTTGGTTTCTACGAAGGCGCGGGGACCGCCGTGCAGGTTGGTGTTCATCTCGTACTCTTTCTTGGGAGTGAGCCAGGAGAAGTAGCACCAGGAAGAGCTGTGCACTTTGGGACGGAAGGGCTTGGCCCAGCCGAACCATTCGCGCTCGGTGCCTTCCTTCAGGAGGGTGAGCTGGTTCTGGAAGAAGCCCAGGCAGCCGTCGGCTCCCAGGTTTTCTCCGGAGAGGACGTCACCGCCGACGACACGCACATCGGCGCCTACAGAGGTGATTTCCTTGACGGGCGTACCGGGCATGCACACCACATAGCCAATCTTTCCGGCGGCGGGGCCGGTGACGGCGACTTTGCGGGTGAGGTCCAGCTTGCCGGTGTTGATGACGTGGCCGAAGGCGGCGACAAGAACCGGGTTCATGGTCCATACGATCTCTCCCTTCTTGATGGGGGAGAGGTGGCTGATCTGAACACCTACGTTGCCGGCCGGGTGCGGACCGCTCACCACATGGAGCTGGGCGTCCTTGACCTTGGTGAAGGCCGATTCACCCTTGTGGAGGGATACGTGCACGGGGGCTACCTTGGCGAGGGCGGAGATGCCGGCCTGGAAGTCCTCAAGGGCGCCTTCCAGGACGTAGTCTACGTCGGCCGCAAGGGGAGCGGTGCTGAATGCGGAAATGAAAATGGCCTTGGGTGCGGCGTCGAGGGATGCCATGACGCCGTAGGGGCGCTGGATGAGCGCACCCCACAGACCGGTCTTCAGGAGAAGCTCCTTCGTGGCCTCGGCGCTCTTCGGCGCCTCCTTGCCAAAGTCCACATACTCCTGTTTGGCATCGGCCTTAACCAGCACTGCCAGCAATTTTCTCTTGGCACCTCTTACGATCTCCTGCACCGTGCCGCTGACGGGGCTGGTGAACAGGATCTCGGGGTGCATTTTGTCGGACATCAGGGGAGAGCCTGCCTGCACAGCGTCGCCTTCCTTCACCAGCAGCCTGGGAACCAGGCCTGTGAAGTCTGTAGGCTTAACTGCAACAACGTCAGGGCTCACGGTCTTGATGACGACAGGGGCTGCTTCGCCCTTTACAGGAACGTTCAGACCCTTCTTCAAAGCGAGATTGTTTGACATTATTGTAACAGTTTATATGTATTTGCGAAAATACCGCGCGAAGTTACAAAATTTTTACTAATTTCGCCTACTATTTTGGGAAGATATGAGTGAGATCTTGAAGTCCTTGAACGAGGAACAGCGTAAAGCAGTGGAATGTACGGAAGGCCCCATGCTCATCGTGGCCGGGGCAGGATCGGGCAAGACCCGCGTACTTACTTCACGTATAGCATATTTGATAGAAAAGGGGGTGGCACCGGACCGTATCCTGTCCCTGACCTTTACGAAAAAGGCGGCGGGGGAGATGAAGGAACGCATTGCCGTCATGGTGGGTGAAAAGCGGGCCCGGCGCCTGTGGATGGGAACTTTTCACTCTGTGTTCATCCGTTTCCTGCGGGATTACGCGGAGGTGCTCGGGTTCCCGAAGACCTTTACCATCTACGATACCACAGACTCGGTGAGCTGCATCAAGGCCTGCCTCAAGCAGCTCTCGCTGGACGACAAGCTGTACAAGCCCAAGGAGGTGCTCTCCCGCATCTCCAAGGCTAAGAACGACCTTGTCACGCCCACTCCGTATTCCAATGGCGTGGGCGGTTACCTGGAGGACGACAAGCATCACAAGAAGCCCGATATTTATAAGGTATACCGGCTCTACTGCCAAACCTGCAAGCAGTCGGGCGTGATGGACTTTGACGACATCCTCCTTTACATGAACATCCTCCTGAAAAACTCGCCGGAGGCGCTCGCAGACATTGCCGGGCGCTTTGACCACATCCTGGTGGACGAGTATCAGGACACCAATATGGCACAGTATCTCATTCTGCGCAAGCTGGCTGCCGGTCACCAGAACCTCTGTGTGGTGGGTGACGACTCCCAGTCCATCTACGGCTTCCGCGGGGCCCAGATCCAGAACATCCTCAATTTCCAGAAGGATTTCCCGAAGGCACAGGTGTTCCGGCTGGAGCGCAACTACCGCAGTACCAGCACCATCGTGAACGCGGCCAACGGGCTCATCGCCCACAATGAGGGCCGCATCCCCAAGAACTGCGTGTCCATGGGAGACGAGGGTGAGAAGATCCACCTGGTGCGTGCGGGGTCGGAGCAGGAAGAGGCCATGCTCATCGCATCGGACATCCTCTCCCGCATGCGGGCCGAGCAGTGCGAGTACGAGGACTTCGCCATCCTCTACCGCACCAACTCGCAGTCGCGTGCGCTGGAAGAGCAGCTGCGGCGCCGCAACATCCCCTATATGATTTACTCCGGCAACTCGTTCTTCGACCGGGCCGAAGTAAAGGATATGATGGCCTATTTCAAGCTGGCCGTGAACCTGAACGACGACGAATCGTTCAAGCGGGTGGTGAACAAGCCGGCGCGCGGCATCGGCGACACGTCGATGAATGCGCTCATCGTGGCTGCACGGGATAACCAGATGTCCCTGTTCCAGGCGGCGCAGCTCCCGACGCTGGAGAGCTACGGCCTCAAGGGGGCGGCCATCGGCAAAATCCGCTCTTTCTGCACGCTCATGGAAAAGGTGGCGCAGGATGCCCTCGCTGGAGACGCGTACGACGTAGCCATGTCCCTGGCGCAGGAAAGCGGCCTATACCTTTTCTACAAGGCCGATAATTCCATCGAGGGGCAGTCGCGTTTGGCCAATGTGGAGGAACTGCTGAACAGCATCAAGGCCAACGTGGAAGATGTGCAGGGAAGCTATGTGAACGAACAGGTGGAGGACGGCAAGGTGTCGGATCCTTCCCTGGTTCCGGTTTCGGAACTGCCCCGCGTAACGCTGGGAGACTATCTGGAGAATGTGTCGCTGCTGTCCAATGCAGATGTGTCGGACGATGAGACTAGTAATAAAGTGGCCCTGATGACGGTGCATACGGCCAAGGGGTTGGAATATCCTTATGTCTTCGTGGCGGGTATGGAGGAGAATCTGTTTCCCTCGGGCGGCTGGATGATTACGCCGCAGGATCTGGAGGAGGAAAGGCGCTTGTTCTATGTAGCCATCACCCGTGCCAAGAAGGCGGTTTCGCTGAGTTTCGCCGATACGCGCATGCGAAACGGCAAGCACGAGTCCAACGGCCCCAGCCGCTTCCTCAGGGAACTGGCGCCGCAGTATCTGGACAAGCCGCTCATGAAAGAAGACATACCCGGCCCGGCCAGTTCCTTCGGCGGCTTCTCTTCCGGGTTTTCTTCCGGGTTTTCTTCCGGCTTTTCGCGCCGCGGTGGGAGCGCGTCCCCTTCTGCGCGTTCCACGTCATCTGAGAGTGCCGGCGTCAGTTGGCGCAGCTTTTCCGCCTCCGGCCGGGAAGGGAACCGGTTTACCGGGGCTGAAAGAATGGCCGATGCCCCGGTAAACCGGTCGCCCTTCCCCGCCTCCCGATCTGCGGCACCGGAGCGACCGCCGGTGATTGATCCAGACTTCGTTCCGGAGCCGATGACATCGTTCAAGGTGGGAGACCGCATTGAGCATAACCGTTTTGGCGCAGGACAGATTCTGGAAATTAGCGGGAATGTGCCGGATTTGAAAGCAAAAGTCCGGTTCGAGCAGTACGGCGAAAAACTGCTCCTGTTAAAGTTTGCTAAAATCCGTCACAAGTAAGTGCTTTTGCCGCGTTGACGGCCAGAACGCACAGAACGTTGATTTTGTGTCAACGTGGCCGGTTTTTTGGCCGAAAACGCCCCATCCGTTGCCGCGTTGACGGCCAGAACGCACAGAACGTTTATTTTGTGTCAACGCGGCCGGCTTTTGGGTCGAAAACGCCCCATCCGTTGCCGCGTTGACGGCTGGAATGCACAGAACGTTGATTTTGTGTCAACGCGGCCGGCTTTTGGGCC
>OCVV011257155.1_pt1 | contig 11217 bp, 6 predicted proteins | sample 1539721 | NCBI WGS metagenome assembly OCVV01 (sample SAMN02144230, study PRJEB22623) | gut metagenome | biome: sheep rumen | host: Ovis aries | place: New Zealand | reverse complement strand
ATTCAAATTTCTCTATTACAGCAGAAGAAGCAAGTTCTGGATATTTGATTCAAGGCATCAATACTACTTAAGAAAGAATAAAAAAACAAAGTACATTCAAACATGGCATGGAACTCCTCTTAAAAAGCTTGCCTTGGACATGGAAAAGGTGAACATGAGCGGTCATCAAAACATAGAAAAATACAGGGAGAATTTTGCCAAAAATTCATCCGCATGGGATTATCTGATTTCTCAAAACAGCTACTCATCTGAAATATTCAAAAGGGCCTTTGCTTTTGATGGAGAAATGCTTGAGATAGGATATCCTAGAAATGACATTCTAGTTAATGAAAACAATGAAACCAAAATAAATGAGATAAAAGAAAGACTTGGTATAGATAAGGATAAAAAAATCATACTTTATGCACCGACATGGCGAGATAATGAATACTACGACAGCGGAGTTTACAAATTTGCAACAGAAATGGATTTTAATGCAATGAAAAATGCATTATCTGATGACTATGTTTTGATTGTTAAATTCCATTATCTTGTAAAGGACAAGATAAACTGGGACGATTATGGAGATTTCGTTATTGAATGCAATGAAATGTGGGATATTCAAGAGCTTTATCTTATTTCAGATATTCTAATAACAGATTATTCCTCCGTAATGTTTGATTATGCATTATTGGACAGGCCTATACTGTTCTTCACATATGACATGGAGTTCTACAAGGATAATTTAAGAGACTTCTACTTTGATATAAACACAGTGCCTGGCCCTCTTATAGAAACTACTGAAGAGCTTGTTGATTTTATCAAAAACAATACAAAAGAAGAGTATTTTGAAAAGTATGGTGGTAAATATCAGGCTTTCAAGGAAAAATACAATGAATTCGATGATGGAAACGCATCCAATAACATTATAAAATTAATAAAAGGATTTTAACTATTCTTAAAATCTTTTAATTAATTTTCTATTTTTTAAACTATTCTTAACTCCTTTAATTAATTACTTACATTCTTTAACTATTATAAAACTTTTTTTGAATTTTTTCTAATATATTAGGTCTTTAAAAAACTTTGTTGAAAATGTATACATAATGAAAAACAAGTACAAACAAAGAGTTGATGATTTCTTTGAATTTAAGGACAAAAACAATTCTAAAAGAGTATATGATGGATTAAAAAACACTGATCTCTAAAAAAATATTGAATTGATTCTTAATACTATATTTAATAATTCTAATTAAGTAAAAAAATATAAAAATTATGTTTTGGAAACAGATAATAAAAAATTATTAAATCTCTTTTTTAAATAAGAGAAAAAATAATCTTTTAAAAATCTATTGAATCATTTAGCTCCTATAAACTTACCCATATTTGGAATGCGATTTAATAAATCAATAACAAGCCAACTTACCAAAACAGTTAGTACAAGAACTAATAATATGGTAAGTGTAGCATGAGCCATAATATTTTTAAAGTGTTTAAATGCTTCAAATATAAACACAAGCACGAATTTATGGAATAAATAAAGACCATAACTATATTTAGCTAAAGATGAAATGGATTTTCTAAATATTCCTTTAGGATTATTAAAAAAGTTAATATTTATATTAAATTTACCTGCATTTTTAAATAATAAAAATACGCCAATGACCTCTATTGTAGGTAAAATGGAGTATCTATCAAATAAATAGAAAGATCTAGGTGCGGACAAATGATAAGAAATGAATACTTCTAATACACAAGAGATAACAACTAAAAATAATGCAAAATATGGATTATTCAATATTTTTCTATCTGTATATCTCAAATAATAACCTAATACAACCAAACCTATAGGACTTACAAAATAGGTTAGTTTTATAGGAAAAGGAATTCCTAAGGTAAAATCAAATATGCATGTTATTAACCAAAAGAATAAGAAATATTCTAATTCCCTTAAATTTGAATTTGCTACCCATTTATCAAAAATAGGCATTATGAAATAAGTACCTAATATCATCCAAAAGAACCAATACGGAGATGATGTTAAAGTGTCAGCCATATAATATGAGAATAGAAAACTTAAATAACTAAATAAACTATGGGTATCCAATGCTGAAAATTTTTCTAAAGCAAAAGGACTGAGAAAAGTATTAGACCAAGGACAGAACCATAAGAATAATGTTATTGAAGTAGCAAGAACAAATCCCCAAAACAAAAATGGAGTTACAATACGAGGTAATCTTCTTCCTAAAAATATTTTGATGTTCCAACTTCTACCTAAAGATAATGCCCCCGCAAGCATCAAGAATAGACATACGCCTATTCTAGAAGATACCCCCATAAAATCGCTTACAAACCATCCATATGTATGAAAATATTGGCTAGACCAAACTAATGAATGAGTACTGGTTTGAACATGAAAAATAATGACCGCTAAAATAGCCATAGCTCTTAAAGCATCAAGATAAAAAATGCGTTTTTTAGACTTTTGAGATGATTTTTCTTCTAAATTAACCATAAAAATCACAGAATAATAAAAATCATTTATATTAAAATATTAGATTAGAGTACCATATAAAATTTGCTTTTTATTCAAAAAGAGAATTAAAAACTTTTTAGATGAAATAATTAACATATTTAAGCCTACAACTTTTGCTATATTCCTGCTTTTTCCAACAATCCTGTATCCGTAATAGGAATATCTTGCATTTTATACTATTGGAAAAATCATGAAAAGTATGTGATACTAGCTATTTTTGAATTAATTAATTATCTATTTTTTAAAATATTTCTAATCCGTTTAATTATTACCTACATTCTTTAACTATTATAAAAATATTAATGATTTTTTCCAAGATTTTAAATTTTCTAATATGATTTAATTTTTAAAAATATTATTCTTCCATATTTTTAATGAACTGTTTAGGCATTCTAATAGGTTTGGTGATTTTCCAACTATTAGAGTTTAGAATTTCCTTATTTATATTATTGGATTTCTTTAATTGTGCCTTCAATTTCGCATTTTTCTTATTTAAGGATTGATTCTTCTTATTTAAGGATTGATTCTTCTTATTTAAGGATTGATTCTTCTTATTCAAAGACTTATTTTCTTTCTTCAAATTCTCTTCACTCTGCAGGATTTCTTGAATATACAAGAATAAATCATGCTTAAGCTCATAAGCTTTTTCGTAAGAATAAGGATATACATAAAAAGAATTCTCATTGAAAGAAATAATATGAGATTCATTAACAAAATAATTAATTATGCCATCTAATAGAGAAGTTTCTCTAAATATGACAGCATTATTCATTGCAATATTTTTTTCATTTTCATTATAAATAATTTGCAATTCGATTTTAGATTCCTCATCTTTTTCCATTGGAATTCTTAAATCAAAATAATGTTTAAATTTCCAGTCAATGCCTAATATTCTTATAATTTTTAAATTATCTGCTGAAAAATCATTAGATTCTTCTTTAAAAACTTGTTTTGTTCCATCACTAAGGGTTTTAATAGCTTCAATACTTAATACATTATAGTCACATAAACTGGTAAAAGTTCCCAATAATCTTAAATTCCCATTGTCTGATTCTACACTATCTATATAAAACCTGTTATTATGTAAATTACCTATTATGGAATCCCTTGTCTTTAGGAAAATTTTAGATTGATCATCAATAGCATCTATGTGGAAATCTTTGCGATTTTTTATATACACCAAATAGGCTCTGACCATTTCCTTTTTAATAATGCGTGAATCCCTAATCACATCTTCATCAACATAGCTTAAAACCTCGTAGGCAGTTTCCCAAAATTCATTAATTTCATCTTTGGTGAGAAAATCAGAAAGATCAGAAACTGTATAAAGCCATTGAATAGGATAAACTAACGCACACTGAATAAACTTAGGAACATAACCCTCTTTTTCTAGAGTGTAATTAATTAAATTAATATGAAATCTTCTTAAGGTATCTGTGAAAGATTCTTTTTTTTGCCGATAATTATCAGTACTTGATGTACTAGAAAACCTTTTTCTATAATTATAAGAGCAGGAACTTATTACACCATATTTTTTCTTGGATAATAAGATCTTATTAACCATTAAAGCATCATACCAAGAAATTAAGTCTGTATCAAATTTCAAGCCTTTTAATGATTCATTTTTTATAAATGATGAAGCAATAGAAAATTGTGGATTATATGGCTCTTCTATTAAATCTATTACTCTTGTTGATTTAAATTTATAATTTAAAACATGATCGCCCGTCTTTCTTTCAAAAAGGATTAGTGGAATGGAAACTACATCAATTTCATCGAAATGCTCTTCAAAGAAATTATAAACTTCCAAAAGTGTATTTGAACTAAGACAATCATCACTATCTAAAAAATTAATATATTTACCATTTAAATGTTCCAATCCAAAATTAAATGCACTAGCTTGACCACCATTAGATTTGGAAAAGATTTTAATATTTTCCGGATATTGCTCTTGATACTTTAAAGCAATGTCTTTAGAATTGTCTGGACTCCCATCATCAACTATAATCAACTCTACATTTTTTTCAAAGCCTATAGATTGATTTATTAAAGAATCAATTGCATCAGCAAGATATTTTTCAACATTATAAATAGGCATAAGTACAGAAAATTTAAAATCATAATCCATAAAATCACCAGATTTTCATAATTTTTATTCTATTTGAATAATTTTCCCATTTTTCTATAGATTTTTGTTAATTTCCAATTATTGGAACTTAGAATTTCATTATTTTGCTTTTTCAAATTATTGTTTTTATTTTCTAATTCTGTATTTTGAACTTTCAACTTTTTAATATCATTTGATAATTTTTCATTTTTTCTTTTTAATTGATAAATTTCCACTTTATAATTATACTCTTCAATTGATTGTGAATTTAAAATAGAATTAACTTTAAAACGAAGCCCCTTACCAATATAATTATTATTATTTATATCCACTTCTGACAATTCTTTCTTTGCCATGTCAAAATATTCATTAGGTCTCCCTGACATTTGATATATTATTTGATATATCTTAAAAAAATCAAACTCATCCTTAAAATCTTTAAATAAATCTTCAGAGTTTAAAAAATCTTCAACAATATCAATTATGCTGAAAATATCATAGATTCTTGAGAAACGTGTGTTTGAAATAGAATTTGGATTATCATTTCTATAATGGTATAAAGATTCGGGCACAAAAGAAATTTCAGAAGCTTTTAAAATTGTTTTCACATGGAATGGAATGTCATTGTGAATTAAATTAATTGGAAACTCAAAATAATCATATTTATCTAAAAATGATTTTTTATAAAATTTAAACCAAGGAGCAAATGGACCTCTAAAAGCTAACTTTCTATAATCTTGACAATTAAATGAAAAATTATTAAAGTCAGCTTCTGGAAACTGATTTTCTATAGCTATACTTGAATGTTTAATGAATGTATTTGCATTATATTCATCATATTTAAAGAATACTATATCTGAATCATTGTTAACTGCATTTTTATATGCTTTCTCCAACGCATCCTCAACAACATAATCATCTGCATCAAAAAAGTAAATATAATCCCCAGAAGCTTTCTCTAAAGCATTGTTTCTTGCAACACTTGATCCTTGATTTTCCTGAGTGAAAACTTTAAGACGAGTATCCTGCATTGAAAGTTCCTTCAATATATTCAAAGAATCGTCTGTTGATCCATCATCAACACAAATAACCTCAATATCCTTAAATGATTGATTTAAAATGCTTTTGATAGACTCTTCAATGTAATCCTCACAATTGTAAACTGGAACAATGACTGAAATTTTTACCATAATCCTCACTTACCACAAATTCATTCATCAATCCAAAAAAAATCAATTAATTTAAGTTCTTTTTTGAATTTTTATTTTTGAATGCATATAAATTTTTTAAGAAACCTCATTGCTGTCAAGCTAATGATTTTGTATTTTTAAAGCATTTTTTATGACAATATTTCTTTTTTATCTCTTTCTTCATTTGTTGGCGCTTATACTTTTGTATATCTTAGATCTTTTCTTGCTATATCTAAGATTTTATTTCACTTAACAAAATTTTTTGAGTAAAGGAATTTTATCCAAAATGAAAAATAAAATTCCTGCAATGATAAAGAATATTAAAGTTGAAAAGATTGTTAATTTTATCCAGCTTAGTGAAAATGACAATTTAGACAGAATAAAAGTAAAAATTCCCAATACCATAATTATAGAAAATGACTTTTTAGAATATAGATTTATTACTGAATTGTTATTTAAAACACCGTTTACAGACTTAATCATTAAAAATATTGCTGCCACTTCAACAATTGTAAATGGATCAAGACTGATGTGCATGGTAGTGCCGAAAATTTGGGTGAAATATGCAGTCCATCCAGCAACTCCAGTTGTTATTAATAACACTCGTAAGAAGAGAGTGACCACCAATATAACCAAACAGATTATGAAAAGTTTTGATGAATTCATTTCAAATTCTTTATTACTCAAATAATATCCTAATACCATGAAGGATAAGGGTTCAGCAAAGAAAACCAAATCAATATAATATAAACTGAAATTAAATTGAATGCTTAAAGACCATAAAATACTTGAAATAACAAACAACGCCAAAATATATTTTATTCCATCTTCTTTTTCATAGTGTATGAATTCACTTAAAATCGGAACAACTAATACATTTGAAAGGATAATCCATATGAACCAATTTATTTGAGTAATTCTTGTAGTAAAAAAATAAAACCCAGTATAATGTAAAATTAAAATTCCCAATATTACATTCCATATTATAAATGATGGAATAAGACGCATATATGTTTTTTTAACACATATTAAAGGATTTTCTTGTTTATTTAACATTAATGCCCCAAATGTCATTAACAAAAGAGGAAATCCCAAGTTAGTTACGAGTCTGGTTAAAACATATATTAAATCATGCGCTGGATTAATATCATGACCAATGAATGATATGCAATATATTGAAATAAACACGAGAGCCAATACATTAATCTTATTTATATAATCGTTCTTTTTATTCATGTTTTAACCTCAATGATATCCTGTTAATTTGTTAATAACTGGAACTTTATTTAAAATCATCATTATACCATATGCCAATAGTAAAACACAAATTGTCGCTATCGGAACAACAATGATTGATGGTATATTTGAAAATGCAATATTATGAATATTCATACTCTTTATTATTGATAAAGTAATAAAATAATGGCATAAATATACACCATAGCTAGCTTGACTAAGTGAAATGATTAGAGATAGTACTTTTTCTTTATTACAGAATTTAGTGATTTTATCACAGATTCCTGATTGAACCATTGGCAGATATTTTACAATTAAAAATGAAGCGGCTACCTGAATAATACTTAATGTGTCATTTTCCAAATGGCTTTTAACTGTGAGTATATAATATCTGAATGAATATGAAAGGCTTAAATCATAATTTATAATGTAAGTTTTGATTAAAGTGGCTAAAATGAAAACAAATAATGAAATGACAACAATTTTCTTTGGATCCATGTTAATTTCTTTATTATGCAAATAGTATCCGAGCATTAAAAAACCAATAGGACCTGAAAAAATTACTAAATCAAGATAATGAAGAGAAAATCCGAATATCTTAGATAATGTAACTAATGCAGTTGTAATAAGCCAGATGATAATGAAATATTTTACACCTTCAAGTTTTGTGCCTTTAATAAAACCTGCCATGATAGGAATGACTAAATAGACTCCTAAAATCATCCAAACATACCATCTACTTGTAAAAAAACAGTTAACTATAAATCCAATAGGATTTCCACTAAGCAAGGATGGGTCCAATACAAAAAACTTATACAATATGAATAATCCTATCCAAAATAGAAATGGAATTATAACTCTTGGGTATCTGCGTTTTATAAAATCCTTTATTGGCAACTTATTGTTTAAAAGAAGAACACCAGTCAACATTAAAAAAATAGGTACTCCCACCCTTCCAACAGAATTATAAAATACTGCAATCAAACTGTTTAAAGATTCCAGTCCAGTCCAATTTGAAGAAATGTGATTAAGCAATACGCCAAAAATCGCAATAACCCTCAAATAATCCAAATATATAATTCTTTTTTTTGCTTTTACATTAGCCATAATTTAACCAGCAACATTATAATTTATAGTACTTATTAGAAAACACATTTTTTAAACAAATCTAAATTATCTTTAAATTAATTAATTTATCATATAACCTTTTCATATTTTTTCCATCTGAAAATTCATTAATTGTCTCGTAATTTTCTTTAAATTCTTTTGTCCTTACCTTATCTAAATCAATCCTTCCATCTTTAATAGTTTTTTTAATCACAGTTTCCAAATCATCAATGGTAAATACCCTTTCTCCAATGTATTCATCATCATTTGGAATTAATTTTCCATTTTCCCTTTCATACAATCGGAGATCCGGCTGATAAAATATAACTCCTGTTCCTTGATAGAAAGAATTGTATGCAATAGAGGAATAATCTGTTATCAATAATTTGGCTTTCTTCAAGATATCTGATATAGGGCCTTGCCATACACTATCCTTCATATCAGTATTCATTAGTAAATTAAATACCTTCGGATGAGGAATAATATAAATCTTATCACTATCTGTATATTTTGATAACATGTCATATATCTCTATTACATCATTATAATAGGAGGATTCTCTAAAATCATATAAATGTTCCTCATATGGTTTCCATGTAAACATTATTATTATGATATCATCCGTATCATTATTAACATGTTCATATTCAATGGTGTCAAATATTGGCAAACCAGTATTTAAAATTTTTTCCTCATAAATCTCCAACATGTCACATACAACATTTTTTTCCTTTTCACTGCCTACAACCATGTAATATGGTTCTGCCTCTTTTCCTTTCAAATATGGAGAATTTCGCTGATGTGCTTTTAAATAAGTTACACCATGCTGTAAAAATATAAACTTCGGTTCATATATTGCTTTTCTTAAATATTTGTTGTTTGATCTTAAGATATTTATATGTATAGGTGAATCTGAAGAAATGAAGTGATTACTATTATAAACTAACCAGTAATACTTTAAGGAATATTTAGGAACCACAAATTTATATTCCTTAATTTTTTCATAATCCGGAGAATTTTCATCTATTATAAAGTAATTACTTGTATGTTCACTTTCATTACATTTCATACAAAAATCAAATACTCCTTCTTCAGCTTTTCCAGCAAATTTTTCATATAAGAGATTTATCTTTTTATGTCTTCTCTTTTTCAAAAATTTCCCCAAGTGATAAAATAAAAATGATAAAAACTTACTTTCATATATCTTGAATTTAAACGTATTTTCTATTGGCTCTTTTAATCTTTTTACTAAAACCAAATTAGAATTTCTATCTCTCCTAATATGCATAGCATATTCATCATTATACATACTTTTCATTGGGAAATAATATTCCCCCTTCTCTTTAATCATTAAACTTTTTTTACCTAAACGATAAGATATATTTTCTCCATTAACCTTCATATTCATAGTGATATAATTATTAATAGGAATCTCATCTTTTTCGAGCTCAGATTTTTTTATGTTTATTCTTGTTTTATATTTTGAAAATAAAAACTTTGGTTTGGATAATTTTTTTGGAACTTCCTGAATTTCTACATTTTCATGTATGAACTCACTTACCTCAATCCATTTATCAGTTATATCTAAGTTGAATTTATTAATTATGTATAAATAAAGGAATATTGAAAGGCCATTTTTGTTTAATTTTACAGAGATTACTTTATAAATAAATTCCACTAATTTTTTGTATATTTTGTTTATCTCCCCATAGCAGTAATATAACTTCTCATTTTTGATATAAACAGCAACTGCCCTTTTTTTCATTTGATCATTATTTATTAAATATTCATGTTCATCTTTAATATTCTGAATTTCATCTTCACTTTTTTCTTCATTTTTGGCTTTTTTTATAGAAATGGACAATGCAAATTCATTTGATATTTCTTGCATGAAGATTATTTTATTTAATTGTTTAGAGCTAGATACTTTTACTGCAGATTTATATTGCTTATTTAATTTCAAATCTTCTAAATTAATAATTTGGATATCATTATCCCCTTTTCTATGTCTTTCAATATTTTGTATAATAAGTTCATTTCCTGAAAGCTCAGCAATTATCCTACTCATTTATATTCCTCGTATTCTAATTTATATGATGATAAATTAAATATAAATTTATTTTTATATTTAAGTTAATTATTTATAAAATTTATCATTGATGTTAACTACTTTATTTTATCAATTACCCCTTAACTATGATTTTTGAAATGTCATTTTTAGTACTGATTCCCAAATATAGATGTCTAATTTTTATTATTTTCATCATTTTACACTTGAAAGTTAATATCGTTGATCAAGTATAATTTGAGTCTGATTTGTCGAAATTTAAACTGTGGTTCATTTTTTTTAACTAATAATATATATGCCCCCAAATATTTTAAATATATCGCAATCAGGCTTTTATTTTTAATTTAAATAATTTTTTATGTATTTTTAAAAAAGGAATATAATTTAATCTAGAAATCTGTGTAAAAAGCCCAATAGTGGTTTATTCATGCTAAAATTCCAAGGGGCATGAAAAATTTCTGTATTGGACTCAAAATTTTAGGAAAAGTAGGTGACCCAATTGTCACAATAACTGTTATTCTATTTCTAGAAACTTATTAAACTAAAAGTTCTATTTCCATAACCGATTAATTCCATTTTAAAAAAAAATAATGGAAATCCTATTTAAAAATAATCCAATTAACTCAAATTGAGGATTTCAACAAAGCCAAAATATTTATTTTATATATAATATAATAAATATTATGAAATTTAAACAATTTTTATTGATATCATCAATCCTGTTAGTATTTTTTATTAGTTTCAGCATGGTTAATGCTGCAGATAATTCATTCAATCAAACATTATCCAATAGTGATGTTGAAACAGAATTAACTATCAGCAGTGAAAGCCCTGAAATTTTAAATTCAGATATCAATAAAGGATTTGATGATGTTCAAAAGAGTATTAAAAATGCAAAAGATCATGACATCATTGTATTGGATGGCAATTATACAAGCAGTGGCAAAACAATCAACATATCCAAATCAGTAACCATTGAAGGATCTTCTAATGG
>OCVV010754742.1_pt1 | contig 11217 bp, 10 predicted proteins | sample 1539721 | NCBI WGS metagenome assembly OCVV01 (sample SAMN02144230, study PRJEB22623) | gut metagenome | biome: sheep rumen | host: Ovis aries | place: New Zealand | reverse complement strand
CTATAAGAACTAATCCATAGGGATCCATAGACCATTCTAAGCCACCCAAGACGCACCATGAGTGAAGAGGATTCCGCTTTATCTTTGCTACAATCATCTCTGGAGTGTCTTCATAAATAGGACTATTTTTAAGATGCTGATTAAAACAATTCTTACAGCCTATGTTACAATCTTTCGCAACTACTAAGGCTCCAAACTGTCCATCAGGACAATCTTCTGTTCTTTCGGGAATTATCCCACGATGTTCAATCCAAATCAAAGTTCTCTAGCGCCTCCGTTCTATTTTGCTTCCTGTCGCGGAATTCTTCTAACTTGCCTGGATTGTAATTTGATACCTCACGAATGTACCCTGTGATTCGCTGAAGAGTTTTTCCTGTAGAGCCACAAATTGGGCACTTTTCCAGATGAGCATCAAAATTACCATGTGTCTCACAAAGCTTTATAATAGGAGAGTGAGTCAGATATGGAAGTTTATATGTCTCACAAGCTTTGCGAATTAAATTCTTTGCTGCAGTGGCGCTTATAGCTCCTTCACTAAACAAATGTACTACGGTGCCTCCTGTAAACTTGCATTGTAATTCATCCTGGTGCGCTAGTGTGGCCCAAAAGCCCGGATTTTCTTTTACTGGAATGTGACAGCTATTTGTGTAATATGGAGCAGTTAAACTTCCCTGTGTTTTGATCTTAGTACCGTAAAGCTTAACATCTAACTTGGCTAATCTATAACATGTAGATTCTGCCGGCGTAGCTTCAAGATTATAAAGATGTCCTGTAAGTTGCTGAAATCCAATTAACTCTTCACGCATGAAATCTAACGTATCAAGAGCTAACTGTTTACCTTTTTCAGTTAAGATGTTTTCTTCACCCAACCAGTGACAATTCATAATCATCTCGTTTAAACCGACTAAGCCGATAGTTGAGAAATGATTATCAATTGTTCCTACATACTCATCAAATGCAGGTATCATACCTGTACCGATAATATTTTGGGCTAGCCAATTACGTTTATCTTCAAGAGATTCTTTAGCTATATTCATATACAACCGAATAATCTCAAAAAGATCTTCTTTGTCAGTACTTTCAAAACCCATTCTAGGTAAGTTTAAAGTAACTACTCCAATTGAGCCTGTACTATCACCTGATCCAAAAAGACCACCATTACGTCTACGAAGTTCTGTAAGATCGAGACGCAAACGACAACACATAGCACGTACGTCACTAGGATCCATATCAGAATTGATATAGTTACTAAAATATGGATAACCATATTTGCCTGTCATTTCCCACAGAAGATTATACTTGGGATTATCAAAATCGAAATCCTTTTGTATAGAATATGTAGGAATAGGATAAGCAAAAGGTTTACCATTTGCATCACCTTCTAACATATTCTCCCAGAAAGCCTGATTTATCATATCTGCTTCTTTCTGGAATTCTCCATAGGTATAAATATGATCTCCATCAATCCAAGGCTGACCACCGATAATAGCCGGTGAACCTTTTAAGTCATTAGGAATAGTCAAATCAAAAGTAAGATTAGTAAATGCGGGTTCTGCACCTGCTCTACTATTACTATTGATACTGAATATAAAGTTCTGTACACTTTGCTTAACGTCTACCTCTGATAGTTCGTCATAGGCTACAAAAGGAGCTAATAGTGTATCAAATGAACTTAAAGCTACAGCACCCATAATCTCATTCTGATAAATTGTCATCAGGTTTGCAATCTGATTAAGCAACGCATCAAAATGCTTTGCGGGTTTACTAGCCGGAATATTTGGTACACCTCTAACACCTTTTTGTAAAATGCTCTGTAAAGAATAACCACAGCAATACAAAGTAAGACCACCCATATCATGAATATGTAAATAGCCTTCATCATGGGCCTGACACACATCAGGCCCATAAACTTCTTTACTCCAGTATTCTTTTGAAGCAGCACTTGTAATGTACTTATTCATAGCTCCAAAGCTATATGGTGCATTGCTATTTTCTTTTACACGCCAATCACGTTTGGTCATGTATTCATTAAACAACTTTATTACATTCATGCTTTGTCCTCCGAGTCTACTAAGGTTAATGCTTCCTGCGGAGTACTTGGACAATAGAACTTATCATCTACCTGAATTATAGGCAATGATATATGAGGCCATACCTTAGCCGTAATCTTGTCCATTATATCTTGACGATCGTCCAAGTCAATAAACTCGAAAGGAATTTCCTTAGCGGATAATAGTTGTTTAGTTATGGTACATTTACTACAATGCGTTGTACCATAAATAGTTACTTGTTTCATTTTTATTTCTCCTCTGTTTCATCTGTAGTAACATCATCAGAAGAAATGTTAGCTGCATCTATAAGGCCTTCTCCGACAATGTAAGCTATTACGGTTGCTCCTGCCATAATTAAGGCCGTAATTGTAGCTGCTTCACTTTCAGAATGTCCTAATGCTACGATAAGCATTCCTACAAATGAAGCTATAGCAGCCCAAAGTTTACGACTTGTCAATTTACGGACAATTGCATCCTTTGTACTTTCTTTTTTAGTCATAACCAATCCCTCCTTTCTATATCTATATATTATTATAATATTAAAATGAAAAAGATTTTTAACCAGTTAACTACTTCCGTTTTAGATAAGCACTATGACTAAAACCAGTGTATAGAGTGCCATCAATAGCAACCTGTATATAATACCATCGCGCACCATTGAATGTAGAATAATATCCGTAACACTGTACTGTATATCCCTTAGGAATAAGTACTAAAGCTTTTTTATTTGTTCCGGCATCATTCCTTAAATATAGGTTCGCAGTAGTGATGTAAGATCCTGTAATTTTAGCATCCTTCTTTTCAGCATAAGTCGTAGCTGTTACTTTTTTAGCCGTAGGTTGTTCAGGCACTGCAGCTACTGAAGGTTTAACTGCTGAACCATTTAGAATTTCATTTACCTTAGCTTGTACTACTTTATAATCATAACCAGCGGCTTCTAAGGCATTTTTTCTAGCGGCACCTTTACCCCATTTATTTGCAATAACCTCTTTAGCAACTATGTCTATAGATTTGCCTCCCTGAGGCTTTTCTGTTGTAATTGCATTATCTGTATATTTAGGTGTAATAAAACCACGGATATACTTACCGTTAATAGAAATAGTTCTTCTTTTAACTGAATCACTATAATTGCCTTCTATTACGACGAAATATCCAGATTCAGGATAAACTTCAATTACGGTACCTACATGATCAGGGTTTCCTGTATTATCATTAGATCCATTATCTTGCCAATCATATAGTACAGCATCACCGGGCTGCGGTACATAACTATCTTGTTCTACCCAAATACCTTTTTTCTTTGCGGCTTCAATTAGGTAATAACAAGATATTTCAATTGGCATAATATCTGTATAACCAAGCTTTATTGCTAAAGCACTCCAGGTACAAGCACACCAAGCCCAACTATATTGCATTTTAACATTTCTAGGAAATAATCCCTTGAAACTATTATAAATATCAATTATTTGACGGAAACTTCCATCAGCTTCTTTTAAACCTTCCCAAGATTTGATAAGGTCTACAACTTTTTGTCTTGAATACTTCATTACATTTTCACTCCCTTTTTACATTTCTCGTAGTTGTATATTTAGGTAATCACTTCTATAGCAGAATAGGCTGTATACAGAATTGTATACAGCCTAACTGTTCCTATTATGATACCCCTACATATTCTTAAGTAGATATTCATTTAGGTCTTCTACAGATTTTTGCAATTTTGTGGTGTTATTACCATCAATAGCATGTTCTGATAAAGCCTGAAGACTTTTTATCATTAGCCTTTGACGTAAAAGGCTTTCTTCAGATACAGCCTCAAACTTTTTTATGGAAGAATCTACTGTAGACTCTAGGGCATCATGCTTTCTTTCTAGTCTATCCATACGATCCTCCAAAGATGATATCTTTTCATTTTGTACCTCTTCAGGATGATGTGCTTTTTTATGAATACCCACAAAGACAAGCACCGCTGCATTTACAGACACGATTAAAGCTGCTACAGTGGAAACCATTTGAATTACGTCAGCTGGTGTAAACATTATCTGCTGATTCATATGGTTTATTCCTCCTTAAATTCCATTTTTACTATATTATTCTCTTCTGTAACTGACATCGTTACACTAGACTCTTCAACAAATGTCATAAATTACCTCCTTATGCCTGTGATGTAATTGTAATCTCTTTAGTAGCTGTAATAGTCTGGTGATTATGCATTGTAGCTGTAATTACTACTGAACCTTCTGTAACACCTTCAACAATACCACCACTAGTTACTGTTGCGATAGAATCATCGCTGGATGACCAATTAACAGTTTCTCCTGCAGGGGTTGTAGTAGCGGAAAGAGTAATAGTAGAACCAACTTCAACTTCACTTTCACCAGAAATACTTACGGTATATTGCGTACCATAAGAAATTTCTCCGGGTTTAAGTACATCTTCAACATTAAAATTAAAGATGTTACTTGATCCAGCTACTCCAGAAGAATCTACCCAACGAAGCTGGGCTTTTACAGCTGTATTAGCTGCAAACAAAAAAGATTCCGTCTGCGAGATCACATTTGTAATTTCTTCTTCACCTACTGTGAATCCTGCATCACCACTGGTACGTTCAAGTACCATTTCTGTACCCTGTACGTAAGTGAGATAAACCTTCGCATTGGAAAGATTTACTCCGGGTGTAATACGATGTGTTGTTGTTGTTCCTCTTCTCATGGGAACCACCTCCTTATATAAATTGTTGCGCAACAATAGTTACCTACTTTTTTAATTATGAGAATCTTCATAATCAGCATTTACAAAAATTGGATTGTTAGTTGCTCCTAAAGCTATATAATGAACCTCATCAATAATTATTTCTGTTAAAAAGGTTGGCATTTTATCACCTATCATAAAATTTGGTAGAGCTATAGCTGTTGGAGCAAAAGCGGCGGAATATGAGTATCTAGGAAAATATAAAGGCATTAAGCAGATTTTAGCCGAATCTATTTGATCTATTGCTGGAGCGATTTTAGGTATATTTGCTGAATAATAAGTTCCATCAGAAAGAATAATGTAATTTATATTATCTCCAATCCCAAGCCCCCATGTAATATTATCATTTATATTAAGGAGAATCCAATGATAGCTATCGGGCGAACTTGGCTTATGATAAGATAGAAAATTTGAACCTTTATAAGCTATCGTACTAACTTTATATGCAGTTGAACCACTAACTGAATAAGTTGTATAATCACACCAACTATATGAACTGAATAAAGAATATCCAGTTTTTGTATAAAAATATAATCTAGGAAAACTTGTACTAGGTTCTACCCCAATATATATAGTGCCATATTTATAATATCTATAATCTGTCCTAGCTGTAAAAGGTAAGTCTTCAGTAATTTCAGTTAAGCCAATTTGTTCTAAAACATTGCATGCCGCATCTCTATAAGGGTATGAACTTTCTGCGGCTGTTACTGAAGCTGTATATCCTGTAAATTGCATATTAAAATCCTCCTTTTATTTATAATATTTCACCAAATAATAAATTAAGTATCTGTCCTTTTGCTTGACTACGTTGATTAAGCATAGGTTTAAATTTTAAAAAACCTAAAAAAGCTGAACAATGTTTAGGATACATCGTAGAATAGCCAAGACTGTCTGCATGTACATTAACTATAACACTTGAATAACCATCATAATGATCCTCTGGTGCGTTATAAGTGCCATTACGTGTAATAGTTTTTGTACCAAAGGATCCTGAAGTAGGTACATTAACTTCTACCTTATCATAGCCATCTAGGTTATCATCTTTTGCATTATAAATACCATTTGTAATTATATTCTTTGATCCTAAATCTGGTGGTATATTTCCGCCTCCACCTAGGCGTATAATGTTAGGCATATACTCTCACCCTCACTTGTAAATTTTTTGTAGGTACATTTACTGCATATAAAGTAATTTTATTCTTACTTTGTCCTGCATCCATAATTATTGCCTCTTGTAATAACGTATTATTTTTAATATTAGCTTGACTGGTAGCTAATAGAGGTAATATTTCTTGGGTACTGTCAGTAGTTACACCTTCTACAGTAATTGTTACTGTATGCTCGTCTATATCCCAAGCGGAACTTAAAAGAGTTACTGTTACTTCGTTAACAATCTTATAATTTTCCCATTTATCCTTTGTACTATTGTACTTAAGTAAATCATGTTCTGTTTCTTCAGCAATATCAACATCATGCAATTCTTTTAATTTGAAAGGAACCTGATTATTCGAACGTATTTGAGCTCCATTAGTTAAATCACCAATTAAATAACCTTCTTCGTTAAATTGTAATTGATTGATATAAATATCTTCACTACCTGGAGTAACATCAGGCCAATCTGTTCTAGTACCTTGTATATAAATATCTACTGTATTACTATCTTCACTGATAACATTCCCATCATCAGTATAGCCAAAACACCAACAAGAATACGTACCAGTAGTTTCGGGTATTGGTACCCGAAAAACTTGGTCATAGCTTACGTACTCTAATGTGAATTGATTCCATTGCATATTTACTCTATAACAAGTATATGTAATTAAATCTTCTGTAGCTGTATTTTCACTACTAGGTGGTGTAATTGAAAATTGAATACTTGTAGGTAATACTTCAGCACTTAAAATAGGTCCTTTATGCTTTTTAGTTACATAATTAACGGGGGCTACTATTTTTGAAAGTTTTCTATATGCCAATTTGTAAAAAGCTATTGCGCCAACATTGGGAAAGGCTTTAAGGCCTAAATGTGTAATACGTTGACGAGTTAATCTAGAACCGCCTTTAGTTTTCCATACCAAAGAATTGTAAGTATTATAAGTATAATAAGCCGGAGTTGTTTTATTTTTTGCATGATAAATACTTAAGGCTGTAGATTCTTTATCACCGGCCTGATTAGATTCCTTAGTAATATAATATTGCGTTATATCACCTTTTTGGGATTCATGCACTATGGATAACTGATTTACATTTTTTGGTTCTGGATTATTTTCACTACTTGTTAAATCTATAGCTTCTTCAAATGTCAATTGCATATAAGTACCTCCTGTTAAAATTGTATAGTAGCTCCTACATCTACAACATGATTACCATCCATGTAGGGCCTATCTACAGAGGCTTTCATTTTTAATTCTGTATTTGCTCCTGGAGCTGTATTAAAATGAATATACTTAGAAGCTTCTCTACATAAGAGTAATCCAATATCATAATGACGTCCAGAACTTGTACTATGTGCTCTAATACGCCAATAAGGAGCTTTTACTGCCTCAAAATTATATTTTACCCAACCCGTTTCTTTAGCTACACCCTGTGGATTATTTGAATTATGTCCGTTATAACAAGAAACACCTTCTAAAATATTTGTAAAAGTTTCACCATCAGTAGAATACTCTAAATCTATAGTTACTGTATTGTTATAATAACTTACATAGGCGGTATCTACATTCCAATCAAAAGCTGATTGATCTACAGGCATATATAAGGTAAGCCATTCTTCCATCTTAATGTTGGCTTTTTTAATAGTTTTTGTACCTTGTTCAAGGTAGTATGGAAATAACTGATAGTGATAGGTGTTTACTTTATTTGCTAATACTTTATCAGCTACTATTAAATTTTCATAATATGCACCACTTGTACTATCATCCCCATGAGAAATTGGTAACAAGTGTGTGGATGGGTATAATTCAGGTAATTCATCTGCGTTGTTAAAGTTGTCAATGGTGTAATCGACATTACGTGTTAATGCAACGCCATCTTTATAAAGAGTCTCCGTATTTTTTATGAAAAATGATATAGGGCATTTAAAATCTGTAGTAGCCCCATCACCCGCACCAATAGCAATATCGGTTATTTCATGCGTACCAAAGAGATTATTAGGATAACTAACCTCAAGACACTGTTGTGCTAACATCATAAAACGCATTATATAACGTTTTATAGAATATTTATTACGTAGAACTCTTATAGAAGGTAGTGAAGCTATATAACCAGAAGTAAGATGGTTATTAGCATTATATTGAGGTACATAAGAATTCTGTTTCGCTGAACCGCCGTAACTAAAATACATCACGTTTTTATACAATTTTGCGTCGCAGAGTTTGAAAGAATCAAAAACCTTGTTCTTATCTATATCAGTATCAGCATTCCATAAAAAACGATCTACATACCCTGCATTGTAGGCCCTCTTAGCCAATTTAAAATTGTCCGAATTAGAAGACATGGTAATGTCATAATAAATATCTAATTCATCTAAGGCAGTTTTTTCAATACTATAAGGATTACCTTCAGCGTCCTTTAATAATGCATGTGTAACACAAATACCAATCTCACCAGAATTAGTATTTATTGCGTCAGCATATAAACATATCTCTGTAATAGTATCTACATAACGGCTATCTGCAGGTACTATAAACTTATAACGATATTTAATTGAATGTTCATCTTCTACAAAAACCTGTACATCTTTTCTTACTATAGATAGTGAAGTGTCACTACTAGAATATCCTACAAAGCCAAAAGTTTTTTGTACCCCATCAGCAAAAGTAGTTGTCTTATCACTACTCGCTGAAGTAAAAGAACAGGCCGTAGTTACACTACGATCAGTACTTTCCGGTACTACACTACCTTTACCTAATGTAATACATTCTCCTAATATACCTTCGGTTACCCAAGAAGAACCACCACCTCCAATAGCTTTACCAGCACACCAGGCCTGTAAGCCTTCTACAATTAAATTGGATTGATGATGTTTTTCTACAATCTTACCAGCATGTCTTTTAATAATGGTGATCTCACCTTTAAAGTTTATTTTCTTCATATTTACCTCCTAGATTGGTTCTTCACCCGATTTATAATATGCATTACTTATTACAGGAATTATACCATATTGTTCTGCCATATTTACATGTTGCTCTATTACACTATCGTACGCTATAGCTTCTGTAGAATCTACTATATAAGAGTCGGTAGCACGATAATGTATTTTATTTATAGCCTTATAATCCGTTGTTATATCATTTACTGCCAATGTATATTTTTCGGAAGGTATTAAAGTATGATAGTGAGTATTATCAAATACTGCAGTAAAGCCATTTTGTAAAACTGTTACATAATGCGGTTCTTGTGTATCACGAATACGTAAAGTTTTTAATGGATCTATATCAACGGTAAATGTAATTACGGTGGAAGCTTCTTTAGATTCATCACCATCTACACATAATATAGTAATTTCTGTATAAATGTCTGTGTATACCCATGAAACATTACTTATCACGTATCTATCATTAAAACCTGAAGCTTTAATACGATCTATAAATGGATACAAAGCTTCACTACCGAAAATAGGATAATTTAACTTAAATTTATACCTATAGAAAATATCGGTACGCTGTTCGGTGGAATCTAATCCAAATTGTTTTACCGGTATATCTGCTACGGAAGTAAAAGCACTTTTTTGAGGTTCTACAGGTTTTATAGGTTCTTCTTCTATTAAGCCTTGATTATAGGCGATCATTTCTTCTTCATAAGTAACCATATCTTGATTATACTGTTGTATAGCTTTATGATAATTTAACTCATTAAAAATTTCTACAGGAATAAAATATTGATCATCCTGCTTATATAAATCACCTATTATTGTCCTTCGGGCTCCCGTTTGTGGATCAGGTGTACAAGCTTTTCCAATTTCTGGAGGATCAGTACAAAGCATTTCAAGTGTCATATTATTAGCATATAAATAATGATACCAATAATAAGTAGTAGTTGTATAAACAACTGTTTCTTCTTGAATATCTTGCGTCTGATCATAAATTATAACATCTGTAGGCGGAACATAATTAGCAGGCAAATAATTAAAATAAGGTACATAATTATTTGCATCTTCATATAAGCTTATAGTATTATAATTTTCTGGATATATAGATTGTCCGACATAAGTTCTGTCAGAAAATAACCATAAATTTTCAACTCCAGATAATACAAAACTAACACGATAGTCATTTAACCTATGCACAGTAATGTGATTATATTTATACATATTTACTGGTAATTTAATAGGAACTGACCATTTTTTACGTTGTGCTATATCATCATAAGCATAGTTACAATAGTAAGCATAACCATCATAATCAATGTAACAAACAATAAGTCCTTGATCTTGTGTAAGTATGTCAATATTACTATAACCTTTTACAGCATGTATAGAACCAGCTACAGTACGACTTAATATAATTGGTACATTATCTTCCGAAGGTAAATCTCTACAAGCATATAAAATACCATTTTTTAACCAAAAATACCATGGTACGTCTTCTGTAATTATAGTATATTGCTCTGCTTGAGATCGTAAAACCCAATCACCGTCAAATTCCAATGCAGCTTCAGTAGCTTCTCCTAAGGAACCTATAGCAGTCCAACCTACATTAACATTTTCTTCTGAATAACTACGACTTCTTACATAAGCTATTCCTTCTTCAATACCTACACCCCATATTTCATTAGGACCATTATCTGCAATAAGTTGTTTTAATGCTATATCTTGAAGATCCATAGCTACTTCAAGTTCTCGTTTAGCTAAATAACCAGCATCTATAGTGAATAAGGAACCTCTAATAGGTACTGTGAATGTTCCTGAACTTACTTGAGCCGTTATAAAAAAGTTATGATTACCCGCTAAACGATTAAGGTATGAATGCGGAACACCTATACTATTTTTACCTGGCTTAAGATCATAATATAAAGGTGAAAACAATTCTTCAATACCATTATCGTAAAAACGTAAAGTCATACAACATGCATGACTATTAGTAAAAGTAAATTCAAAATGTCCTTGTACATCGGTATTTTGTAATAAACGGCATGTGATAAAAGCTACAGTAGTCTCTTCCATATTACCACTAAAAACACTGGTATTATAATCAAAAAGTAACTTAGCTAAGGCCTGTTTTACACCTTCAATTTCTACAATAGCTGTTTCATCAGCGGCTTCTGCACATAACTCCCAAAGAATTAAATTTATACTTTTTTGTGCCGTTAAGGTTACATACATTTCATCGTATGCTCCTTCTTTCATAGTAAATTCGCAGGAATATTTATTGGGAGCTACTTGAACAGGATATAATATAGCTTTAGAATAAGTTATATCACC
>OCVV011314940.1_pt1 | contig 11220 bp, 11 predicted proteins | sample 1539721 | NCBI WGS metagenome assembly OCVV01 (sample SAMN02144230, study PRJEB22623) | gut metagenome | biome: sheep rumen | host: Ovis aries | place: New Zealand | reverse complement strand
CTCCACCTCGTCGGCCGTCATGCCGATGCCGCGGTCGCTGACGGTGAGGGTCTTCTTCTTGGGGTCGAGCTTCACGTCGATGGTGAGGTCACCCAGCTCGCCCTTGAACTCGCCGCGGGTGGAGAGCGTCTTCAGCTTCTGCGTGGCGTCGACGGCGTTGCTGATGAGCTCGCGCAGGAAAATCTCGTGGTCCGAATAGAGGAACTTCTTGATGACCGGAAAGATATTCTCGGTCTGTACGTTCAATTTGCCTTCCATATCTGTTGTTGTTTTATTCTACTGCCTTCTCCCGGCGCAACTACCGTGCCACCACCCCACTCTCCTGCCATTTTGTCAGTGTCAAAACCGCGGTTTCTCCGACCGCAGTCGGACCATCCGCGGAGTTGAGTCGGACATGAGTCGGACATGATGCGGAGGTGAGGGGGGGGGGCATCTGCCATTTTGGCAGTCGTCTCCCAGGCATCATCCAGGCATCATCCAGGCATCAACTAGGCATCAACTAGGCATCAACTAGGCATGGAAGCATACATTTTGCTGTTTTTTTTCATCGGACGTGGCTCTATATCGCGAATTTTGTGTATCTTTGCATGACATGAACCGGGGGCAAATCCCCATAAACAAAAGTAAACAAGACAATTAAGACCAAAAACATACGTCTATGAAGAAGTCATTATGGGTTGCCGTGCTGTTGCTCGCGGGGGTGCTGTTCAGCGCCTCGGGCGTGGGCAACGCCGGGCTGAAGAACTACCAGTGTCGCAAGTGCGCCCTGCTGGTGCGCTCCGAGAACGTGCCGCCGGCCATGGGCTGCCGGGCCGACGAGGGCGGCCACCTGTGGCAGGAGCTGGGCCCTGTGGGCGCCATGAACTACCACTGCATGAAGTGCCGCGTCAACGTGGAGAGCCGCTGGGAGCCCAACGTGCAGGGTTGCCCGGCCAGCGGCAACCACCAGTGGAACCGCCTGGGCAAGATCGGCCCCGTGAACCACCAGTGCCGCAAGTGCGGACTGACGGTGCGCACCGAGGAGACCCCCAACCCCATCGGTTGCCCCAACGGCGGCAACCACCAGTGGTACAAGTCGAAATAAACCCTTCTCCCACCCCCCAACACCGAACCGACTCCATAGAAACAAAGAAGGAGGAGGAACTCGTCAGGCATGCAGCCCTCGCGACGGCGGCCGCTTTTTCCCGGCTGATCTATCAGCAAGTCTGTATCTCCGACATCCAGACCCAGCGCACCTGGGAAATCCCCAACTGGCTGATCTAGTCCTCGCCCTTGCCGAGTTTCTTTTTTATATATATTTCTATTGATTTAAGGCCCCAGTTGATGCCGATGACCACCGCCACGGCGATGAGCGCCTCGCGCCACATGCCGTAGCCGCAGAGGCAACCGACCGCAGCCGAACACCAGATGGTGGCGGCCGACGAGAGGCCGTGGATCGTGACACCGTTCTTCATGATGACGCCTGCACCCAGGAAACCGATGCCCGTGACCACCTGGCTGAGCACACGCAGGTTGTCGTTGTTCACCGGACCTCCGGCCGCCATGGCGCGCATGATGACGCTCTCGCTGATAAGGATGAAGATGCAGGCACCGACGGCCACCAGCGAGTTGGTGGTCAGGCCCGCCTGGCGCTGGCGTATTTCGCGCTGCGCACCGATGATCATGCCGGCCACCAAGGCCGAGGCAAGACGGAAAATGAAGATGTTGAGTGGCATGGCTGTGGGTTGATGATGGGTGATCAAGTGGGTTTGCCGGCAAGGACAACGACGATCTCGCCCTTGACCTCCTGCTGCGAGAAGTGGGCCAGCACCTCGGCCACGCTGCCGCGGGCCGTCTCGGCGTGGAGCTTGCTGATCTCACGGCTGACGCTGATCTGGCGCTCCGCTCCCACCACCTCGGCCAGCTGCTCCAGCAGCTTCACCAGCCGGTAGGGGCTTTCGTAGATGATCATCGTGCGCTCTTCGTCGGCCAGAGCCTGCAGGGCCGTCTGGCGTCCCTTCTTGTGGGGCAGGAAACCCAGGAAGACAAAGCGGTCGCACGGCAGGCCGCTGTCGATCAGCGCCGGCACAAAGGCCGTGGCCCCCGGCAGGCATTCCACCTCGATGCCGGCCTTGACGGCCTCGCGCACCAGCAGGAAGCCGGGGTCGCTGATGCCGGGCGTGCCCGCATCGGTCACCACCGCCATCGTCGCACCCCCCTTCAAGCGCTCCACCAACGAGCCGACAGTCTGGTGCTCGTTGAAGATGTGGTAGCTCTGAAGCGGGGTCTCGATGCCGTAGTGCTGCAGCAACACCCGCGAGGTGCGCGTGTCTTCGGCCAGGATGAGGTCGACCGAACGGAGCACCTCGACGCCACGATAGGTCATGTCGCCGAGGTTCCCCACCGGGGTCGGTACAAGAAACAGTTTCACTGTTTGGATTAAGGTTTAAGGTTTAAGGTTTAAAGTTTAAGGAGTAAAGTCTTTGCTTCGGGCGAGAGAGCCCCCTTTAAACCTTAAACTCTAAACCCTAAACCCAGAAAATCACTCCTCCTCGAAGTCGTCGGGGATCTCCATGTCGTGGTAGACGTTGGTGACGTCCTCATCCTCTTCGAGGATGCCGATGATCTTCATCACCTTGCGGATGGTCTCCTCGTCGACCTGACGGGTGGTGTTGGGGATGCGCTGCAGTTCGGCGCTCTCCACCTCGATACCCTTCTCCTCGAGCATCTTCACCATGTTGCCGAAGTCCTCGTAGGCGGTGTAGAGGGTGAGGTAATCGTCGTCGACCTCCATCTCCTCGAGGCCGCCGTCGATGAGCTCCATCTCGAGCTCCTCGACATCCATCTCCGGCTTGCGGGGCACCACAAAGACGCCCTTGCGGGTGAAGAGGAAGGCCAGGCTGCCGTTGGTCTCCAGCGTGCCGCCGTTCTTGTTCATGATGCTCTTGATGTTGGCGACGGTGCGGTTGTTGTTGTCCGAAAGGGCCTCGATGAAGAGGGCAATACCATGGTTGACATGGCACTCGAAGGTGAGCTCCATCATCTGGGCGGCGTCCTTGTCGTTGGCCTTGTTGATGGTGCGCTGCAGGGTGTCCTTGGGCATGTTGCAACCGCGGGCGTTCTGCACGAGCAGGCGCAGGCGGGGGTTGCTGTCGGGATCGGGACCGCCTTCGCGCACGGCGATGGCGACCTGCTTCAAGATGTTGCTCCACTGTTTCGAGCGCTTGGCATCGGCTGCACCTTTGGCTCTCTTAATCTTTGACCATTTGTTGTGTCCTGACATAATGATGACTTTTTATTTGTTATTACTGATTTATTTGTATTGTTTTCCACTGAATGTATGTGATGGGCTTGCCTTCGGCTAAGAAAAGGCGCTCATAGTAGGTCTGTGTCAGCTTGGCTTCGCCCTCGTAGGCCGAGTGATAGAGGTCGTTGGTGCTGGCCAACACCTCCACATCGCGGTTGGGTAGCACCTCGTTCAGGGTGTAGTCGTAGAGCTCCTGCGAGTCGGTCTTGAGGTGAAGGGTGCTTTGAGGCGCCAGGAAGCGGGCGTAGGTGTCGAGGAAACGGGGCGCTGTGAGGCGCTTGTTGGGCTTCTTGGGCTGCGGATCGCAGAAGGTGATCCAGACTTCGTCCACCTCACCCGGGGCGAAGAAGCGGTCTACAAGTTCGATACGGGTGCGGATGAAGGCCACATTGGGCAGCGGCTCCTCGAGGGCGGTCTTGGCACCACGCCACAGACGGGCCCCCTTGATGTCGATTCCGATGTAGTTTCGGTCGGGGTGAATGCGGGCCAAAGCCAGCGTATAGTCGCCCTTGCCGCAGCCCAGCTCGAGGGTGATGGGGTGGTTGTTGCCGAAGTGCTCCGACCAACGGCCACGCAAGGCAAACCCCTCCTGCTCCAACCGCTCGAAACCTACCTGGAAGAGGTTGGGGAACGTCAGGTTCTCAGCGAAACGTTGCAGCTTGTGATGACCCATACTTCTACCGCTGAAAGACTACCACTGTTTGATGGCAATATCGCCGTCGTACCAGCCCTTGATGTGCTTGAAGAGGGCCTCGGCCGCCGTACGGTTCTTGGCACTGCCCATGCTGACGTAGTACATATTGTTCTTCTCGATGATATAGGCGTCGCTACCGAGCTCGTGCAGACGGGCTGTGAGGCGGGCTGCGGTAGCGCGGTCGAGGTAGAAACCGGCGATGATGTCGAAGCCTTGACGGCTTTCCTGCTCCATATTGACGCGCACAGGGGCCTCCTCGGTCGTTGCCTGGGTCGGTTTGGGGGCCGGCTTGGCCGGGGCAGCGGCCACCGGAGCGGCGGTGCGCGGAGCACCGGCGTCGGGCTCAAGGCCCAGTTCGGTCACCATCTGGTCGAGGATGCCGTCGAGGGTGCGCATATCGAGCAGCTCGCCCTGCACGGTCACCCGCTGGGCAGCGGCGAACTTCTGGCGCAGGTAAGGCTCGTTCTGCTGATAGACGTAGTCGTGGAACGGGTAGAGACGCTGCACAGCGAAGCGGTCGTCCAGCAGGGTGGCGAGGCGGTCGTTGGCGTATTGACGCACGCGCTCCATCATCTGACTGTGGGCACCGGCGTAGTGGCGGTAGGCCAGGAAGCTGTAGATGTAGTCCTCCATGTAGCGGCAGATGCGGCCACTGTTCTGCTCGATGTCGCGACGGTCGTACTGGAGCAGGTCGGTATTGTAGCTGAGGTCGGTGACCACGGGGACATCACCCAGGTGGGTGGCCGTGGCGACCTGCGGAGTATTCTCGTGGGCAGGCTTGTAGATCTTGAAGTAGTAGTAGGCGGCACCGCCCAGGAGGAGCAACAGCAGCAGCACCAGCAGGATCCACCACGGGAAGCGGCGCTTCTTCTTCTCATCCTTCTTGTCCGTCTGCTTGGGTGAGACACCGTCCGGTTCGGCGAGAACCTCTTTGACCGCGTGTACCGGGTCGAGGGCCGTCAGCGCAGCCATCATTTCCTCCTCCGATTTACGCTCGGCCTCCTTACGGGCGGCTTCGGCACGCTCAGCCTCCTGGCGTGCAGCCTCCCTGCGGGCGGCTTCGGCGCGTTCAGCCTCCAGGCGGGCCTGCTCGGCAGCCTGACGTTCGGCCTCCACGCGGGCAGCTTCGGCGGCCTGACGCTCGGCTTCCAAGCGGGCAGCCTCGGCACGTTCGGCCTCCAGGCGGGCGGCTTCGGCGGCACCGTTATCTTCAAACTGCGCGAAGGGGTCGGCCTCACCCTCGTGGGAGTAGGTGCGGACGTTCTCCAGCGGCTTCTCGTCGCCGGTGGTCAGGGCCACCCCGGGAGCGCCGGCGAAAGCATAGCCGCCGGCGGCACTGTAGCTGAGGGTTCCCAGATCGCCAAAGGCATGGCTGCCGGTACGCTGCAGCTTGTCGGTCAGCGCGTCGACATAGTTCCTCCACATCTGGCGGGCCACGTTCTCACCGACACACTCGCGCTGGGCCAGCGCCTGCACGATGCTCTCGTCGCCGCTGGTGGCGGTGCTGAAGGTGAGGGTGCGACGGGCGGGATAGTAGGTGCCCGAAGCGGGGTCGTGGTAGGGGGGCTGCATCTCGCTGCCGAAGGTTCCCATGCCGGTGAGTTCGACTTGCTTGCCTTGCTGCAGCAGTTCTACAATGAGGTCTGTTATATTCATAGCTTGTTCTATCTTTTAATCTGTTTCAGGTATTTCTCGGCAGCGGCCAGGTCGGCGGGGGTGTCGATGCCGATGTTGGCGTGGTCGGTGAGGGCCACATGGATGGGGAAGCCCGCCTCGAGCCAGCGCAGCTGCTCCAGCTTCTCGGCCTCTTCGAGGGGACTCGGGGCCAGCTGGCAGAGGGTGGACAGCACCTGGGCGCGAAAAGCGTAGATGCCCACATGCTTGAAGTAGAGCCCCTCGTCGACCCACCGCTTGGGATCGACGTCGCGGCGGAAGGGGATCGGCTGGCGGCTGAAGTAGAGCGCCCGCCCGTCGGCAGTGCAGACCACCTTGACGTTGTTGGGCGAGCCGAGCTCGTCGGCCGACATGATGCGGGTGACGAGGGTGGCGATTTGCACCTCCGGATCGGCGAAGCAGTCGATCAAAGCCTGCAGCTGGGCGGGATCGACGAAGGGTTCGTCGCCCTGCACGTTGAGGATGACGTCGTAGGAGTAGCCCTGACTGTCGAGGCGCCGCACCACCTCGCCGCAGCGGTCGGTGCCGGAACGGTGCTGGTCGGAGGTCATCATGACGGTGCCCTCTTCGGCAAACGACTCCACGTGGTCGCAGATGTCCTCGCTGTCGGTGGCCACCACCACGTCCTCAATGGCGTCGCAGCGGCGCACACGGTGGTAGACTCGGCTGATGATGCTCTCGCCGCCGAGCGAGGCCAGAGGCTTGCCGGGGAAACGGCTCGACGCGTAGCGCGCCGGTATGATGGCTAGTACTTTCATTGTGCTGATTCCTCATTATGCGACGCGAAGAGGCTGTTGAACTCGGCGTCGATTTTCTCGATAATATGACCCAGGTCCTCGCGACGCTCCACAAAGTCGAGCTCGTCGGTGTCCACCACCAGCATTTTGCCCTCGTACTGCTCGGCCCACTGCTCGTAGCGGTTGTTGAGGTTGGTCAGGTAGTCCAGCCGGATGCTGCTCTCGAGGGCGCGGCCGCGCTTCTGGATGTGGCGTATCAGGGTGGGCACGTCGCCGCGCACATAGATCAGCAGGTCGGGCTTCGGCAGCAGCGAGTAGGTCATCTCGAAGAGCTTGGTGTAGGTCGTCAGGTCGCGGGTGGTCATCAGGCCCATGCTCTGCAGGTTGGGGGCAAAGATGGCGGCATCGTCGAAGAGCGAGCGGTCGCGGATGAAACTCTCGCCGCTCTGCTGCAGCTCGGCCAGCTGCTTGATGTTGGCATAGAGCGTGTACACCATCATGTTGAACGACCAGCGCCGCATGTCCTCATAGAAGCTGTTGAGGTAGGGATTCTCCTCCGACGGACCGAAGATGGCGCGGTAGCCATAATGGCGCGAGAGGAGCTTGGTGAGCTCCGTCTTGCCGGCTCCTATATTGCCCGAGATTGCTATCTGCATACACTTTTTCCTTTCCCATGTCGCGCGTTTTCTTATTGAAAAAGAGCGACATGATTAATCTACAACAGTTGTTTCAATCGGGCAAAGATACACATTTTTTTTAAAACAAAGACAATAAAAATGCCATCCGTCGAAAAAAAGGCCCTAACCGACACGCTTTCAGCCGGCAGCAGGGATGCATCCGGAAGCCTTGCATGCAGAGATGATGCAGAGGGGATGCCTGGATGATGCCTGGATGATGCCTAGTTGATGCCTGGATGATGCCTAGTTGATGCCTGGGGGATGGGGCGACGACGGGGGGTGAAAGCGGGCAAATATTTGACCGAAGAGCCTGTATGTCAGAAAAAAAGTGTATATTTGCAGCATCAAAAGAGTCCCCTCAAGGGTGTGGGGAAGTATTGTATAATGCAAAAATACAGACAGTTATGACGACTATCGAGAACCTTGACGAACTGATCAAAATGGCCCTGCGCGAGGATGTGGGCGACGGCGACCACTCCACCCTGGCCTGCATTCCGCCCACGGCCACCGGCACGGCCAAGATGGTGGCCAAGCAGGAGGGCATCCTCTGCGGTGCCGAGGTGGGCGAGCGTGTCTTCCACCTGGTCGACAGCCGCCTGGCGGTCAGCCTCCTGCGCCACGACGGCGACCCCGTGGCCAAAGGCGATATCATCATGACCGTCGAAGGTCCCAGCGGCTCGATCCTGACGGCCGAACGCACGGCGCTCAACTTCATGCAGCGTCTCTCGGGCATCGCCACCGAGACCCACCGCATGGTGCGGATGCTCGACGGGCTGGAGACCCGCCTGCTCGACACCCGCAAGACCACGCCCAACATGCGCCTGCTGGAGAAGTATGCCGTGGCCTGCGGCGGCGGCACCAACCACCGCATCGGCCTCTACGACATGGTGATGCTCAAGGACAACCACATCGACTTCGCCGGCGGCATCGAGCAGGCCATCGACCGCACCCGGCAGTACCTGAAAGACAAGGGGAAAGACCTCCGCATCGAGATCGAGGTGCGCTCGCTCGACGAGCTGCAGCGCGTGCTCGACCACGGCGGCGTGGACCGCATCATGCTCGACAACTTCGACATCCCCACCCTGGCCGAGGCGGTGCGGCGCATCAAGGCCTGGCCCGTGCGCTACGAGACCGAAGCCAGCGGCGGCATCACCGACCTCACCCTGCGCCCCTACGCCGAGACGGGGGTGGACTTCATCAGCGTCGGCGCGCTGACACACCACATCAAGAGCCTCGACATCTCGCTCGTGAAGAAGTAACCCCTCGATGCCCAACTGGAAAGCATACCTCCGCCTGGCCACCGCCAAGGTGAGCCAGCTGCGCCGCAAAGTCCTCTACTGGAGGCCCGTGCGGTCGACCCTCTACTTCCTGCAGCACTTCTCGCTGCCGGGCAACCGCGGCGTGCCGCTCTACGACGTGCTGCGATTCTTCCTGCGGAGCATCTTCAACGGCGACCTCAACCAGCGGGCCAAGGGGTTGGCCTACAGCTTCCTGACCGCCCTGCCTCCGCTGCTGATCTTCTTCTTCACCCTGGTGGCCTACTTCCCGGTCGACGGCGTGCAGGACGAACTGCTCGGCGAGCTGGGCACCATCATCCCCGAGAAGATCATGGGCACTCTCTCCAACACCGTCAACGACATCATGGGCCACCGCCACAGCACCCTGCTGAGCATCGGCTTCGCCAGCTCCATCATCCTGGCCGCCAACGGCTTGATGGGCATGATCACCTCGCTCAACTTTGCCAACCACTCGGTCGAGAAGCGCCCCTACGTGCAGCGCTACCTGCTGAGCATCATGCTGGTGTTCTTCATCTACGTGGTCGTCGTGCTGACCGTGGCGCTGCTGATGGGGCACAAACTGCTGCTGCAACTCATCTTCGCCCAGGGCTGGCTGCCGCCCACCAAGACGAGCACCGTCATCTTCAACATCGGCCGCTGGGTGCTGATCGTGATGGCCCTGCTGACGGTCATCTCGCTCATCTACTACTGGGCCCCCGCCAAGAAGCAGCAGGTGGGCTTCTTCAGCGCCGGCTCGGTGCTGGCCACGGGCATGTTCCTCGTCCTCAGCTGGGGCCTGGGCCTCTACCTCAACAACTTCAGCAACTACAACCTCGTCTACGGCTCCATCGGCACCCTGCTGATGATCATGTTCTGGGTGAGGTTCAACTGCATCGTGCTGCTGGTGGGCTACGAGCTGAACATCAGCATCTACAACGGCAGCATCATCAAAAAGAACCGCGACTCGCGCCGCGAATTCAAACAACGCATCCAAAACCTACGCAATGATTATACAGAAGAACCACGGGAAGGTGGTGACCGATAGCGGCACCCCCCGCGAACGATTCAAGATGGTGGCCAAGACGATGGTCAACCTGGAAGAAGTGCTCGCCGACGAGCTGCGCGCCCTGGGCGCCGAGAACGTGACGCCCACCACGCGCGCCGTCGAGTTCGAGGGCGACATGCGCCTGCTCTACCGCGCCAACTACTGCTGCCGCACGGCCCTGGCCATCCTCAAACCGTTCGCCGAATTCGACGCCAACGACGACCAAGAGCTCTACGACCAGGTGTACAAGATACGCTGGGAGAAGATACTGGATGTGGACTGCACCTTCATGATCGACTCCACGACCAGCGGCGAGGTGTTCACCCACAGCTACTACGCCGCCCTGAAGACCAAGGACGCCATCGTCGACCGCTTCCGCCGCAACTTCGGCAAGCGCCCCTCGATCGACACCGAGCAGCCGGACTACAAGTTCAACCTCCACATCCGCGACAACCACGTCACCCTGCTGATGAACTCGAGCGGCGACTCGCTGCACAAGCGCGGCTACCGCCAGGGCGTCGGCGTGGCGCCGATCAACGAGGTGCTGGCCGCCGGCCTGCTGAAGATCGCCGGCTGGGACTGCACGACCAACTTCTACGACCCCATGTGCGGCAGCGGTACCCTCCTGATCGAGGCCGCCATGATGGCCAACACCATCCCCGCACAGTACTACCGCGGCAACCGCTTCGGCTTCATGCGCTGGAAGGAGTTCAACCTGGGCGAGTGGAAGAGCGTCAAGGCCGAGGAAGACCGCAAGATCGGCAGCCTCGACTTCGAAGGCGAGATCTGGGGCAACGACATCGACCCGCAGGTGATCGAGCAGTGCGAGAAGAACCTCGAATACACCAAGCTGCACCACGACGTGATGCTCCACATCGGCGACTTTGCCGAGCAGGAGCCGCCCGAGGGGCGCACCCTCATCGTCACCAACCCGCCCTACGGCGAGCGCATCAAGGTGGAAGACCTCAACGCCCTCTACGAGAAACTGGGCGACACCTTCAAGCAGCGCTACGGCAAGGACTGCGAGGTGTGGCTCATCACCTCCGACTTCGAGGCCATGAAGCACATCGGCCTGCACCCCTCGCGCAAGATTCCGGTGCAGAACGGCTCGCTCGACTGCCGCTTCCTGAAGTTCGAACTCTACGAGGGCTCGAAGAAGGGCAAGTACCAGGCCGCGGATGCTGAGTAGCGACGAGGTCAAGCGGCTGGCCCTGACGGTGGGCTTCGACGCCTGCGGCATAGCCCGCGCCGAGGCGCTGACCGACAGCGAGTACCCCCTGCGGCAGTGGCTGGCACGCGGCTGGCACGCCGAGCTGCAGTACATGGAACGCAACGTCGACAAGCGCCTCGACCCCAGACGGCTCGTCGAGGGGGCGCGGACGGTGATCTGCTGCGTGAGCGCCTACCCGCCGCCCGACAGCGCCGGCGGCATCGCCGCCTATGCCCGCCACCGCGACTACCACACCGACATCAAACAGATGCTCTTCGCCCTGCGCCAGCGCCTGGCCATCGAGGCCAAGGCCTGCTGCGACACGGCCCCCATCAGCGACAAGCACTGGGCCGCCCGCGCGGGGCTGGGGTGGATCGGACGCCACACGCTGCTGGTGACGCCCCGCTGGGGCACGTGGGTCAACCTGGGCGAGCTGGTGACCCCTGAGGAGTGCGACCGCTACGACAGCCCCGTCAGCAACCGCTGCGCCGACTGCCGCCTGTGCGTCGACGCCTGCCCGGGCGGCGCCATCGCCCCCGACGGGCCGCCCATGATCGACGCCGCCCGCTGCACAGCCTACTACACCACCCACCACCCCCGCCCCCTCCCCGACGGCCTCG
>OCVV011236931.1_pt1 | contig 11220 bp, 6 predicted proteins | sample 1539721 | NCBI WGS metagenome assembly OCVV01 (sample SAMN02144230, study PRJEB22623) | gut metagenome | biome: sheep rumen | host: Ovis aries | place: New Zealand | reverse complement strand
ATGCACCTTCACGCAAGCCGTGCAGCAGATCAATCAGCTGGCGGCGAATCTGCCGGTCATCAATGATCTCGTGGACAAGGCAGAGGATCGTATCCGCAAAGGGACAAAAGAAAAAGGACTGCACGAGGCAGTCCAGAATTATAAAGATGCAGGGTATAATGGCGCGTCCTGCGCGTTTGTGCTGGATTCGATCTACGAATACGCGCTCTATCATAACGAGGAGATCATGCGAATCAAGCTGAAAACAGTCGGCGGTCATATGAAAGATCAGGTGCAGCCCGGCTTTGAACAGCTCCGCAGATTGCTGACCGCGTTTCCGGCAGGCACTTTGCAGGAGCTCGACGGATTTTCTCTCTTTCAGCCGGTTCAGGCGGAGATTATCGGAGGGCAGACATGGTACAGCTCGGTCTTCCCGTGCAATGCGTTTCTGCTGATGTTCCGTGATATGCTGCAAATGACCGGATCAGCGGTTTGCACCTGCACCGTCTGCGGAGACTATTTCTGCGGAAAAGCGGGAGAAGATTGCTGCGGAAATCCGGATTGCAAAAAGTATCTGGAAATGACCGATCCATATCAGAAGAAAAACGAACTGTCGGCGCTCGTTCGTAATTTTTCCTGCCGCGTACGGCAGCATCGCTGTAATATTGTCCAGATCTGCGAATCGGCGGAGGCAGTGGAGGAATTCAATGCTTTTGCGACACCGATGCAGGAATCCGTCAAAACGCGGGCAAAGACAATGAAAATAACGGATGCGCCGATCAGGGATATTCTCAAACTGCGAAACGAGATCAAGAACAAGCTCTATGATGAACTGAATGAGAAGAAACACGAGATTCTTGCCAAATACGGCAGACCATAATCACAAAACTTATTGCAATCTGCCCAGGATTATGGTATAATACTATAAAACAGACCGTGCTTGGAGGGTGTTATGGTTGACATCAACAAACTAAAATCCGCACTTGACGGATACAAACAGTATTTCCCGTCACATTGGCAGGATGAAAAATACAAATGGATTGCAGTGGAGCAATTTAAGAAGAACTGGAATATTGATGCACCAGACTTTGAAGAAATGTTCAAGCGATCCACTTCAAAAGCTGAAAATCTGCTTATTTCCAGGAATGTTTATCCCGCTGGGATGATTCTCGAATTTACAAGAGCGGATGAAGAAGCAACACGTGAAATGTTCCGGATGTTGTTTGATGAAACCCTTGATCTTGCCGAGCGAATTGCTGATTTCAGGAATCGAGCGGAAGAACTCCGGCAGAAATATGGCAACGGCGAATGGAAAAACCACTATCAAAGCATCAACTATATCAGCACATATCTCTGGCTCATGTATCCGGACAAGTACTATATCTACAAGTATGAGCTGTATAAAAAATGCGCTTCGCTGCTGGACGATACATATCAGCCCAAAGCAAACGGCGCACCCGAAAATGTCATCGGCGGATATCAAATGTATGATGAAATTCGCGCTGTGCTGCTGGAAGACAGCGAATTCCGGCAGATGCTGAATAAAGCCCTGACCAAAGACTGCTATTCTGATCCGGAATTGATTACGGCTACGATCGATTTCGGATTCTATATTGCGAGATTTTATCAGGAAGATACTATGCAAAATGATGACTGGTTCCCGTCACTTGAAGAATACACGCCCGGCTTGACAGAAGAAGATTGGGTATCGCTCCTTCACAATCCGAGTGTTTTTGATGAAAACAGTCTGGAAGTGATCCACGCTTTTTATGAAAACAACGGACAGGCAACCTGCAAAGAATTATCAGAGAAATACAAGAAGGATCCACATTATTACGGAATCATTGTAGTAAAGCTCGCCAAACGGATTCACAAAGAAACTGGCTGCAAACTGATTCCGGAGGAAATGAATGAGAATGCAAAATGGTGGCCGATTCTGTTTGTAGGGAAATATGCAGATAAAGACCAGCAAGGAAGATATGTTTGGAAATTGCGGGATGAACTGAAATCAGCAATCGAACAGAAAAGTGACTCCGTTGTAAATGCATGGCTGCTTGCTTGGAATCCGAACAACTTTGACTGGGGAAACATGACCGCCGAATACAGTTACGATACGATGATTCAATCCGTGAAAAATGGTGGCGCTTATTTTGATGAATGGACTTGCAACTCCGCAAAAGCAAAGCCGGGCGACAGATTCTACATCATGCGTCTGGGAAACCATGTCTCTCCCAAAGGAATCATTGCAACAGGATATGTCACAACTAACAGTCGAAAAGGAAATGACGGTGTTCGTCGTGTGGGTATTATCATCACGAAGGCATATGACTATCGAAACGAACCTATTATACTACAAGATGACTTAAAACAGCAATTCCCGTCGCAGGATTGGAGTCCGCAATCATCTGGTATCTCTATCAAAGATGATGCTGCTCAATGGCTTTTCGAGCATTGGGATCATCCGCAAGATGCAAAGCATTCTGTTGAGGACGAAGAAACAAGTCCGATTGACTTGGATTCCGATGCTGATAGTCCGATTTATACATATGACATAATTCAGCAATTCCACTCCAATGCGCGTTTTGTCAGATGGCTGAAACCGATTGTTGATGCATTGCGCGAATTAGGCGGCAGTGCATCGCGGACTACTGTTCATAATCGAATAATTGAAATGTGCAATGTTACGAGGAATGAACTTGCACAAACAAACACTTCCGGAAACAGTCAACTACTTAACGATATCGACTGGGCGAGAAATTATTTAGCCTACGAGGGTATCATAGATAAAAGCGCACCACATGGGACTTGGAGTTTATCAGCACTTGGAAAGAACATTGATCTGACACGAGAACTTGCCGAAAAGATCATTGTTAAATGGGTGAAAATCAAAGCAGCCGAGCGCGCAGGCAACCCTGTTCCCATTATAGATTTATCGCCTTTCTATGTTTTCAGAATCAAGTCATATACTGAAAATGATTTCCTTCGTGATGTCTACATAAGCAAAGAGCAATATCTTGAGCTTTCCGCATTATTGCTGAATAAGCAGAATGTGATTCTGCAAGGCGCACCCGGTGTCGGCAAAACCTATGCTGCCAAGCGCCTGGCATGGTCAATTATGGGCGAGCAGGATGACAGCCGCATTGCATTTGTTCAGTTTCATCAAAGCTACTCCTACGAAGATTTCATTATGGGTTATCGCCCGAATGGGAACGGCGGCTTTGATCTGCAAAAGGGCATTTTCTATCAGTTCTGTGAGACAGCAAGAAACAATCCGGGGAAAAAGCATTTCTTCATCATCGACGAGATCAACCGCGGAAACCTCAGCAAAATCTTCGGTGAACTTCTGATGCTGATTGAAAAGGACTACCGCAAAGAAAGTGCTGTTCTGGCATATAGCAAAGAGTCATTCAATGTGCCGGAAAATCTCTATATTATCGGCATGATGAATACCGCCGACCGTAGTCTTGCTCTGATTGACTATGCACTTCGCAGACGGTTCAGTTTCTTTGAGATGCAGCCGGCATTTGATTCTGACGGATTCAAGACATACAGCAAGGGTCTGAACAGTGATCTGTTTGAAGCATTGATTGATAAGATCAAGCAGCTGAACAATAAAATCAAAGACGATGACGCACTCGGTGAAGGCTTTATGATCGGTCACAGCTATTTCTGCAATCTGAATGCAAAATCCTGTACTGCGGACAGACTGCGGAGTATTGTCGAATATGATATCATCCCGATTCTGAAAGAATACTGGTTTGATGACAAAGATACTGCCACAAAGCAGGCTGATGATTTGCGTGGTGTGTTCAAATGACAACGGATAAAGGCATATTCATTCAAAATATCTACTATATGCTCTCCTATGCGTTTCAGATTCTGAAGCAGGAGGATTACAAGCAGGTCGCTGGAGAGAAATTTGATAAGATACATGACCTGTTTGCGGCAATCCTTGAAAAAGGCATTTCACGGCAAGTCAAGCAGGGGCTGTATCGGGAATATGTGCCGATGCAGGAGAATCTTTCTGTTATGCGCGGTAAACTGAATGTCAATGATACGATCGCAATCAGGGTGCAGAACAGGCAGCAGCTTGCGTGTGAATATGACGAGTTTTCAGAGGATAATCTCTACAATCAGATTCTGAAAGTCACAATTCACCGCCTGATTCATGCAAATGATGTTGCTACTGCGCAGAAGCAAAAGCTGAAAAAGCTGATCGTGTTCTTTGACAGAGTCAGACTGATCCAGCCCAATCATATTCAATGGAGACGGCTGATTTATCAGCGCAGCAACCGCAATTATGAGCTGCTGCTGAACATCTGCTATCTTGTGTTGAATGGTATGCTCCAGACAACCGATGACGGCAGCTATAAGCTTCTTTCCTTTTCAGATGAGCATATGGAACGGCTGTTTGAGCGGTTTATTCTTGCATATTACAAGGAACATCATAAAGAACTGCATCCTTCAGCACCGCAGATTGAATGGAATCTAAGCATAGATCCCGATCAGACAATGATTCAATTCCTGCCAAAAATGAAAACAGACATCGTTCTGACGAAAGGCGATAAAGCGCTGATTATTGATGCGAAATATTACAGCAAATCAATGATCGAGAACTATGACAAAGCAACGCTGCGTTCCGCACATCTGTATCAGATATTTGCCTATGTGAAGAATCTGGACAAGGAAAACACCGGCAATGTTTCGGGGCTGTTGCTTTATGCAAAAACTGAAGATGAGGTGTTCCCCGAAGTTGAACCTTTTGTAATCGGCGGGAACAGCATCGGGGCGAGGGCGCTGGATTTGAATCAAGATTTCCCTGCAATAAAGCTGCAATTGGATGCGATTGCAGGCAGCTATTTCAAACATAAACAACCATAAATTGCGCAGATTATATAATGCACAACGGCGTAATCAAAACAGGAGGCTTTTCCATGATTGACCTGAACCACCTCGAAAAGTATACAGAGAATAACCGCATTGAGGCCAAGAAAGCACTCGGCGGTCTGCCGCACAGCATCTGGGAAACATACTCCGCATTTGCCAATACCCTCGGCGGTATCATTTTGCTGGGTGTCGAGGAATACAAGGATAAAACACTGCATACAGTCAATCTGCCGGATCCGGAAGATCTGGTCAAGCAGTTCTGGGATACACTCAACAACCCGAACAAGGCAAGCGTAAATCTGCTCACAAGTAAACACGTCCGTATCGAAGAAGTCAACGGCGACCGTATCATTGTGATCGAAGTTCCCCGCGCGCAGCGGTACTACAAGCCCGTGTTTGTAGACGGAAATCCTGTTTCCGGCACCTATCGGCGCAACGGAGAGGGCGATTATCACTGCACCGAAGAGGAAATGCGCGCGATGTACCGTGACGCAAGCATCAAAACACAGGATATGACCGTGCTTGAGAACATGGACAGTTCCGTTTTCTGTGCAGAGAGCATCCGCAGCTACCGGCAGCGCATGAAGCTCTCTCGCCCGAATCATGTCTGGGAGAATCTGGACGATGACGAATTCCTGCTGAAGCTCGGCGCGACCGGGATCGGCGAGGACGGCAAGGTACATCCGACCTCTGCCGGTCTGCTGATGTTCGGATATGAATATGAGATCCTGCGCGAATATCCGAATTATTTTCTCGATTACCGCGAGGAATATGACGATGTTCACCGTTGGACAGACCGCTTTATCTCGTCCTCCGGCGACTGGTCCGGTAATGTATTCGACTTCTATTTTCATGTTTACAACAAATTGCAGCTTGATCTGAAAGTCCCGTTTGAGATGCAGGGGGGCTTTCGTGTGGATGATACGCCGGTGCATAAGGCGATTCGTGAAGCGCTGGCAAACTGCCTTGTCAATGCGGATTACTATGGACGCAGAGGGCTTGTGATTATCAAAAAGCGTGACCTGATCACAATGTCAAACCCCGGTGATTTCCGCGTGGAGCTCGCAGAAGCACAATCCGGCGGAATGTCCGATCCGCGAAACGGCATCATGATGAAAATGTTTAATCTCATTGATATCGGCGAAAGAGCCGGCAGCGGTATTCCGAGCATCTGGTATACATGGAAACAGCAGGGCTGGGATACACCTACGATTGCACAGTCATTCAACCCGAACCGCATTGTGTTATCGTTACCGCTGATAAAAAGCGCTGATAAAAAAGCGCTGATAAAAGGTGCTGATAAAAAACTGCCGATCAAGACCGCCGCAAAAAAAGATATGATCATCGCCTATTTGACAGACAACGGTACCGCAACCGGCGCTGAACTCTGCGAACTGCTCGATTTGAAACCGACGCGCGTCAGAACGATTCTGCGTGAAATGATCGCGGAAGGTATCGTCATGGCACAGGGCGGCAACCGGAACCGCACCTACAAGCTGAAAGCATAATAACACAAACCGCCGCCTGACGACCTATCAGACGGCGGTTTCTCTGTATTCACTTCCCGATGTACCGTTCCGCAGCGGATTCCACACTCATACAGAACACCATATCCTGTGTCAATGTTATCAGTGATGGGGCGCCCATCCTGATCCGGAGCGTCCGACGAATTTCTTTCGGTATGACGATCCGTCCGAGATCATCAATCCGCCTGACGATTCCTGTTGCTTTCATTTCGCTGTATTCTCCTTTTTCGATATATTTTGCAGTAAGCTGCCTTGGTAGTGTTTGCAGATCGAGGAAAAATATGCGATAACGCCTTTGAGCAGCTGTGAAGAATTGTTCGCGAAGTAAAAAAAACTGTTTACTCAGCAGAGACATTCAGGATATCATGGATACATTTTCATACAGAGGCAGGCGCGACCTGATACAGTTTCATACCGCCGTGTCCGCCGAAGATCTGCCATGTTCCGGCACCGAGCCGCGCAAAAAGCGCCTGCCGTTCCTGCGCACAGACCGCTGCATCCGTATCGACAGAAGTCATCAGAATCGGCGCATAGCGGTTATACTGTGCCTGCTGCGCGGTCATGTCCTTCAGATTGACAAAGATGTCACCCGTGAATGCGAGCTGATGTGCAAAGTCGATCAGCACCGATTCTCCTGCAAGATGTCCGCCTTTGCCCTCATACAGTTCAAAATGCAGCTCACCGAAATCAAAGGAACCGGTCTGTTCCAGCATCTGGTGAATTTCCTTTTTCTCGCCGATTACCGTTAATTTTTCCGGTTGAATCGGCATATAGGATGTCAGGACCTTGCAGATACGGACATATGGCTTATGCAGCGGATTCTGTTCGCGGAATCCGTCCCCGCCGCTGCTTTCGGCGCGCAGACATTCGGCGGTTTTTGCACTCACATAAACCCGATCGAACAGCGGCAGAAGACCGCAGTGGTCAACATCCGCGTGCGTAATCAGGCACGTTTTTTCCATGCGGTCAAATTCAGGGATCAGCGTTCTGAATAATGACAGCATTTCGTCCTGATAACAGGCATAGCCCGTGTCAATGAACAGATAATCCCCGCCGCTTCTGATGATCGCGGTATTGCTTCCGCACGGCGGTTCGATCAGCGTAATGAGCGTATCATCCGTGATCTGGTGTGTGCTGATTCTGGAAACAAAGTTTTCCGCCCGCGATGCAGCCAGCAGCTCTGCAAACCGGCTGATGCTGTCAAAGGTGCGGTACGGCGAAACCCCCGATTCATCGAGGATCTGCATGGCGAGATTGGTGTTGACGATCAGTTCATTTTTCGCAGCCGCGGAAATGTGCATCGCCTGGGAGATCTCATTGACAAATGTACTGTAGAAAAAGCTGTTGTCATAGATTTTGTCGGCATGATTGTAGTCAATCACGCGAACGCTGCACAGCTTTTTTGCCTCGTCAAGAAAGGCATTCAGCCTGTCCGGATCATCCGCGATCAGCCCCATTTTGAAAAGCTGGTATTCCGTGCCGTTTTCCTGCGAGCTGATATAGGAGATATTGAAGCTGTGCGCAGAAATCAGCTCCAGCACAGCCGTTACGCTGCCGGGTTCGTCCTTCAGACGAAACTCCAGCAGCACAACGTGACGGTTCTCCTCATCACATTGGAGATACCCGATCGCAGTCAGTTCTTCGGTCGCTTTTGCAAGCTGCTGCGGTGTTCCCTCTGCGTCGATAAACAGCATATGGGAATCCACTGCTTTGTTATAGCTGACTCTGGTGATATTGATGCCGAGCGACGCAAAGCATCTGCTGGCTTTCAGAAATGCGCCGATGTGATTCGGCATTTTCGTGACAAAGGTCTTGTTCATTTGCTGTATTTTGCTTTGTCCATTTCGCGGATCGCAGCACGGCGGATTTTTCCGCTGCCGACCGTCTTCGGGAGCTCCTCGACAAATTCGACAACACGCGGATATTTATACGGCGCGGTGCCCTTTTTGACATACTCCTGGATATCCTTGACAAGCTGCTCAGAAGGTGTTGTGCCCTTGGTCAGAACGATCGTTGCCTTGACGACCTGACCGCGTGTCTCATCCGGCACGCCGGTCACAGCGCATTCCAGCACATACGGCAGCTCCATGAGCACACTTTCGATCTCGAACGGTCCGATGCGGTAGCCGGAAGACTTGATGACATCATCGACACGGCCGACATACCAGAAATAACCGTCCTCATCGACCCATGCGGTATCGCCGGTGTGATAGTAGCCGTCGCGCCAGGTCTCGGCAGTCGTTTCCTCATCGCCGTAGTAGCAGAGTGCAAGTCCCGGAACGCCCTCCTCTTTCAGCTTCACGCAGATTTCGCCGGTCTCACCGACAGACGCCGGTTTGCCGTCCGGCAGGAGCACCTGCACATCATACTGCGGATTCGGTCTGCCCATGCTGCCGGGCTTGGGTTCCATGCCGACGACATTTGCAATGGTCAGTGTGGTCTCGGTCTGACCGAAGCCTTCCATAAGCTTCAGACCGGTCGCGCGCTGGAACTGGTAGAACACTTCCGGATTGAGTGCCTCACCTGCGATGCAGGCATATTTCAGAGAAGAAAGGTCATATCTGCCGAGATCCTCTTTGATGAAGAAGCGGTACATGGTCGGCGGCGCACAGAAACTTGTGACATGATACTTCTTGAACATCGGCAGGATATCATCTGCGTGGAAGCGGTCAAAATCATACACAAACACCGCGGATTCGCACATCCACTGACCATAGAGCTTGCCCCAGAGTGCCTTGCCCCAGCCGGTATCAGAGATCGTGAAGTGCAGGCCGTTCGGATCGGCATTCTGCCAGTAACGCGCCGTGACATAGTGTCCCAGCGGATACTGATAGCTGTGCAGCACGAGCTTCGGGTTGCCCGATGTACCGGAGCTGAAAAAGATCAGCATCGGATCGGTGCCGCAGGGCGTCTCGGCGGTGCGCTCGAAATGTGTGCTGTAAGCAGAGAGCTCTGCATTGAAATCATGCCAGCCCTCGCGCTGCCCGTTGACCAGCACTTTCGTTTTCAGCGAAGGGCAGTTTGCCTGTGCAAGATCGACTTCATTTGCGACATCGCCGTCCGCCGTACAGACGATTGCGGAAACCTCAGCCGAATTGAAGCGATACTCAAAGTCATGCTTTTTCAGCATATTCGATGCCGGAATGACCAGCGCACCGATACGGTGCAGGGCGATGATCGAAAACCAGAACTGATAATGCCGCTTCAGAACGAGCATCACGCGGTCGCCCTTCTTGATGCCGAGCGACTTGAAATAGTTTGCGGTCTGGCAGGAGTATTTTTTGATATCCTTGAATGTAAATCTGCGCTCGTTGTGGTCTCTGTCCACATAGATCATCGCGGTTTTATCCGGACATTTCTCCGCCATTGCATCGACTATGTCATAGGCAAAATTGAATTCATCCTGATGTTCAAAATGCACGCCGGAGAGCACGCCTGCTTCATTGGTTTCACAGGTCACGAACTTCTCCGCGACCGGATGCAGCAGACCGGCCTTATCCACATTCGTTGCATGATGTTCAAATACTGTTTCCTTATACTCCGAAACGCCGCCGTGCGGTGCCATAACAAAAGCATAGATCTCGCAGTCCTCGCCGCCGAGCGCGACCTCATCATGAGGCATGGAGCTGTCATAGTAGATGCAGTCACCCTCATGCAGAATTTCGGTATGTGAGCCGACGATCATGCGGAGCGTGCCTTTCAGGACGATATCCATTTCCTGTCCCGCGTGGCTTGCAAGATGCAGCGGCTTTGAGAGTGCTTCCTCGGAATACGGCACGACCACATGGAACGGTTCAACGGTCTTGTTCTTGAACTTTGATGCAAGACGGTTATAGACAAAGCCCTCTCTGCGGACGATCGGAACGCCCTCGCCTTTTCTTGTGACCGTGTAGCCCTTCAGCTCCGGAGAACTGCCTTCCATGAGCTCTGAAATCTCGACATGAAACACATTCGCGCATTTGTAGATAAACGTGAAGCTGAAATCCTTTTCACCTGCTTCAAATTTCCTGTAGTCATCCACTGAATAGTCCGTCTTGGATGCCATGTCCTCAACCGAGATGCCGAGATCTTCGCGCAGACGCATAATGCGCTCTGCAACCTCCCGGATTCTGGTCTCAGCGTTCATTTCCTGTGTCTGCCTGCTCATTACAATCGCTCCTTTATAAAAATAATAAAATAAAAAGCTCGCCTCAAAGATAGACTTTGAGACGAGCATTTTTCACAAATACCCGCGGTACCACTCAAATTGTGCCGCTATTGCGTAACACCGCTTCAGGCTCCAGCAAGCCCTATTCCTTAACGCAGAATCACGGGAGCACTTACTGTATTTTTCGGCACTCCGGCTCAGAAGGGATACATCGCATTGCTTGTCACCGGCTCACACCACCCGCCGGCTCTCTGCAAGACATTGGCAATCCGCTGCGTGTCTTCCTCACAGCTTATGTTCCGGATTATAGCACATATTTTTTCATTTGTCAAGCCTTTTTTTCAAAAATAATTCGGGAACCGGTTCAACTGCATGAACGGCAGGCTGTTTTCAGTGACGAAAATCACGCAGATGCGATAAATCAAATCCATTCCCTATTCTGATACGCAGCGCCTTTCAGAATAGATGTACCTCTCCGCAGCTGATTCTACACTCATGCAGAACACCATATCCTGTGCCAATGTTATCAGTGAGGGGTCGCCAACACGGATCCGCATTGTCCGACGGATTTCCTTTGGTATCACGACGCGCCCAAGGTCGTCGATTCTTCTCACAATACCGGTTGCTTTCATCTTGTGCCTCCTGTTGTGTTTCGCTATTTTGGATAGCTTCGCTTTTTCA
>OCVV011044522.1_pt1 | contig 11220 bp, 21 predicted proteins | sample 1539721 | NCBI WGS metagenome assembly OCVV01 (sample SAMN02144230, study PRJEB22623) | gut metagenome | biome: sheep rumen | host: Ovis aries | place: New Zealand | reverse complement strand
GTCCCAACGCCGACGAGCCATCGAAAATGGCTATCGTTCTCGACAGATTTTGTGATCTGGCGGAATGTTATTACTTACTTTTGCTCTAAAATACTCAAGAGGATATTTCCCGTTTTTATCGGGTTGAACTGTTTTGTCAATTCGTCTAATTATGAGTCCACGAAATTTTCGCATAATAATAAACATTTTTTAATTTTCCAAAAATAAATGAATAAAATTCATGTAAGAGACTGAAATTCAGTCAATTCAACCTTCCTCACGCGTGTGCGCACGTATAATATATATAATATAATATATAATATAGTATATTGATAATCAATAATTTACAAATATGGACAATATATCAGTACCAGTCCCTTACATGAATGTAGTTGTAAAAAGTATAGCTAGTACGCGCGCGAGAACGTTTTATCTCATCATAGAGCGTGCAATACGGTTAGCTACATCCTTTGGAGATAATTGTATTGGATCTAAAATTCTGTAATTATCCAATACCTCCTTGCTAAAGTGAGGTTTACAGTCTTTAGCAAACTGTTTAAATGGATTGTTGTGTTTCATGTGTGATGAATTTGTTTAATTGTAAAAAATTTATTAAATTTGTGTTACTATAAAAACCACAATTTTTCTTAACTACTTGATTTACACGAACTTGGCGTCAAGCCATAAGTCTAGTATGTAAGTTATAGTAAGTATAGTATATACGACTTCTAGGCACAAAAATCAAAAAAGTGGTGACTTCTAGGCAATCGAAGTAAAAAAGTGGCGACTTCTAGGCACAACCATAAAATATTAAAAATATGAATAAACAAGATCATTATTTTAGGTCCATAAATATTTCCGAAGAAGATGAAGTCGGATTAGTAGACCGCTGGATTCTTGCCTGCTTAATCAAAGGATTGCAAGGCAAAAGTAAAATCAGTAAGATTTCATTAGATAAAATTGCAGAATATTGCAAGTATACTAATGAGCAAGGAAAAGATGCTAGGTTTGGCATTAAAACCATTCAAGCAAGTATAGATAGATTAGAAGCTGCAAAGATGATTAAGGTGATTAAACCAGAAAAGCGAGGACAGTGTACAAAATATGAAATTAAAGATATAAAATCTTATGAAAAAATAAATGATTCTTTCTTTAATTTAAATCTGTCTCCTGCAGCAAAAGGTTATATCCTTTGTAGTCTTCAACATAACCTAAATAAAGATGAGGAAACCCATCAACCAAATGACATGCATACAAAAACAACTTATAATGTTGTAGAATTATCTAATAAGTTCCATACACCTATTCGTTCTATATATCGTGCAGAAAAATCTTTAAAAGATGCAGGTATTCTTACTGTTGAAAACGATCCTCAACAAAGAAGAGATCAAGAAACTGGACTAATTCTACAAAATAGAGAAATAGACCTACAAAAAGTTGGGTTAGATGTATTTGTTCAAATTATGGCAAATCATGAACAACGACTTCAAGAAATTGAACTACACGAAAGGAATAGAGAAGAAGATCTTAAAAAGCTTAAAGCTCAATTGAAAAAAGAAATTCTTCTTGAACTTACTACACCCTTAGCAAATGTTATTTAAAAAAAATAAATCCCGAGTCTACACAAAAAAGACCCGGGATTTATTTTTCCACACTTAAAACCACAACATGAATGGTACTCGATAATGGATTCAAACCACTGTTTCCTCATAGAGAGTGAGGTATCCTAGATCGCTAGATGAATCGAGCATAAAATCCAGCTGCATTTCACAACGAAGCTGGAAGAAAACTAATAACCAACTAAACAAAACATGTCAGTACTCCGTAATGGATTCAAACCACTGTCTATTACCGGAGAGGCAATCGTCCTAGATCACTAGACGAACGGAGCATTTGCTCCCCTTATATGGGGAGGATTTTATACTGTTTACTCAGTTAAATGGAGTTGTTAATCGGTTACTCCAAGCCTAGCCAACCTAAAAAGGTTGTTACTGCAATAGTATGAACAAACCTGTTAGCTTGCATCATGCTTAGCAAGGGCCTTGGTTGTCAAGCCAAGGATAAGAAGTTTTATAGTTCGTGCACAAACTATTGACCTTCACCTATGTTATATAGGCTTTAAAAGTAGCAGACTTAAATCTCTTACGCTCCGTCTCGCTACATAAATTTTATAGGTATATGAGAAAAACAACCTCCCACTAAAATCTTCACTCCCACTTCGGAAGTGTTGCTCGTGTTAATGGAACACTGCAATTTTTATTTTCAGAAAGAAACGACCATGTTAGCTTTTTACCCTTCTTCGTTGTTACTGTTCATATAACAACCTCCTCCTATTAAGATGCACATAATTACAATAATAAGTGCCCAATCTACAGGAGCGTCCTGAATTTCAGGATTTCGATACAAAGGTAAAAAAAGATTATAAAATAACGAATTGTACAACATACCAAGTTGGGTTGTTACGTGATTTGGATACTACAAAGTAGGCGTTGTCAATGTCGCCGACGAGATGGGAATTCGCTACACGCAAACTCCCACCTTGTCACGACAAAACATAACCTTTTAAGCTACCGAATACGGTTCAGTTATTAAGCATACTCAATAACCGGACTCGGAACGTTGCGGGTCTTTCCTTCGAGACGTTCACCGGAGATACGGTCGAAGTCTTGAACCTCAAGATTGGCCATACGGGTGCACTTGATGGTCTTGCCAAACAGTGCTTCGATACGGTCGTAATCGCTGTTCAGTTCGTCCATCTTCTTGGTGAACTCGCAGGTATAGTCACCCTGCTTGAGACCACGACGGTGAAGAGCACCAAGGCTGACATAGCCTGGCTTACCATTACGTTTGACCACAAGAAGGGCCTGAACAGGACTGTTCGCGCTGTTTGCACGAATGGGCTGGGTGAACACCTGCACATCATCCCAGCTGTCCGGGAACTCGATGGTCTCATCGACGACGAGACTGTAGTTCGCGAACGGTACACCAGAATTCTTCAGAACACTCAGGTCCTTAACGGCACTGGCAGGCCGTGTGTTGCTCCCAAAAATCGAAGGGAGCTGATTTTCAGCAAATTTCTTCATAAACTTTAAAAATTAATTTTTAAACTTGGTTTGTTGCTACGGAAAGGTGTTGGTCTTAGTATAGGTTTTGGTCTTAGTAAAAAAATAAGCCCCGAACTAAGGGGCTTATGTCCCTTAGCCGAGGCTTATAAGATGTGAAGGTGTCAACCTTCAATGAGTTCGAAGATCGGAACCCGTACAGGTCCACGGTCAGGATTCAGGTTCTTGGCGACGATCACGTCAACCACCTTGAGAGTTTTCCCTGCAAGGAAATTGGCACGCCATTCGTCGTCGATCTGTTCCCACAGCTCACGATTGAGCTTGTTGGCGAGAACTTTATCCCGCTCATCGTTGGCGATACCACCAACCTTACGGAAGGTAGCAATCGACATAGCGAGGGGACGACCGTTGATCTCCGCACCAATTAATCCGAACTTTCTTTCTTCATTCGAACCTTTCGGTGTGAACACTTCTGTCCATACCAGGACCTCTTCTGGGATAACGATCACATCGTCTTTGTAGACGGATACATTCTCCCGGCTGCTGCCCATACCTTTGAGAGCACTGGCATCAACCTTGGTCATGGTCTTGGAGATGTTGGTAGGTGCATCAATGAATTTCTTCATGGCGTTTAATGGTTTTAAGTGTTGTTGGTTTTTGAGTATCCTTTGCCGTCACTAAGTAGTACTAGTTGCAAGTAACTCCAACCGTTACTTGGGGACCACTCCCGGTCCTTATCGTTCCTTGCTTAGCTGTTCTAAGGAATCCCCGTTCTATTTATCCATAGATGGAAGTACTCTTTTCTCGCACAAGTACATGAATGCGCCCCATTTATAGAGGAACTGTTTGAGATTATAATCCTCAATTATTTATTCCAATACGGTTCGTCAGGGTCAGATTGCTCCAACAATTCGTATTCGATCTCTTCTTGCACTTGTTTAATGCAAGAGGTTAGTTTTTCAAGTTTATCGATAAGTGTACGACATTCTTGAAGTGCAGCTTTTCCGGATTTGCTGGTTATAAGTAACCATTCTGACTGTCCGAAACGTTCGCAGGCAATGACAATGTTCCCATCCCTGTTGTTGATCACGCATTTCTCCTTATCTGGAAGATTTGTGTAATCGAGTCTGACTAGTTCTTTTACGTGAATCATCTCGATGTTGTTTCATTGTAGATTTGTTCCCAGTTATCTAGGATATACTTTTTTGCCTGCTTGAATTCTTGACGAGTAAACATCATGCCACAAACGTGTTCAATACACAAACGTGCATCGTTTACTGTAAGATAAGGTCTATTTATACAGACCTGAGCTAAAACATCAAACTTGTGATGTTTGACATCCATTGATGTACTAATATCAACACCAATACGATTGCCTGCTTCTCTAGCCATCATCCAGAAGCCAGAGAAAGTCTCACCGAAGGCCTTTACAGTGAGATTATGAATGTTACAGTTCATATATGATTGCTGCAGATATGATATCCCACCATCCAACGAGATATTTATCGTTAAGATAGATATTGGCGTAATCATATTTCAGATTGTCAAGATCCGCTATAGAGAGCTTGAATTTCTCTCTAGTAAAAGGATCGTGTTCCACAATAAAGTGGACGCCAATTGCAGTGTCTGATCGTTTAGCGGTATTAACGATCTTCATGAAAGCTGCTAGCTTATCGGGGCAACCCATATTTCCACAATTACTCATTTATAATACTCTTTTAAAAGTTTTCCAATTTCAGAAGCAAGCTTATGAGGAATACTAAGTTCGAGTATCTCAGTGAGATATTCGGCCTTCTCGTTAAGACGAAGTACCAGAAAGTGTTCTGCAATAGCACACATTCTTCGTGCAGCATCACGGGTAAATCCGTTCTCAGAGACCAGTCTATCGATCTGGTCTTTGTAGGATTCTTCAACATTCTCCTCAGTAAGGATTCTGCCCAAGATTCCAGTAAGATGGATGTCTTTCATTTTGTTATAATGGTTGATTTTCATTTAGATACACGTGCCGAAGTTCGACCATGAATAGGTGATTGAGAAATACCTCGTCATCCAATGTTCGGACAATTAATCCACGAGTTATACCAAGGTCTCCTCTATTGGCATGATACTGAATCCAGTCTTTAATTGGAGTTCCATAGGAATCCTGATTGTCACGAAGCCATTCGATATCGGCTACTGTGATATTAGCAGGATCTAGAAACATTAAAGACTCAGGCATGTCATCCTTCTCGTTATGATCCGGTAAGAAAAGTACCTCGGAATCACGAAATACATGACGATAGTAGTCAATTCCGTCTTCGACGTGGAATACAATGCGATCGACAAGCCTATTTAGACCAGATTCATCGCAAGCTTGAAATACGCAAAATGTTTTCATTTTTTTTTATTTATATAGTTCTTGTAAGAGACAGATAGCGCCTTCATCCCCAGAAGCCAACTGTTGAGCAATTGGTCTAAGCATTTGGTCAACACTTTGTACATCTTCGACATTGGCATTGTGTTTACCACGACATTGATCAAGCAAGACATCCCCATCTTCCATTATTTGATAACCGATGCAGATCATCTGTTCAAAGTTCGCGAAGACAAGGTATTTTCTATCTTCAATCTTTGTCCAATAACTCCTATAAACACAGTTACTGAATAATTCTGATGTCTCAAAGGCAGCTCGTTTACTGTCAATTAAGCGGAACCCATTAATTGTTAAGGGTTCTCCATAGACATGCTCATCAGGAAGCGATAATAATTTTTCTTTGATTCTATCTCGATGAAACTTTTCTAATTCGCTGTCTATTCGTTTAGAACTCCATAGACAGTCAATCTTTGTTCCTGCGATAATCGCTTCTTTTAAGAGTTGTTGGAAACGATCGTCTATATCTGGCATTTGTAAAACAGCTTCGTAATTGTTACAAGCAAGTTTTAATTGAAGCATAGAAACACGATGTTTCCAACACCATCTTGCCACCTTCCAATGACAATCTTTATATGACCGTTTTGCGATCAATTTGAATAAAGACTCTTCAGAAGTCACTCTTTTAGAAAGTATTTCATATACCGCATATCTTGGCAATGATCCACTGTTACGGAGTGAATATATCCAGTTAAAACAAGGAACGTGGCTAGATAGATTGTATAATAACCAATTCTCCGTAATATCACCATAAGTCTTGCCATCTTTAAATGTACACGAATGAGTGCAAGATGTTTTAAGAATTACCTTACCAGAATTGGTAAGAATTGGTAGCACTTTGTACATGCCAACATACCACCCGTGACCATTAAGATCGGAAATCACGAGGTAATCTCTTTGGTATGTACCAGGTTCTTCCAGCGCAGCAATGCGCTTGGTACGATCATCAAGACCATCCCAGTCCTGAAGACCATCATACTCGATGATAGTTTCTTTCATAATGTATGAAATTTATGTGGGGCTCCCAAGCAGAATCGAACTGCCCATACGATTCAAATCTGATCGCATGTACCCAGTTGATTGGGAGCTATGATTCAGACAATCCCACCAAAGGTGATCGTCCAGCCACGCTTGTACAGTTCAGCTGCTAACTCCTCCGTAGAGACGTCTGACAGATTACAGGATTTTGTACCAGTGATGATCTCACAGGTAGAATCCTCATCTTCATAGTCTTTCGACTTCTTTTGACGAGTGTCCAATTTGTTGGACAAATCCACCCAGTCTGCAATTTTACCGATTAAGTAATCGGTAAAATGATCCTGATGGACTGTCCAGACAAACATTCGTTTGGTGGACAATGCCAATGATTCATCGATCGATGTGAGATATTCAAAGATCTCACGTGCTTCTTTCGGGGAAAGAATTCCTTTTGAAGCCTTTACGAATCCAGTTTCAGAGATCCGTTTGTGCTCGGCATAGTAGCGCCTAAGGAAGGAGGCTATGCCTGCAATTCTTGGATTTTGCATTTTTTATTTATTATTTATTACATCCCATTCCCATTCTGCTAATTCGAGAGCGTCATAGGGAACAGCATTTTTCTCGGATTTAACTGCATCCCAATATTTTGAGAACAGTTCTTTGGAGCAACCGTATTTCTTTTCTGCGATATGCTCACAGTAAGAATACGACATTGTAAGCCGATTTACGGTTCTATCATCATGCCTAAGATAGGCAATGATTACACGTGTGGAACGAACCAGTTCTGTCCAAATTACCGCAATTACTATTACGATAAGGACAATGTAGAAAACCACATCCATATCAATACCGTTTGTTCATGGTTTGAATTGCTTCAGTGGTCTTCTGGATTTGCTCCAAGAGTTCTTTCTCGTAACCCTCAATTATAGCAGCTGTGATAATACCATACCACGTTGCTTTTCCTGAGGAGTCAATGAATACTCCTTGCCGAGTGTCCCCAATTCGGAGAAGTTCTTCAGAAGTAATCTTCATGAACTCTTGGCAATCCTTTACGAACTGCTCGCACCTGGTGTTGAACAGGTTCATTGTTTTAACCTGTTCGGCTCTTGCATCTCGCAAGGCTTTCAATGCGGTTTCAATTTCCCTCATTGTTGTTGATTTTAAATGTTTGTATTTTGTCCCATTCTGTCGAAACCAGCGATACCACGAGGAGGAAGGACACTATCGCCATATGCACTTTGAGGATAAGTGCGAACCTGTAAGGTTAGATTACCTTTCCAAGGTAATCATTTCTGGACCACATTCCGTACTTTTGAAGGCAGAATTTAGATAGTTCACCGCATTCCACCCAGCAACCGGACTCTTCGACGAAGAACAGATCATACCCGCCTTCGTCTCGCAAGAGATGATGTGCCTCATGTGTAATCTGCATTCCATCTTTCGGAGCAACGATCTCGATCTTACGACCACAGTGGTCATAGAGGAACTGGATGAGCCCGTAATGGAGCTTGTCCTGATTGGCTTCAGCAAGAGCTGCTGCCAATTTGACAGTAATGCCCATTGCAAAGGCGCATTCATCAAGTTTACCAGCACCACAATCCCATCTTGCAAGTTCCCATGAAGTTCCTGTAAGACTAAATGTCTGATTGATGAATCCAGGATTTGATGACCAGACATACCTCTGGTTGCCATGCATTGGATCATGCTGCATTTCCAGACCATAGGTCGCTAATCCATCATCGAAGACCTTGACAAACGCCCGTTCATTCGGATTGAGCCATTTCTCCTCCTTGTAGACGATTGTCTTCGAGAACTCATCAATGATAATCCGGAGATCATCATGTTGATTGATGTCCAGAAAGTTTACACTAAGTACCATAATGGTAATGTTTAATTGGTTTATACTGTGTGTCGTTCGGTTGGTTATCCAGCAGCACCACAAGGAGGAGACACTTTCGCTGCCATAAATCCGATTTAAGGATAATCGGGAACCAATACATTTAGAGAGCAAAATCTTCGATATCAACGATTCCACTTTCTTTCTTCTTGGCAAATACCTTTATTACAGGTGCGAATATGTCTCGAACTTTTTGATTGAAGCGAATGCGTTTCGCTTTCTTATCATTAAGTTTCACTGTAGTATACCCGCGCTTTGTAACATAGGTATCATATGCAGCAAGCATATTAGTTTCAAACAGTTTCATGTCGATCTGTTTGTACTCACGATAACAATCCCATTTGGCACACGTGAGCTTATGCAAAGTAGGTACCATCTGTGAAAATCTTGGAGAATTTCGTCCAGATGAAACGAATTTCCCACAGGAACCCCGAGGGGCACTCAGAAGGGGTATGTCTCTCCACATCCAGCCCCTATACAATTTTTAATTCCAAAACAAAAAAAATCCCCAGCTACTGCTGAGGATTTATTACATTTTTTATCTATATCCTATTTTAATTTTGGATGCCATAATTTTAAAATCCAGAGCAATAGCCCTGGATTTGTTTTAAGAATTAACCCATTTGTCTACTATTTCCTGCTTTTTCTGGTTAATTATAGCAATCTTAGCATCTTGTTTAATGAGTTTGGCATTGAGTTTAGCTGCTTCTTTTGGGTTCTTTAATTTCTCGTAATATTTATCCATAATTCCTTCCGGATCAAACAATTTCTTTGCAATGTCTTTTTGTTTTTCAAAAGGAATATCTTTCGTTTCTTCGTAAAACTTTTTCAAATTTTCCGAAGAAACTTCTGGTAAAGTTGGGTAAATAGACGTATTCCACGGTGTAAATAATGAACCGAGCATAAATCCCAATAAACCATTTTTGAATGTACCACAACCACTATATAATATAGCAGGATTGATAAATGGCTCCATTTTTAGAGCATGAATGTTATCTGAGTTTTCCATAATATCTAAGCTTTAAAAGTTATACATAATGTAGATCAACATAGGTATAATAACTTTAACTTCCCAGATGTATTTTGGAACTTAATTTCATTCGGCACAAAAATAATAAAAAAATTGGAAAAATCAAAATTTATTTGTATTTTTGCAAAAATAGATTTTAGAAGTATTAAAATATAAAAAATATGAGTCGACAAGATAAGAAAACACAACGAATGTTTGATAGTATTACTAAAAGTATTTTAGCTCAAGGTAATGGATTAAAACGAGATCCGGAAACAGGTGTCTTATATGAGGAGCCTTTAAAAGAGGAACATCCTGTTGGAAATCTGTTACTTCTTAGAGGTTCTGGTCCAGCTTTAGCTAAAGGGCTCCAATGAATTGGTGAAAAAGCAATGCCTAGTGTTTTATTAAAAGGTATAGGACAAACTTTTCCAAAATTAGCTAAAGTTACCACTGCTGTTTCTCCATATGCCGATGCAGGTGCAATGGCAACATGAGGTGCTGCTGGACTTGAAGCTGGAAAGCAAGGTATAAAAGAGGAAGACGCCGTTAAAGCCATTGCTGGATATACTATGGCAGCAATGCCAGTAATAGGTGTAAATCCCGAAATGCCGGTGAATAAGGCAAATAAAGTTGCTAGAGCTTTAAATAAAGAAGTTAAAAGTACAGAAATTGTAGATTCTCCAGTAGTACAAAATATTCTTGCTGGAAAATTAGGATGAGCTCCAAAACAAAGTAAAGTTATTTGACATAATTCAGAATCTCCAATTTCAAAATTGGATCATACATTTCCAGCTTGAGATATTGTTAAAAGAGATGCACCTTTAGGACACGTATGAGGTACTGGCACAGAAACTAAACAGGGATTTATTGGTGCAAGACCATTCCATTTAAGAAGTGCACAACCTGTAGAAATGAATAAACCAATGATTCAATTAAATGAATCTGTCGGTAATGGCAAAAATGCAGTAAGAAATGAAATCTTAAGATACGCAGACCAATCTGGCGCAGACGCTATTAATTTTAGTAATATTAGTGATAACACCCTTTCCAATCAAGATGTTTATGCTGTATTTAAAGATGTTACGTTAGGCAAATCTGGAGAAATTCCAATATTTACTAAAAGCCCAATTGTAAAATCTATATATGCAAAACCCGCAGCAAATTTTACTAGCGTTTCTACTAAAGACGCATTTATGTCTAATCCAGAATATCTTACAAAAGATCACGTTCCGTTTTCTATAGAAGTGCCAAAACCAAATTATACAGAAGGATATCGCATACAAACAATTGTTCCCCAAAAACAAAAAGGTGCAGAAACTAATTTTCAAAAATTTTTAAATAAATCTAATTCTGAAAAAGATGAAATTGTCAGATACTGATATGGAGAAAAATATAGTTCTTTTAAAGAATTGGAACAGAATTCAAAAGATTTTAACTCTTTTAAGCGATATATTAATGGAATAAAAACGAATACTGCATTTGAACTTCCTAGTTTTGGCGGTGTAAAAATGAACGTCGAAGATCCTGCTGAAAGAAATTTCTTAGTTAACTTATATAAGACACGATATCCTACATTTAGGCCTGTAGTAAATCCTACTAAAATAGATACTCATGGTCTAGAATATATGGTTGTTGGAATGAATCCTATGACAGAGGATCTTGCTATACATAAAGATCTTATTCGTTCACGTTTAGATAAATTATCATCAAGTTGAAGAAAACAAAATGGACTTTTTATGGATCCAACAACACACTCTCCAAGAATACGTAAGGGTGAAGATATTCTAGATCAAGTTGGAGAAAAAGGAATAACAGTGGTATTGCCCATTGATAAAACAGCAAATACAGGAGGATTTTATAGCTTAACCGGAAGATATGCCGG
>OCVV012876977.1_pt1 | contig 11221 bp, 5 predicted proteins | sample 1539721 | NCBI WGS metagenome assembly OCVV01 (sample SAMN02144230, study PRJEB22623) | gut metagenome | biome: sheep rumen | host: Ovis aries | place: New Zealand | reverse complement strand
TGACTTGGCCGGTGCTTCAGCAACGATGGACGAAAAAGCCATCAAGGGAGCCAACATTACTAACCTTGACCAGAGTTTTCAGGGACGTGTAACAGGTGTTACCGCAGTCCAGACCTCAGGTGCTCCAGGTTCTTCATCATCTATCCGTGTTCGTGGTCAGGCCACTATTAACGCCGGTGCTGAGCCTCTTTACGTTATTGATGGTGTGATTGTGCAGAGCACAGGTAGCTCAGGTGCCTCTTTAGGTCTGGGCGATGCATTGGGTAATGGTAGTGTATCCACGGTGTCACCATTGTCAACCATCAACCCTGCCGACATCGTCAGCATGGAAGTGTTGAAGGATGCTTCTGCCACCGCTATTTATGGTGCTCAGGGTGCTAACGGCGTCGTGCTGATTACCACTAAGCGTGGTAAGGCTGGCGAGGCTAAATTCACATACGACGGTTCTGTTTCTATTTCACGTCAGAACAAGCGTCTCGACCTGTTGAATCTGCGTGAGTTCGCTGAGTTCTACAACGATATGGCTGAACAGGGTGAGATTTCTAAGCCAGACGAGACATACAGCGACCCCAGTATTTTGGGTAAAGGTACCAATTGGCAGGATGCCATCTTCCGCACTGCATGGATGCACCAGCATCAGGTAAGTGCCCAGGGTGGTACTGATGCTGTGAAGTACTACATCTCTGGCGGCTTCATGAACCAACAGGGTACTATTATAGGTTCTAACTTCAAACGTTTCTCTACACGTATCAACCTTGATGCACAGTTGAAGAAATGGTTGAAACTCGGTTTGAATGCTTCGTTTGTACAAACCGATGAAAATCTGAAGTTGGCTGACTCTGACGAGGGTATCATCAACTACTCACTGACCACACCTCCCGACATTCAGATTTACGATGTCGATGGAAAATATTCACACGTATCGAAAGAAGGTTTCACCAGTCCTAACCCTATTGCACTGGCTATGATGGATGAAATCCTACTTAACCGTAAGAAATTGAACGGTAGCGTATTTGCCGATATCACACCAATCAAACACTTGGTATGGCACGCTGAGCTCGGTTTCGATATCGGTGCTTCAAAGGGTGAGGTCTATAATCCTAAAGTGAACCTCGGTACCTGGGTACGCGATAACAACCAGAGCCGTGTTCAGAAGAACTCCAATACCTATTGGGCATTGAAGAACTATGTGACCTATAGCAATACTTTCGGTAAGCACTCTATTTCGGCCATGGTTGGTCAGGAAGCTTGGGAGTCGAAGTATGACTATAATTCCGTATTCAATACCAACCTGCCAAACGACCTGGTTCACAATCCAGCACTGGGTGCCGGCGACCCACAGATTGGCAACGGTTTCGGTTCCAGTTCAATGGCTTCGTTCTTCACTCGTGAAACCTATAACTTCGACGATCGCTATTTGGCAACCTATACCTATCGTTATGATGGTAGCTCAAACTTCGGTCCTAACAAGCGTTGGGCAGGTTTCCACTCTCTGGCAGCCGCATGGCGTTTCACCAACGAGAAGTTTATGAAGAACATCAAGTGGCTCTCTAATGGTAAACTGCGTATCGGTTGGGGTCAGACAGGTAACTCGAACATCGGTGGATACCGTTGGGGTTCTGCCATGTCGGTAATGGCTACAGGCCTGGGCACCAGCTATCGTCCTGCTAACTTGAAGAACCTCGACATCAAGTGGGAAACTCAGGAACAGTGGAACATCGGTCTTGATCTCGGTTTCTTCAACGGACGTATCAATCTGACGGTTGACTGGTATAAGAAGATGTCAAAGGATATGCTGATGCAGCTCACCTTGCCTTCTATCATGGGTACCAGCGGTAACGGTTCTTCTGCACTTGCTGCTCCTTATGGTAACTATGGTGATATTGAGAATACGGGTCTTGAGATTGCACTTAACACACGTCCTATCGAGTCGAAGGACTTCACATGGCAGAGCGACTTCCAGATTTCTTTCAACAAGAACAAACTGAAGAGCCTCTCTGGTTCTACCGCCCTGCTGGGTTATGGTCAGTGGACTGATGTTGTAACCCGTTCAGTTCCTGGTGAAAGTCTTTATAATTTCTATGGCTACGAGGTGGAAGGTGTTTACCAATCGTTCGAGGACATCCTCAATTCGCCTGTCAACACCCTGCAGCAGAACAACCCTTATACGACTACTACCAATGCTGACGGTAGCGAGACATACGCATGGAGTACCGATCCTACCAAGTATAATCCAAAGAACACAACTTACGTAGGTGATATTAAATATAAGGATGTGAACGGTGACGGCAAGATTGACGAGAACGATAAGACCAACATCGGTTCTCCGCTGCCCGATTTCACCTTCGGTTGGAACAATACCTTTACCTATAAGAACTTCGACCTGAATATCTTCATCAACGGTTCTGTTGGTAATAAGGTAGGTAACTACATGAAGATGAAACTGACTCACATGAACTCGCCTTGGAGCAACCAGCTGGTCGATGTGAAGAACCGCACCCGTCTGCAGCCTGCTAACGGCATTTACAGCGACTATTGGTATAACGACATTTCCAATGTTGTCACCACAGGCGTTTCTGGCATTCCACGTGCTGCCATCAACGACCCGAACGATAATGATGCATGGAGCTCACGCTATATCGAGAATGGCAGCTACCTTCGTCTGAAGGCTCTCACTTTGGGTTATACCTTCGACCAGAAACTCATTCGTAAGTGGGGTCTCACCAATCTGCGTCTGACTTTCAACATTACGAACCTCTTCACCATCACCGGCTATGACGGCTATGATCCTGAAATCGGTGTATCTACAGCATCTAATAATGTGTATGGTTTGGATAACGGACGCTATCCTTCACCAACCACTTATACACTCGGTATGAATGTTTCATTCTAAACAAATCATGACAATTATGAAAATCAAGAATATTAAATACGTAGCCGCTGCCATGCTTGTAGGAATGAGCATGACCTCCTGTAGTGATTTTCTGGATCGTCCTGTAGAAGACAACTACAATACAGAGAACTTCTATTCTGACGACGCATCCTGCATCAGCGGTGTGAATTACCTGTATAACTCGCCCTGGTATGACTTCCAGCGTGGCTTCATCAAGATTGGTGAGGTAATGTCTGGTAACATGTATTGGAATGGTAGCCCTTACATGAACTTCTCGGTCAATGGTACCGATCAGGACCTGGTGAATATGTCGTATTCGCTCTGGGCAGTGATTGGTCATGCCAATACCGTGTATAACTCTATCAAGGGCTCAGGTGCTTCTGAGGAAGTGAAGAACCAGTGTATGGGTGAGTGCCTGACATGGAAGGCTATGGCTTATTTCTTCCTGGCAAGAACCTTCGGTGACGTGCCCATCGTGCATGACAACTCTGTTGTTCTGTCAGCCGGTACTTACAACGAATTGAAGAAAGTGCAGAAAGCTGATGTCTATGATTACATCATGATGACACTCGAAAAGGCTATGGAACTGTTGCCTAAGACAAAGAGCACCACAGGCCGTATTGACTACTACTGTGCTGAAGGACTCTATGCCAAGGTGCTGCTGACAGCTGCTGGCGTAACAGGTTCGCTGAATAACGACTATCTGCAGAAGGCTTCTGCCGCATCACTCGATGTCATCCAGAACTCTGGTCGTCAACTCATGCCTGTTTACTCCGATATTTTCCGTGGTTCTAACAACGTCAGCGACGAGAGTCTGATAGCTTGGCGCTGGACCGTTGGTGCTCAGTGGACCAGTCAGAACACTTTGCAGAGCGACTTGATGCCTCAGGGCTTTGATGAGAATGGTGACTGCTGGGGTGGCTGGGGTGGCCCATCTGCCGACCTGCAGGATGCCTTCGGTTACGATGTAACAGAGAATCCTAACAACCGCATCAATACTGACGATCGCCGTCAGGCCACGATAATGGGTGCTGGTGATGTTTATGAATACTTCTGGCGTGACCACGACTTAGGCAATGGCAAGAAGGGTCTCGACATTCTGAAGTTCTACTACGACAAGAAATACAATGAGGCTGCTACTGGTGAATTCCAGGGTCCTTGTGGTGTGCAGAATGTGAAGCACGCTTACGGCGATAATGCCGACCATTTGGCTGAGACAGGTATTGCAGCAGGCCGTATGGCATACGCTGTTGCTACTCACATTCTCCGTTTGGCTGACGTTTATCTCGTACATGCTGAAGCTGAGGTGCTGCAGGGTAAGACCACCAGTGCCACTGCATTGGCAGCATTTAACGCTGTTCGCAGCCGTTCCGTCAAGTCGGCTGTTGACAAGACTTCGTTGACCTTCGATGATGTATGGAAGGAACGTCGTCTGGAACTGGCAGGCGAGGGCGACCGTTGGTACGACTTCGTGCGCCGTGCATACTATGATGTCAATGCTTGTATTGCCGAGCTGAAAGCCCAGCGTCGTAATGCTATCTGGAACTGCAATGATGCTTACAAGAAGTATTATGAGTCAGGCTATGCCACATGGGATGCCTCGAAAATAGAGTACGACAAGGCTACTCCTGCACCTAATGTGACAGCCAACAGTTTCATTCTGCCTTATCCTACGGAGGACGTGGCCCTGAACCCCAACTTGGGTAGCAATGTGCAGCCTGAACATGTTGACGTAAGAAGCGAATACAGTTATTAATTGTAACCACAAAACAGAAAAACAATGAAAATGAATCATATATTCAAAAGCATTAGCCTTGCAATGGTAGTGCTGGCTACACTGGCTACTACCTCTTGTAAGGACCAACCGGATGCCTATGAGATAGCCGACGGTACGCCCGTTGTCAATTACATCCGTCCTGTGAAAGCCAGTGCTAAGGACTCGCTCCTCACTTCTGCTGCTTTGCGTTCTACCATCTGCATCGTGGGTCAGAATCTGCGCAGTGTAACAGCACTTTACTTCAATGACAAGAAAGCGGTGCTGAATACCAGCTATATGACCGATAACACGCTGATTGTTACTGTTCCTAACGAAATTCCTGACGAGATCAGTGACAAGATTTTCCTGCATACGAATAGCGACGAAATTGTTGAATATCCATTCCGTGTGGAAATCCCTGCTCCTGCTATTTCAGGAATGTCGAATGAGTGGGCACCTGCGGGTGATGAAGTAACTATCTATGGTGATTACTTCTTGGATTACGACAATGCTCCTCTGACTGTGAACTTCGGTGACAGTTATCAACTTGATCGCAGCTATATCACTCAGATTACCAAGACTGGTATTACTTTTACGATGCCTGACGACGCTCCTGCCGGTGAGAAGATTTCCGTATCTTCAACCTATGGAACCACCGAGGCTCCCTTCCAGTATATGGATCATCGTGGAATGCTCTTCGATTTCGATACTCCATGCAGTACAGGTACTGTGCTGGGCAACAACGGTTGGCATAATCGTACCATCAAGAAAGATGACTCATCGCTCTCTGGCAATTTCATGATTCTCGGTGAGACGAGTATGGGTGCTGATGGTGCTTGGAACGATGGTAACTTCTCGTTTGAGTACTGGGCTGGTGACTGGCAGAATCCTGAGTCATTCCCCAATCATCCACGTCTGTTTGATGTTGCTGACTTTACCGATTTTGAGAACATGAGTCTGAAGTTCGAAATGAATATCCCTGAGGACAATGCCTGGTCGGCTGCTCCTATGCAGATATTCTTTGGCGGAACCGACAAGGTTTCAACTGGCAATGCAGGAGTCAAGGACGTTTATGGAAACGTGTTGGCAGGATGTAATAACGTTTACTTCCACGAGCAGGGCAAACTGCCTCGCGCACTCTATATGCCTTGGAAGGATCAGGACGATAAGCTCTACCACACCAGTGGCAAGTGGGTGACCGTGACAATTCCATTCTCTGAGTTCATCTACGACTACGATGGCAACAAGCTGTCGAACGGTTATTCAAGCAGCACCGATTTTGCTAACTTAGGTATATTTGTTATCAAGGGTGGTTATAACGACAAGACCGTTCTTCCTGATGGCGTTGATTGCAATCCTATCATCAAGATTGACAATATCCGTGTGGTTCCTAATAAATAATTAATGAACATTTTGATATGAAAAAGATATATAGTTTTTACACAATGTTGGTGTTAGCCCTCGTCGGGCTTACACTGACGTCGTGCAGCAAGGATGATTTAAGCACCGACCAGTATGGTGGTGACATTTCGCTGACTGCTTTCGGTCCCTGTCCTGTAGTGCGCGGTGGTACATTACACCTCTATGGTGCTAATCTCGATCAGTTGGCTTCTATCAATCTTCCGGGAGCTGACCCAATCACTGCTTTCGAAGTTATCAAGGCAGGTGCACAGAGTGAGATTACCATTCAGGTTCCTGCAGAGAAGTGCGAACCAGGTCAGATAACTTTGGTAACGAAGAAGGGTGGTCAGATTGTTTCTGTTTCTCCTATAACCTACCGTGAGGACTTCGTTTTCACCTCTATGTATATTGGTGAAGAGGGCAATCTGAATGGTAGTGTTGGCGACGTGCTGACCATTAAGGGTGACTACATGAACCTGATTCAGGCTATTGTATTCACCGATAAGGCTACAGTTGATGCTGCAGACTTTGTCAGTCAGGATCGTTACACCATTCAGGTAGCTATTCCTGCTACAGCCATGTCGGGCACCATCATGTTGACTGACAAAGCAGAGACGCCTTTGGAATATGTTACAGAACAGGCTATTACCGTGGCTCTTCCTGTTTACGAGAGTTGTGAGGTAGCTAAGTGGAAGGCAGGTGAGACGGTTGTCTTCAAGGGTAAGGATCTGGATCAGATTCATGAAATCGTATTCCCAGGTGTCGTTGTAGATGAAGGCGACTTTACGGTTAGTGCTGATGGCACCACCCTCACCTGTAAGATGCCTGATGCTTCTTCTTCTGGTACTATTCAGTTGGTTACCTATTCTGGTGTGGAGATTCCTGCTGCTACGGTAGAAACGGTAAAGCCATCAAATCTGGCTGTTGATCCCTCTCCAGTGAAAAACCTTGGCAAACTGACTATTTCCGGTACAGATCTCGATCTTGTTTCTGCTATTTCTCTTCCTAACAGTGGCGCTCTTGCTGCCGACAAGTGGAGTTATGCATCCGACAAGATTACCATTACTGAGATTCCGGAGACGGCACAGGAAGGTGACATCACACTGAGCATGAAGGGTGGTGAGTCTGTTAACGTTGCCTATAAGCTGATTTGGCCGTCTATTACAGGTTGCACAGCAGCTGCCACATCTCGTGAGGATATCACGATAGAGGGTACAGATCTTGATCTCGTGGCATCTGTTAAGTTCCCATCTTACACAGAAAAACCAGTTGTTGAGCGTGCAAAGTTCAAGGAGGCAACAGAAACAAAGATTGTTGTTACTGTTCCTGATGAATCAGAGGGAACAGATCTGATCCTGAACCTAAAGAATGGTACGACTGTCACTAAAGAAGCAATAACAAATATTCTTTCTATCCCGTTCTTAACTGGTGGTGACAAGGCTGGTGGTCAGAAGTTGAATGCTACTATTAAGGGTATTAACTTTAATAAGATTCAGGATTTATATGTAGGTGATGAGCGCATAACGGCTATTGTCAACAAGACAAATACCGAAATCGTTTTTGTAGTTCCTTTTATAGCTACAGATGTTTATAAATTGACAGCTGTAGATTATCAGGGCAACAAGTATGACTTTGGTGAATTCAAGGTTACAAAGCCTGAGGTTACATTCTGGGAAGGAAATGTAAGTACAATGGACGGATGGAAAAATATTGAGAACATCGGCTCAGACGCTGGTGCTGAATTGAAGGCTATAGATCCAAGTCCTGGTCATATTCTCCGCATTTATGCAGACTTTGCAGATGGTTGGCAGATGAAATTTCTTGAAGGTCACTGGGACTCTCAATACTGGGGAGGAGCCGATCCTGCTGCTGCAAATCCAGGTGATGGTTTGCCCGCTTACGACCTTGATGCTAATGGCGGCTGTGTTAAGATTACAATCACACAGGCTATGCTGGATGCTGCGTATACCCAAAAATGGTGGGGTGGTACCTTTATCATTCAAGGAAAGAATTTCGTTCTGAAGAAGATCACTGTTGCCAGTGAGTAACTCGATAAAATTAGAGGCGCAACGTACTTGCGCCTCTAATTTCCCTTTTATTAATAATGTGAAATGAAAAAGACTACAACTTTATTTTTAATCTTTTCAATAGGGTTTTTCTTTTTTTCTTGTTCTAAGAAGCAAGGAAAGGTCTCTTACGACGAGATAGGAGCTTCGGGTAATACTACTCGCACGGAAAATCTCGCCAACAATCTACAAGCTTTCCTGTCGAAAGGTGTGATGGTCGGACAAATCTATGGTACCCTGCAAGGTGTCGGATGGACAGGTGATTCCGCTCGCAGTGATATGCGTAGTATATGTGGAGTTGGACCAGCCTGTGTAGGTTACGAACTGGCAGGAATTGAAAACGGAGCAGACATCAACATCGACTCATTGTCATTTGATGCTATCCGAAAAGACATACTTTACAATTTCAATAAAGGCGGACTGATAACAGCTACTTGGTCAGTAGAGCCGACAAACGACGAGGAACTGCTGAAGAGCCAGACAAAGGCTTTGGCAGACTATCTGTCGTCCCTGCAAGACGATTATGGTATTAAGGCACCTGTCGTTTTGTATCTTTATCCTTATCAAGAAAATACAGCAGTAGCATCGCTTTCGGCTGATGACTACAAGACACTATATCATAAGACCAAGGAACTTCTGAAACAAGCAGAGGTTACTAATGTCGTCTATGGATTCTCTACCACCTCTTCCCAAGTGGTTGACTGCATTCCGGCAGAGGATGTCCAGGTGATAGAATATCGCTTGCTGCAGGCAGGCGAAGGTTTCGATGTGGAGCAGTATAAAGAAACGCTGCATACCAGTATTGAGGCACTGCAGGCTTTTGCTCAGGAACATGCAAAGACAGTAGGTCTGACTACGGGCGTGATGGGGGTGCCTTATCCAAAAATGTTTACTGAGGTGCTGAAGCCTTTGGTTGAAGAATGTCCGCTTTCTTATATGATGTTTGGACCTAACAGAGGGAATAAAGAAACTGCTAAGTTCTGTATTCCTTATCCAGGATGGAGTAATGAGGCTATAGCAGATTTCTCCACGTTCCAAAATAGTAAGAAAGCTATTTCTGTCAACAAATTAAATGGTTTATATTTAACGCATAATCAATAAATAATCACTTAAATCTATTAAGCAATGAAAAAGTTGATGAATATCTTGGCCGTTTTAGGCTTACTGGTAGCAACGTTAAGTTGTGGAGGAGATGACAGTTCAAGTAGCGGTGGCTCTGGTAGTGGTGGCTCAGGTGGTGGCGGTACTGTAGGAACAGCTCCCAAAGTAACCTCAACTATACCTGCCAATGGAGCGAAGGATCTCGAAGTGGGAACGGTTGATATAACAGTTTCTTTCGATCAGGCATTTACTGTTTCTGCCACTATTGCAGAAAAGATAACTGCTTCATCTGGAACCACCATCAGTAGCGTGGCGAAATCGGGTAATAACGTAACCTTCAAAGCTACCTGTAATGAGTATAGTTCTACGGTGGCTATAACGATTGCTGCAGGTGCTGTCAAGAGTACCGGTGGTCTGGAGAACGAAGCCTATAGTTTTAGTTACACGACAAAGGCAAAGCCAGAGACTCCTTCCTATGATAATGATGCTACCGCGCTGACGAAAAAGTTAGGCTGGGGATGGAATCTTGGTAACCACTTTGATACAAGTTCTGGCCAAGATGGCAAGCATCCCGAGTGGGGCTATTGGGATAAGGCCACTCCTACGGCTCAGCTCTATGAACGGCTGAAGGCAGCTGGTGCCAGCACAGTGCGCATCGGTGTGACATGGGGTAACTATCAGAATACCACGAATTGGGAGATAGAGTCCGCATATATGGCAGAAGTAAAACAAAATGTGGATTGGGCTGAGGCTGCCGGTCTGAATGTCATCATCAATATGCACCATGATGAATATTGGCTCGATATTAAGACGGCTGCTCTCAATAGTACGGTGAATGATAATATCAAGACGCGTATCGCTGCTACTTGGAAGCAGATAGCTACAACCTTCAAAGATAAAGGTGACTTCCTGTTTTTCGAGACCTTCAACGAAATTCAGGATGGCAATTGGGGTTGGGGGGCTAACCTTACTGATGGAGGCAAACAATATAATGTACTGAACGAATGGAATCAGACTGCTGTGGATGCCATCCGTGAGACTGGCGGCAATAATGCAACTCGTTGGATTGGTGTACCAGCCTATGCTTCAAGCCCTTCTTTCGCTTTAGAGAATTCCTTTAAATTGCCTACAGATGCTGCTAATCGCATCATGGTCAGTGTACACTTCTATGACCCCAATACCTTTACACTGACGCCAGAAGATAATGGCGGAAAATCAGAGTGGGGGCATACCGCAGCTTCTGGTAAATATCAAGACGGTAGCAACGAAGAGCACGTAGTAGATGTGTTCAGTAAGTTGCAGGCTAAATATATTGCCAACAATATTCCTGTGTATATTGGCGAGTATGGTTGTGTGATGCACACTTCAAACCGTTCGAACCAGTTCCGTGAGTATTATCTGGAGTATGTCTGCCGTGCTGCACATGAGTATGGTATGCCACTCTGCATCTGGGACAACAACTCGACTGGTGGCGGTAATGAGCATCATGGATATTTCAACCACAATAACGGATTATATCTGAATAGTCTTGAGTCGCTGGTGCAGACCATGATTAAAGCTGCAACGAGTGATGATGCCAGTTACACGCTGGAGTCAATATATAACAAAGCACCGAAATGATGCTTTGCAAAGTTACAACCTTGATAGTCTAACTATTAATTAAAGTATATAAGACTTAAGTTGATTAATGCAGTCGCCCCGCATTGTGATAATGCGGGGCGATTTTTGGTAGTTTTGTACTAAATTTTAAGAATATTGTTTTTTTTTTGCCATTTTCTTGATAATTAAAATGTTATTTAGGGACTATCTGCTCGTGAGAGTAGATGAGTCTATCAAAAACGCAAGGCTCGCTTATCCAGAGACTTTTCGATTATCTTAGTATCGAATGCTTACAAAAGTAATGACAGTGAATTCCGGTCTCGAGTGATTCGATGATTTGGCTCGAGCCAAATCATGTTTTCTCTCGAGCCAATGCATCGATTGGCTCGAGCCCCCGTTTTTAGC
>OCVV011200313.1_pt1 | contig 11221 bp, 11 predicted proteins | sample 1539721 | NCBI WGS metagenome assembly OCVV01 (sample SAMN02144230, study PRJEB22623) | gut metagenome | biome: sheep rumen | host: Ovis aries | place: New Zealand | reverse complement strand
TGATTTATATATTCTTGCCCATGGCTTTACTATATAAATTATTTAGCAAGAAAAAAGAAACATTCTTTGAATCTATTATTAGATACTTATCGCTTTGTTTAATAAACAATTTAATATGTATTTTTTTACTTAGAAAAGCTTGGCATATGTTAGACTTTGGAGTAGGTTTAAAATATGTATTTAATTACTCAATATTAAGTTTATTTATAGGTTTTATACTTGCTATTATACATAACTTTTTAATAAATAAATTTGATATAAAGTTTGAGGTTATAGAAGATGAAGAAAAAAAGAAAAAGTAATAAAAAAAAGATAATCCATCTTGTTATTCTTTCATTAATCACTGCATTTGTATGTTTTGAAATATATACTAAAGTATTTTTTGGAAATGAATCTGTTGATGAATTTTATTTCTATATGATGCATGGAGCTAAGAACGGTGACTTAGGTATGTATTGGAATGGTATAAAGTTTTCAATTCCAATATTTATTTGTATAATGGCACTAATTTACTCAATATTCTATAATGTGTTAGTTAATAAAAGCATTTATGTTTCTATTAAAGGAAAGAAACATAAAATATATCCATTTGATATAGTAATTAATCACAGAAAGTTCTTTACTTATCTATATGTAATTCTATCTTTAGTTGCTGCGATATATAATTATAGAATTACAAGATTCTTTGCTAGTAATATAATTAAATCTACATTTATTGAAGATAATTATGTTATGAATAAAGATGATATAAAATTTAATAAAAAACGTAATTTGATATATATAATAGTAGAATCTTTAGAAACCACATTCTTTACTAAAGAACAAGGTGGTTCTTGGGATCATGAAGTTATACCTGAGTTATATGACTTGCTTAATCAAAGTGATACATATTACTTCAGTGGTAACTCAAAAGCAGGTGGGTTATTAAATCAATATGGTGGTTCTTGGACAACTTCAGCTATTATTTCTAATAATACTGGTCTTCCTTTGAAAGTACATCTTTCAAGAACACAATATCAAAGAAATAATTATATGAATGGTGCTTATGCTTTAGGTGATTTACTTAAAGATAATGGATATTATAATGAAGTAATAACTGCTGCAAGAGCAGACTTCGGAGGTATTGAAGAGTTCTATTTGCAACACGGTAACTATAATATAGTTGATATCAGTACTCTTAATAGTCTAGGTTACGAATATGATGAATCAGACTTGGGAGTATGGGGATTTAACGATAAATATTTATTTGAGGTAGCTAAGAAACGTGTTGAAGAAGCATCAAAGAAGGATCAACCATTTAATATTGCTATGATTACTATAGATACACATCCTAATGATGGATTTGTGGGAGACTATACATTGAATAAATTTGATGAACAATTTGATAATGTTTATGCTACAACAAGTAAATTATTAGCTGACTTTGTAAATTGGGTTAAGGCACAGGATTATTATAAAGATACAACAATAGTTATTGTTGGAGATCATTTAAATATGCAAACTGAATACTTTTATGATAGAGATGACAATAGATATATCTTTAATGCATTTATTAATCCAGCAGTTAAACCAGAAAATACAAAAAATAGAAAAGCTATGGCAATTGATATGTATCCATCTACAGTTGCTGCTATTGGTGGTGAAATTAGTTCTAATAAGTTAGGACTTGGTACGAATTTATTTTCAGATGAGGAAACACTTGCTGAAGAGTATGGTGTTGAAGAGTTAAATAATCAATTAGCCAAGAAGTCTGAGTTTTATAATACAAAGATACTAGGTTTAAAACCTAGGGAAAATAAATAGTTTAGGAGAATAATTATGAGTAAAATAAGAAAATCATGTTTAGTAACATATATGGGAATTGCATTTGGAGTATTATCTCTTTGGTATGCATTTAATAAATGCGCATTCTCAAGTGAAAATGTAATTAAGTATACACTTATATGTTTAATGCTATCAGGTATATGTGATATGTTTGATGGTAAATTTGCAAGAATGTGCAAGAGAGATAAAGCTGAAAAAGAATTTGGTATTCAACTTGATTCACTTGCAGATACATTCTGTTTTATAGCTGTTCCAGTTGTAATTATGCTTGCTATAGGTATGAATAATTGGTATCACCTAATTGTATATATTTACTTTGTTATAGGTGGTGTTACAAGACTTGGATGGTTTAATGTTAATGCAGATGAAGATAAACCTGTTGCATACTTTACAGGTATTCCTGTAACATCTACAGCTATAATTTATCCATTAGTAGGATTACTTCATACAAGAGTTGCGGATAATACATTTGAAGTTATATTAATTATTATTACTTTAATTGTTGCATTCTTATTCAACTTTAATATAAAGATTCCTAAATTTAAAGATAATTGGTATTACATTTTAATGCCAATTCTAGCTTTACTACTTGCTATTATTTTAGTTATTCTATGATTAAATATTATAATTTAAAAAATAAAGAGTATGTTACTGAAAAGGAAAGTGCTGGGCTTAAGTTTTTATATAATAATGTAATTGGTAGATTTATACTTAAAGTGGTAATATCTAAGCCTATTAGAAATATATATAATAAATATATGAGTTCAAGCCTTTCTAAAGGTAAGATAAAAAAGTTTATTAAGAAAAATAGTATTAATATGAATGAATATGTTGATGAAGAATATTCTTCATTTAATGCTTTTTTTATGAGAAGAATTAAAGATGGAAAAAGAAAAATAGAAGATGGATTAATAGCAGTAGCTGATTCAAAATTAATTGTTTATAAAATTGATGATAATTCTTCTTTTAAAATAAAAAATTCTATATATACTGTTAATGAATTATTACAAGAAAGTAATGATGATTATAAAGGTGGTTATGCACTTGTATTTCGTCTATGTGTAGATGATTATCATCATTATGTTTTTCCTGATAAAGGAGAAATAAAAAAATCTAAATATATAAAAGGTGCCTTACATACAGTTCAACCAATTGCCTTTAAAAAATATAAAGTATTTCATGAAAATGCACGTGTAGTAACGACTCTTGATTGTAAAAATCTAGGTGTTGTTAAATATGTTGAAGTAGGTGCTATGATGATTGGTAAGATCGTCAATGAACCTGTTAAGAATTTTAATAAAGGTGATGAGAAAGGTCATTTTGAATTTGGAGGTTCAACAATTGTTTTACTAATTGAAAAAGATAAAGCTAGTATTAACCCAGATATATTAAGAGCAAGTGAAGATGGTATTGAAACTATAGTTAAAATGGGTAACTCTATTAGTTAGAAAGGAATAATTATGAAAAGACGTAAAGTATCTAAATATGTATGTTCTATTCTTTTATTAGTTTTGATATTTTATCTGACTTTTCATACATTATTTAGTCATCATAATATAAATAGTATTGTAAAAGATATTAGAAATATAGATTTGAAATATGTTCTTATAGCTTTAGGTCTAATGTTTTTTTATTTCATTTTACAAGGAACATATATGAAACGTAATTTGAAATTACTTGGTGAAGATATAAAGATACATAAAGGAGTATTTTATTCTGTGGTTGAATATTTCTTTAGTGGTATAACTCCTTCTTCCACAGGTGGTCAACCAGTTCAATTATTCTATATGGATAAAGATAAGATTCCTAAAAAGAAGAGTTTAATAACACTTCTTTTAAATACTATTTTTTTTAAAATTATTATAGTAGTATTTGCTATTTTAATATTTATTTTTGATAGTAAATTAATACTTAGCTTAAGTCCTTTATTTGTAGTATTTTATATTATAGGTATAGCAGTAGATAGTTTTATGATAATAGGTGGATATTTATTATTATTTCATAATAAATTATTAAAAACTATTTTAGAGTTAATAGAAAAGTTTGTTAGATTATTTAAAAAGAATTTTGATTTAACTATAGAAAAAAATATAGAAGAATATAAGAATAGTGTAAAACTTCTTAAAGGACATTTTTTTGAGTTATCATTTGAGTTATTTTTAACTTTACTACAAAGATTATGTATGTTTTCAATTTCATATGTAATATATAGATCATTTGGTTTAAGTGAATATAGTTATTTACAAATAATAATTATTCAAATAAGTGTTCAAACCGCAATTGAGTTTGTACCTCTTCCAGGTGGTGCAGGTGTAAGTGAATTCTTACTTAATGCTTTCTTTATAACAGTATTTGGGGAAGTTACAGCTCCAGCTGCAATGATTGCTACTAGAACATTCTCATTCTATATTCCTTTAGTTGGAAGTGGTTTAGTAATACTTTGTAAATATATTAAAGATAATTTTATAGAAGGTAGATGAAAAAGATGAATGAGAGATTTATGAATGAGGCTGTAATAGAATCTAGATGTAATGAAGCTAATAATTATCAAGATGGAGGTCCATTTGGGGCTGTTATTGTTAAAGATGGATTAATTATTGCAAGAGGTCATAATACAGTTATTAAAGACGAGGATCCAACAGCTCATGCTGAGGTAAATGCTATAAGAGAAGCAGCAAGAGTACTTGGTACACATGATTTAAGTGGTACTACTATTTATGCTAGTAGTGAACCTTGTCCTATGTGCTTAAGTGCAATCATCTGGGCAAATATAAAGACAGCATATTATGCTAATACTCGCGAGGATGCTGGTGATATAGGTTTTAGAGATGATTTAATATATGACTTTATTAAATCAAATAATAGTGATGTTACCACACTAGATTTAAAAAGAATAGAATCTAATGAAGCATTACAAGTATTTAAAGATTTTAAAAATAATAAAGATAAAACTATGTATTAGTATTAAAAATGAAAGATAAAGATGTAGAAATACATCTTTTTATTGTATAATGTAGATAGATATAAAGTAGGTGTAAAGATGTTTTTAAGTGAAGTAGTTAATTCTATTATTATTCCAATTATTTGTTCAATTATTACAGGTGGTATTACTTTTACAGGTGTATTATTTACTATACATCAAGAAAATAAAAAGTATAAACTTATACAACAAGAAAGTTTAAGACCACTTTTCTGTGTAAAAGAGGAAGAAGATAATCAAAAATATCCTGAGATGGTATTTAATAAACCAGATATTAAAGATGTTTATTATAGAGTACCTATAGTTATACTTCAAAATACAGATCACTCAGTTTTTAAGATAAAAAGAATATTTGTTAATAATGAAGAATATAAACCTCAAAGGAATAAAGTTGTGTTAAAAAATGAACTTATTCAGTTAATTGTAGAAAGCTCAATTAATAAAATAGAGTCTTTCCAAATAGTTGTTTTAGATATATATGATAATGAATATTTATATGAAGGTATTATTGAAGATGGTAACGTTGTAGATGTTGTATTAAAACCAACATTTATGTAAATTTTAAATAAAAAAATAAAAAGTGTAAAATTATAGTCACTGTTGCAAATGCAACAATGACTTTTTTTCTTTCTGTAATAGAATGATTATCATAGGAGGATAAAAATGAAGACAGAGGAAAAATTTCATGGGGGGAAATGGGAAAATGAAATAAACGTAAGTGACTTTATAAAAAAGAATATAAACCCTTACGAAGGAGATGAAAGTTTCTTAAAGAACGCTTCCACAAAAACAAAAAAAATATGGAATAAATGTGAAAAGTTATTAAAAGAAGAATTAAAAAAACATGTTCTTGATATTGATACAAAACATATGTCAGGAATTGATTCTTTTGATGCAGGATACATATCAGAAGATGATGATGTAATAGTTGGTTTACAAACTGATAAACCACTTAAAAGAATAGTTAACCCATATGGTGGAATTAGAATGGTTTATGAAGAACTTAATACATATGGATATGAATTAGATAAGAATGTAGATAAATACTTTAATGAGTTTAGAAAAACACATAATCAAGGAGTATTTGATGCATATACTAGTGATATAAGAAAAGCAAGACATGTTGGTTTACTAACTGGTTTACCTGATGCATATGGAAGAGGAAGAATAATCGGGGACTTTAGAAGAATTGCTTTATATGGAACTGACTTTTTAAAAGCTGAAAAGATAAAAGACTTAAATAACTTAACTGGGCCTATGAGTGATGATCTGATTAGATTAAGAGAAGAAGTATCTATGCAAATAAGAGCACTTGATAGTATTGCTTCTATGGCAAGCAAATATGGCTTTGATATAACTAAGAAAGCAAAAAATGCTAAAGAAGCTATTCAATGGACTTATTTTGGATATCTAGCAGGAGTTAAAGAAAATAATGGTGCTGCTATGAGTTTAGGTAGAGTTGATGCTTTCTTTGATTGCTTTATTGAGAAAGATATTAAAGAAGGAGTATTAACTGAAGAAGAAGCTCAAGAGTTAATTGATAACTTTATTATAAAATTAAGACTTGTAAGACACTTAAGAACTAATGAATATGATGAATTATTTTCAGGGGATCCTACTTGGGTAACTTGTTCTTTAGGTGGTATTTCTACTGAAGGTAAAAATATGGTTACTAAGACAAGTTATAGAATACTTCATACACTTAGTAATCTTGGTTCTGCACCTGAACCTAATTTAACAGTTCTTTGGAGTGAAAAATTACCAGAGAATTGGAAAAAGTATTGTGCTCGTATGAGTATTAAGACTGATGCTATTCAATATGAAAGTGATGACTTGATGAGACCTATTTATGGTGATGATTATGCTATTGCTTGTTGTGTATCTGCTATGAGAGAAGGTAAGGATATGCAATTCTTTGGAGCTAGATGTAATCTTGCTAAGTCTTTGTTACTATCACTTAACCATGGTATAGACGAAAGACTAAGAGAGAAAGTTCTTGATGATATACCTTTTAATGAAGAAGTGGTACTTAATTATGATACGGTAGTTAAAAATTATAAAAAAGTTTTATCTAAAGTTGCTGAAATTTACTCGAATGCAATGAATATAATACACTATATGCATGATAAATATGCATATGAAGCAGGACTTATGGCTTTACATGATACAGATGTACATAGATATATGGCATATGGTGTTGCAGGTTTATCTGTAGCAGTGGATTCTTTATCAGCTATTAAGTATGCTAAGGTAACTCCTGTTAGAGATAAAGATGGTATTACTACATCATTTAAGATAGAAGGAGACTATCCTAAATATGGAAATGATGATGACAGAGTAGATAATATAGCTGTTGAACTCCTTAAATACTTTAAAGATGAGCTTGCAAGTCATAAGACTTATAGAGATGCTGAAGTAACAATGTCTGTATTAACTATTACATCAAATGTTGTATATGGATCTAAGACTGGTGCAACACCTGATGGAAGAGAAGAAGGAGTTGCTTTTGCTCCTGGTGCTAATCCAATGCACGGAAGAGACTCAAGTGGTGCTATATCATCTTTAAATAGTGTTGCAAAACTTCCTTATGAAAGAGCATGTAAAGATGGTATTTCTAATACATTTTCAATTATTCCTGATGCACTTGGTATGAATGAAGAAGAAAGAGAAAATAACTTAGTAAGTTTACTTGATGGATATTTTTCTCAAGGAGCACATCATTTAAATGTTAATGTACTAAACCGTGAAACATTAATTGATGCCATGGATCATCCTGATAAATATCCTCTTTTAACAATAAGAGTATCAGGCTATTCTGTTAATTTTAACAGATTAACACGTAAGCAACAGTTAGAAGTTATTTCTAGAACGTTCCATGAAAAAATGTAGTATTGATGGTTCAATTGATTCAATAGAATCATTCGGACTTGTTGATGGTCCAGGTATAAGAACAGTTGTATTTTTGAACGGATGTACTTTAAGATGTAAGTATTGTCATAATCCTGAGATGCAAAAAGGAAAAGATAATAATATAAGTGTAGATGAATTATATAATAAGATAATTAGAAATAAAGCTTATTTTAAGAACAATGGAGGTGTAACTTTTTCAGGGGGTGAGCCTCTTTTACAAGTAGATTTTTTAATTCAAATTTGTAAGAAACTTAAGAGAGAAAATATTCATATTTGCCTAGATACTGCTGGTGTTGGAATCGGTAAATATGAAGAACTTCTTAAATATATTGATATTGTATTACTTGATATAAAACATTTAAAAGAAGATGAATATAAATATATAACTGGTAAATCTTATGGTGAGGTAGAAAAGTTTATTAATGCTTTAAATAAAAGCAATACTGATGTTTGGATTAGACAAGTAATAGTTCCTGGTTTTAATGATAATAAAGAATATTTGCTAAATCTAAACAATTATTTAGATAAAATTAAAAACATTAGAAGAATAGACTTTTTACCATTCCATAGATTAGGTAGAGAGAAATACTTAAAATCAAATATGACATATCCATGTGAAGAGATTGAGGATATGTCTAAGGAAAAATGTGAGAATCTTTTTAAAGAGTTTATGTGTTTAAGAGAAGAAAACTAAAAATAGTTTTCTTTTTATATGCTATACTTAGTATGTGATTACTATGAATGATGATATAAAAATTAATAGATTACTTGATAGTTTATCTAAGTCCAAGTTTCGTGGTTCTTTTCATTTAAATAATAAAATGAAAGAATATGTAAGAGATAAAGGAATGGATAAAATAAAAAAGGATGCATATGAGTTAGTAGAAAAGAGAATAGCACCTGAGGTAATACCTAATGATGGTAAACAAACTCCTATGAGACAAGTTCACCCTGTTTTTATTGCCCAGCATGCAGTTGGAGCCTGTTGTAGATCATGTTTAGAAAGAATTCATCATATTTCTAAAGGAAGAAGACTTACTAATAATGAAATTAATTATATTGTTAAAGTAATAGATACTTGGATAACTAGAGAAGTAAAATAATGGTATGGAGGAAATATATGGATAGATATATAGTTGTAGTTACTTTATGTGATAAAAAGGATATTGCAAATAGAATAATAGATAGATTACTTGATGAACACTTAGTGGCAGGATCTCAAATATATGAGTGTAACTCTAAGTATTGGTGGGGAAACTCTTTAGAAGAAACACACGAGTATAGATTAGAATTTAGAACAAAAGAACATTTATTTAAGAAAATTGAAGAAGAAATAAAAAACATTCATGATTACGAAACATGTGAAATATCTTCTTATGAATTAGTAAATGGAAGTAAGGAAATATTTGATTGGATAGATAAAAATATATTATAAATACATGGTGGTATTATGACATTAGAAGATTTGAAAAAAGAGTATGATAAATTACAACTTAAATATGGAGCTAAAGAATTAGATTCAATTTATAATGGTGGGTGTGATAGTAACCCTGATATTTGTTTCGTATTTATGAATCCAACAGGAAGAAACATTGCATCTAGTAAGACATGGGTTGGTTTAAAGTCTCCTTGGATAGGAACAAAAAATATCTGGGATTTATTTTATCAGGTAAACTTACTTGATAAGAATATATATGATCATATTAAATCTATAAAAGGAAGCGAATGGACCACAGACTTTGCAAAAGAAGTCTATGATGATATTAGTAAACATAAAGTATTTATAACTAACTTAGGTAAATGTACTCAGGTAGATGCAAGACCTCTTCCTGATAGTGTTTATAAAAAGTATTTAAAATTATTTTTTAAAGAATTAGAAATAGTTAATCCTAAAATAATAGTTTTATTTGGTAATCAGGTTTCTTCTATTGTGCTAGATAAAAAAATCTCAGTTTCAGAAGTAAGAAAGAAAAAGTTTATTAAAAAGATAAATAAAAAAGAGTATGAATTTTACTCTGTTTATTATCCTGTTGGTAATGGTAGATTTAATATTGATAAAGCAATAGAAGATATTAATTATATAATTAAAAATAAAGATAAATAATCTTTATTTTTTTGTATTTATATTGAAAAAATATAAAAAATATATTTTACTTATAATAGGAGTGGTGAGTTTATGAAAAAGATAAAAAACTTAATTAAAAAAATTAAAGAAGATTTAAAAGGTTTTACTCTTGTTGAATTACTTGCTGTAATAGTAATACTTGCTATAATCTTGGTAATAGCAATACCATCTGTACTTGGAGTTATGAGAAGTGCAAGAGTAAAGTCTTTTATAAACTATGGTGAAAAAATAATATCCAATAGTTTAAGTAAAAAATTACTTGAAGAGGTTGACTACGAAGAAGAAGGTTATACGGTTATATATGACTTAGATGATCTTGATTTTGATAATAAAGGTAACTATAAAGCATATGTTTTAGTTACTGTAAAAGAAGATGGATATGATTATTTGATTACTCTTCATGATGATGAAGATATGGTAATTGGATATGATTATTCTAAGAATAAAGGTATGAGTAACGCGAAGTTAGAAACTTATGATAAGAATGATCCTAAACTTACACCTGAGTATTTATGTAGTTTATCTTCATCATCTACATGTGTATATAAAGATAAAGAAATTATTAATAATAATTATGTAGATGTTGAGGATAATACAGAAGAAGGATTTAAAAACGTTGGTAAGATAATAGCTGAAGCTGCAAATGATAAATATAAAAATTCTGATTATAATAAAGATTTAACTAAACCTGCATGTGCTTTATATGATTTAGAAGATTTAGGATTTACTAATCTTGGTTCATATGTAGCATTTGTATATGTAATGCCTGTTGATAATAATACAAGAAGAGTAATGGTTTATATGTATAATAAATACTATATTGGTGGTACATTAGACTATAATACATATGGATTTGAACCAGGAGAATATACAGATATTATGGCCTTCAATGATACATTTACTTATCAAGATGCAAAGAATCAGATAACTGCTTATAATGTAGTAACAAAGTTAGTTGCGACACCTGGTGAAGATTGTTTCTCACTTAACTATAAAGGTAACTATATTAATAAAGAAGGAGAAACTAATGATGAAGAGTTTTGGAAAAAGTTAAATCCTGAATACAATGGTGGAGGTGGTAGTAATGTTACTGAACCTACTACTAAATCCACTACTAAGTCTACAACAAAATCTACTACAAAACCAAGTGGTTCAGGTAGTGGCGTAATATATGCATGTGGATCAGGTAATAATGATCCAAATGCTACAACTGCATCTTTATGTACTGGTCAACAAGTTAATACTGCTTTAAAGAAACTTGCAAATGGTGATCAAGCTACATATGAAACTGTAGATAAAACAGTAAAAGCTATCAAATTCACTAATACAAAACCTGGTTCATCTGTAAAAGTAGCTAATATTTCACCTTATAATTCAAAAGA
>OCVV011361007.1_pt1 | contig 11223 bp, 6 predicted proteins | sample 1539721 | NCBI WGS metagenome assembly OCVV01 (sample SAMN02144230, study PRJEB22623) | gut metagenome | biome: sheep rumen | host: Ovis aries | place: New Zealand | reverse complement strand
TGAATACCATTTTCTGTTTCGTCACGCCGTTGAGGTCATAGATACCCATTCCGTAAGGATCAATCAAAGCAGGGTCGTTGACAACGATATCGTACTTGCCTTTCTGGCTGTAACCCATCGGCAGACCATAATGTACTTTGGCGCCAACGAGGAAATAATAGCGGCTGAACTGCGCACCGAACATCAACGGAACGCCGACCTCCAGCATGTTACGCATCTCGCGCAGGTTGTCGAAATAATAATCGTAGGTTGTACCGGGATAGGTCTTGTCAATACGCTTGGCATTGAATCCGTATGCCGAGGTGGAGTTCAGGAAGCGGGCATCCAGACCTACCTCAAAGAGGAAATGGCCATACTCGAGGTTGTAGGTAAGGTCAATACCTACACCGGGACCTCCTTTGAGTTGCTGGAGTGCATTGCTCTGGTTGAGCGTACCGGCACCCATGTAACTGCCGTTGATCTTATCCATCATGGCGGCGTAACCTGCGCGCATGCCGAGGTTGAAATAGGAGATGACTTCGGTCTTGGGGTTAGCCAGATTCTCCTGGTATTTCTCATAATCGCGAATAGCCTTTTCTTCCTTGGCTTTGGCTTCCGCCTCTTTCTTGGCTTGAGCTTCTGCGCGTTCTTCCGCAGCCTTAGCGCGTTCGGCAGCCGCTTTTTCGCGCTCGGCTTGTTTCTTTGCAGTCTCCTTGGCAGCGGCGGCTTTCTTCTTGTCCGCCTCTTTCTTCTTGTCTGCAGCCGCTTTCTGCTTTTCTTTTTGAGCTTTCGCTTTTGCAGCCGCTTTCTTGCGTTTCTCGGCTTCTTTCTTCTTCTGCGCAGCGGCTTTCGCCTTGTCGTTTTGTGCGGCAGGCACAGGCTCCGGCATTGCGTAGGCAACGATCGGCGCACAGCACAAACTCAGAATAACACTGACAATCAGTAAGTTTCTAAATACGTTTTTCATATCCGTGTTCTCCTATTAGATTTACTTGTTAATAATAAATTTGAAACTACGTGCCTTGCCGGCTGTTACTACGCGCAGCAGGTACAAACCGTTCTCATTAGGTGTCGGAATAGCGCAACCGCCGTCCGGGATATTGAATTTGAGGTTGTTATAGATTCTTCCGCTGGCATTGATCCATTGTGCATAGCACTCGATATCCGTCTTTCCGCCCCAGTTGGCGTTGACGAAGATCTTGTCGTCCTTCAGGTCATAGTTAGCGGAGATGATTACTTTGTCCGGATCGCTCTCGAACTCATGTTGTGTAGCATCATCGCCGAAGCCTTTCGCGCAAGCGCAGGTGTAGCGCTCGTCCGATTGACCTTTGTTAATCCAATAACATACATAGAAAGTAGCATCCTTGTAGTTATCCTTTGGCAGGTCGTACATGTTCAAGTTCGAGGATATCTGCCCTTCCACCTTCGTGGTGTCGTTGTTAGCCACGCGGTACCACTGGTAGTCGCTCAGCGTCAGCCCCTTGAGCTGCGGGTGGTCTTTCAGCAGACCCAATACATTCGAATAACGCTGGGTCACTACATCGTTTCCAACCGGTAACTGGAACGGCAGAACAGCAGTGGTGTCACCGCAATCGGAATCAATATCAATTGTGATACCATAAGGTACACCGGCTTCTGCCGTCGCCGGCAAATTGAGTTCAAAGAAGCCCGGTCTGATTGTCAGGTCGCTCTTCTTGAAACCTGCTGCTTTGGCAGCATCGTCGAAATCTACCGTTACTTGGTTGCCTGTCAGGTCAACGGTACTGGTATAGGGAATCTTACCCGGAGCCTGTACGCCGTTTACCGGACAAGGAATGTCAGCTTGACCGATAGAGAAGGAATAGCGGCCTACGGTCACTTTGATCTTAACCACACTTACTGCCGATTGGCCCACACATACATTGCTGCTATTGCGATAGATGGAGCAGGTAGCATTGTAGTCCTGAGTACCGTTATAGTAGTGTTTTACAATAGTTGTTGTATCATATACCGTTACGTCGGGAGCTCCATCGCCGAAATGCCATATTACGCTATCCGGCATGAAATCCGGCTTGCACTCAAAATTAACAGTGTCTTTTCCGCAGAGGTTATTCTCTTTATCCGGCGAGAACTCAATGCCGTTGATAAAGATGGATTGAGAAAGTTGCTTTGTGGCTCCGCCGGCAGAATAACCATAAGACTCGTTGTCCGTGAAACCATATACGTGAGCAATAAAATTACCTCCGTTACTCTTCAAAGTGTGAGAAGCTGCTACTTCAGGTAACGTATATTGCACGTAGTAATATTTTGTAGAACCATTAACTTGCGTAAATCCGGGAATTGGATTGTTGTCTAGTTCCATGATATCCGGTTGATCCGTAACAATGTTCACATAGTGACGTGTCGGACGGCTGGAAGATGTCTCATTCAAACTCTTACCTAAACTTTGATAAGTGGCAAAAGTTACTTGATCAATCTGCTGCTCAATAGGGTTGACCCACAACATAGCTGGGTCTCCATCGCTACTGCCTCCACCATATTTCTGCGATGTGAGGAAGAGGTGTACAGCGGCTGGGCAAGAAGTAGTTACTACACAACTGTTGTTCTTGTTTTCACCCTTAGCATAACCATTGATGGTCTTTGCACTTGCTCCAATTTCAAACTCCCAGAAATGTTTCGGATTGGTCGCAAAATCAAAGGTATATACTGAGTCTCCGTTGATATAAACGGTTGTCTCATCGTTGAGCGCCAACACGCGGATAATATCTGAAGGGCGGTTTTTGGATGCCGTTAGCACAAAGGTGTTACCCCAGTATTTGGTAGGCATTGCTTGAGAAAAGATGTGATCACGCTGTTCAACCTTATATGGAATGTTGGTATGAGGACATCCCTGGAACACGGCAATCTTCTTGTTGTCACGAGCTTTGACATATGTACCTGAGAAATCAGCAGATGCTCCTTCGCCATTGCCGGTCCATACGTACCATACCTGACCTTTCTTCAACACCGGAGTCTGAAGCGTATCACCTACTTTGTAGCTCAGTAACGCAGAGTCCTGCGGAGTCAGTACCATGTAGCCTGTTGCTGCTTTATCAAAGACACTTCTATAGCGGGATGTCATTACACTTGGGCAATAATCAACTACCACATCATCTTCTGCGGCAACAATGGCAAAATGGGAACCTCCTGACGGGCTATTGACTGAAGCGGGTTTGTGGTCCGATGGGGAATAAGTCTGTACGACATATTCATTCAGCAATGATGCTGTCGGAAGGACATTCGTCGCGTCAAACGTAGCATATTTGTAGTTCGTGGCAAATAATGAGATGTTCTTGTCTGAAGTCACATGCAATGCACAAGTATCAACTTGCTCCGAGTTAACAGAGTAGCAGATTTTACCGGTAGTGGTCATGGCATTTCTTGCAGTGGAAGCATAGACGTTACCGCTGTACAAGGTGACTAATGTCATCTCATTTGCATTGACCGTAACCTGCTCCGAATAGTTTGTGTAAGGGTTTTCAATGGTTACGTTACATGCTTCTCGTGCTGAAATAGACAACTGAAGCGAACCATTGTTGTTCGCATCTTGATCTGCTTTCAAGAATGTGACCCAGAAGTCTTTACCTTCAGTCGATTGACCTTCATCTACGACGGCTGCTCGAGTGCTCATCGCCGGCACTACCAACAGGCAGAAGAGTAGTGCGTTTAAAAGTTGTTTTTTCATATTAGTTGTGTTGTTAAATGAATGCGTTGTAATTCGGGTGCAAAGTTACTGCTTTTTTTGCACACGCGCGTATATATATTTGCGAAAAATGTGTAAAAATTGACACATTTACCGAATCTCCTGACCTAAAGTGTTATAAACTGCCGAATTTCGTATAATCACAATCTGCCCGTCGCGGATCTCCTTCCGTGCCGCAGCCTCTTCGCAGTCAAGCACCGGGATGGCTGCCGGGGCATCATCGTATGTGTCTCCGAAACTCTGAACAAGAGTATGAAAATCCACATTCTGTCCCTGTTTGTTACCCCAGATGTACTCCACTAACTCCGGATAGTCTATGAACGGATTGCGGTTTCCTTGGATCTTATTGACCTCAACTGCCCGTGCTTTCTCTTTATCACTCACGGGATCCATCCTGTGCCATTCGACCAACAGATCGCGCAGCCACGGTCTGAATTCCTGCCAGCCGTCGTTGGTCATGGCTACTCCCGGTTCACCGCTGCCAATCCATTCCAGCGAGTCCCCGTAACAGGCTGCGATATAGAAATAGGCACGCGCGAAATCACCTTTGTATGCGTCTGCCGGACAGAATACCCTCGTCAGACCATACGATGCGCCGCTGCCGGTGACGAACGAACCGTTATTGAACGAACTGTCCGCCGGAATACCCGGGGCGTGGTTCGACTTGCTGCGGTTGGCGGAATAATCGCCTGGCACCAAATGGTACAAATCGCAATACGCAGGATTAACGTCTCCGCCCCACCAGCTCTTGGGAAGCATGTGCTCGATGTCAAATCCCGATACACTTGCTGTCGGGTGCGCCGGATCGAAATACCGTACGTTGTTGGAATACATATCCAGCACGCGGTTGTCCGTGGTATCGCGGTCGGTATAGAAGAATGCATCCCAGGTCTTCTTGCTGCCGCTGCCGTACCGGTACCTTTTCCCGCAACAGATAATATAGCCGAGGTGGTTCTTGAGAGTTGAATCGGCAGTGCCTTGTGCGTATTGGTAGTAATTGCCGGGCATGGCGCCGACTGCCATACGCGTCGTATCCAGATTGAATGTGCCGGCGCCTGAACCGGGAGGCACAACGGTCAACTGAATAGGCAACTCTCGCGTGCGTTCAATACCGTCCAGACCGGTCGCTTTCGCTACCACCACATTATTAAACGGAATCGCTTTAGCTACGGTGTCCAAGGTGATGCTATAGAAAATATCCACTTCTCCCCCTTCTGCCTGTAGTTCGGTCTGCGAAAGCGTATAAAGAGTACTGTGGCTCTTTAGTGAAACGGAGATGTTTCCATGGATATGTTTGCCGGTAATCTCAAAACTGAGAATGTCCTCCATCGGTTCATCGGGGCTTGTCCATTTGACGCCTCCGAAGTCCATGGTAGGGTATTGCATCTCCAGAATAGCTTGCGTCGGATGCGGATCCGCTGCCTCAAACTCGATCTTCTGTACGTACCAACGGTTGTTGGACGCTACTTTCGCTCCGATAAAAATCGAATCTACATCAGCGTTGACGGTGATCTCATACGGGCGAAGCTCCGCACGGTGACCGGCTTGCCAAGCTATCTCTTGATCATAAACCAGAAGACGTTTGTTGGCTGCTGTGTCTGCGCCGTTGGCAGGCACATAAGCTGCCGCATAAACGGTCATAGTGGTAATATGATACGTGTCGTCCAAGCCAAGGGTCAGCTCGCCTTTGGCTGAACCGGTTCCGCCCTTGAGGCCAAAACCTTCTTTGGCACGGTAGATCTTATTGGCTGTAAGGATGGAATTGACGCAGTTATTGGTAGCGCTCAGCACAATACTGGTCAGTTCGCTGGTGGGCGTACTCGAATCTGCGTTTCCGCTGTTGAAAACGATGGTGTATTTCTCCGCCATCATTCCGATAGCGAAAAAGATTGCCAATAATAGAATTAAGCGTCGTTTCATGGTACTTTTCCTTTCGCCTTTAGCCTTTCACTTTTTGCCTTATAAAAGTCTTATAAAACTCTTTGATAAGTCTTACTCCTTTTTTAGCCTTTTTTTGCCACCGCTAACAGCAAATTCAGCATGACGTACCATAGTACGCAACCCGTTCCGCTGAATAGCGCGAATTCTGCATGTCTGGCTTCAAACGCCTTTGCTACGCAGAAACCTAAAATAATCACGCAGCCGATGAGGAAACAGATGATTGTGGTTCTGTCCTTCTTCCATGCCTTGAAACTGATAAACGGTATCTCGGCATTCATTAGGTAGCAGCTGATCAGCGACAGACCGATCAGGCACCAGCCCATCCAGTCGTACGCAATAATAGAGATGGGCAGACAGCAGATACCGCCCCAGAAAATTGCGTTGGGCGGAGTAGCCAGACCGATAAACGACTCGTGCTGGCGTTCATCCACATTGAATTTGGCTAACCGTAGTGCCGAGAAGGCTGCCATCAGCAACGCAAGACCTGCCCACCACCCCAATACCGGACGCAGATAGCAGAAAAGCATCATGGAAGGAGCCAAACCGAAGGTTATGTCATCTGCCAGCGAGTCTAACTGTATTCCGATGGGACTCGGAGCCTTCAGCAGACGGGCACTCAATCCGTCGAAGAAATCGAAGAATGCACCGCCTAAAATGAACACAAACGCCCAGATAAAAGCACCCTGAGTAGCCAAGAACACGGCTATACTGCCGCAAAGCAGATTGCAGCAAGTTATGGCATCGGGTATGATTCGTTTTCTCATAATTTTCTATACACCAAATAAGTAACAATTATCGACGGCACGCAACAAGCCATCACTATCCAGAAAAAGCCCAAATATCCTGTAGCCTCCTGTATGTAACCGGCTATCATGCCCGGTAACATTAAGCCCAGGAACATAAACGCCGTGCAGATGGAGAAATGCGCGGTCTTGTGTGCCCCGTCCGCTACATGGATCATATACAGCATGCACGCCGTGTAGCCCAAGCCGTAGCCCATCTGTTCCAGCCCTACGCAGAGCGCCAGTACCCAGAACGCAGTAGGTTGGAATTGTGCGAAATAGACATAGACGATGCAGGGTAGGGTGAGACACAACGCCATCGGGATAATGGCTTTCTTGAGGCCCGTCCGGCTCGCCCATATACCGCCGCCTATTCCGCCCAGAAGCATCAGAATGACGCCTATTCCCGTGATCTCACCGATGGTATCTACTGTGATGCCCAAGCCGCCTTGCTCGCGTGCGGCAAGGAAGAAAGGATTGCATAACTTGAGCAGCAATGCCTCCGGCAACCGGTAGATGAGCATGAAACACAGGGCTAACACGATACCAGGTTTGCGGAAGAACTCTGCCCATACCATGCCCACTTCACGCCATATGTCCGACGGCTGAAGGCTGACGGATGAAGGCTTCTCCACGCTCGGCATCTGCCATACATGCCAAACGGCAATAACAGCTAAGATACCGCTGCAGAGCAATAAGGCGTAGGTCCAGGAGGTCGGTACATCCGTACGTTTCTGCAACCACCCGACTAACATCAACAATACCGATTGGCAGAAGATGTTTGCTATTCTATAGAAGGTGGAGCGGAGACCTACGTACGCCGCCTGGTCATGCTCGTTCAGCGCCAGCATGTAATAGCCGTCAGCGGCTATGTCGTGCGTCGCGGAGCAGAACGCGGTGACGGTAAATAGGATCAGTGCTATGGTGAAATGCCCTTGTGGCGCCAACCATGCCAATAAGCCTGCGGCAACCGCCATCAGTACCTGCATCGTCAGTACCCACCACCGTTTCGTTTTCAGTACATCCACAAACGGACTCCAGAGCGGTTTGAACACCCACGGAAAAGCGATCAGCGAGGTGAATAACGCCATCTCACTGTTGGGCACACCGAGCTGGGCAAAGAGCGTAACGCTTATGCTGGTAACCAAAAAGTATGGGATACCCTCAGCCAAGTAAAGCGAGGGGACCCATACCCATGGTGAAATATGTGCTTTCTCCTTATTAATAATACGCACGCGCGCGTTATTGGAAGTTAGCGCGGTTGTCTTTGATGTCTGCTTTGTCCTCTACCAGCTGCATGGCCTGATAAGGCAGGTATGCATAGCGGCTTGCCAGCTGAGCTTTCTCTGTGGCTGCATTGAATGTACCGTCCAGATTATTGGCTGCTCCGGTCTTAACCACGAAGACACCCATGTTACCCTGGATCGGTTCGCTCAGTGCGTTAGCACCTTGTGCTATGGCTGCACCGATCACTGCCGGCTCCATGCCTGCGTTGCCGAAACGGCTGTCGCTCAGCGCTACGCGCTCTACGCTCTGTACCGGCTGACCCATAATCTTGGCAGCTGCCTCCAGGCTCTCTGCGCCCTTCAGCTCTTTCTTGATGTACTCCGCCTTGGCGTTATTGGTTGCCTCATAAGTCAGTTCCGCACGTACTGCCTCCAACGGGCGATATTCGCCGTCGTTCACCTCGGTCAGAGCTGCTACGATGAACTGCTGGCCGCACTCGAAGACGTCACTTACAGCGCCTTCTTTAGCCTCGAATGCCCAGCGAACGATTGGACGGCTGCTCTTCAACTGACCTACTTTGTCGGTCGTCTCTGTCAGGTTGTACTGCGGGATAACAGTCATTCCAGCCTCTTGAGCGGCTTTCTCCAGTGCCTCTGCGTTGTTATTGTTGACGATGAACTGCTTTGCGTTGTTGTAGATTGCAGAATAGGTCTTGCTTGACGGAGTGACCTCACGGGCCAGAATAGCCAGTTTCACTTTCGGTGTCGGTTTGCCGATCTCCATGATCTCATAGGTCTGTTCGCCCATGCCCACTGCTACGGTGAACTTGTCGCCACGTTTGCCTACCAACGCTTTCTCTGCAATGTTCTTCGGCAGATCAGCCGCCTTGAACCAACCTAACTCCTGATCCTCACCGCCTTCCACGATAGCTTTCAGCTCTACGGAGTCCGGCATGGAGTAACCGGCCTGCATGATACGAGCCATGGCGTAGGTGTTGTTCTCAAAGAGGATCTCCGTGCAGTCGCCGGCTTTTGCACCCTTGGCGAACGCAAAGTCCTTGAATTGTGCCGGAACGGTCTCTTCCGAGAAATCACGGCCGTCGTACATAATGTCCGAATTGGTGTTTACCACGAGGCTTACGTCCTCTGCGGTTTTGAACTCCTCCTGCAGACGGGTCATCAGCTCCTGAGCTGCCTTGAAATCCTCCTCGCTCGGCACGATGTCGAACGCGATATATTTGATGGCGCGGTTCGGAGTCTGTTTGTATTGCTCCTTGTGCTGGTTGTAGAGTTTCTTGATGTCACCCTCGCTTACTTTGACCAGGCTGTCGGCTACGCTGTAGTACGGCTTCATGGCGTACTCTGCACTGAAACCGTTCTGACGGCCGTTGAAAGCGTACTCCGCGTCCAGCGAGTTAGCCTTGAGCAGGTGCTGGAGCAGGGAGGTGTATTTCTCCTGCATATAGCTGATACGTACGGCTTTCTCCCAGTACAGCCAATAGGTCTTGGCCTGCTGCAGGTTAGCGTTCTGCTCTGCGTCCTCGCTGCCCTCGTTGATGGCGGAGATCAGGTTCTTCACGCTCTCGCGGCTGTACTGACCGTTCTCGTCCATGAACGCACGGCGGCTGCGCAGAATCTGGTGAACGTTCTCACCTACACACAACTCCGTCAACTCGTCTGCCGTCACGTCCATACCTATCTTCTTTGCCTGCGCGCGGAGAGTATAGTCCATTACAAACATGTTCCATACCTGGTTACGGATCTGAGCGTGCATGTCTTCGTCGAAATCCGAACGGCCGGACTCAATCTTGTACACTTCTGTCAATTGGTCTTTTGCTGCCTCGTACTCCGTGTAGTGAATCTTCTGACCCTCTACTACGCCCACGTTCTCGCGGCTACGGTTGAAGAAACTGCTACCGGAGTTCAAAAAGTCTCCGAGGATAAATGCCAACATGGCGAGACCCACAATCGTGATCAACAATGCGCCATGATTTCTAATTTTTTGTAAACTTGCCATTTTTTGTTATTGTAATTTATTTTATTTGTTTCGTTCTTTATCTTTCAACTTTCAACTTTCAACTTTCAACTATTCCACTATCTCCACGTCGCCGTTCTTCATCTCGGCGGTCGTGTTGTACTTCATGATGTTTCCGGTCAGGCGGACTTTCTGACCTATCTGAACGGCTTGTCCGTTCGGTACATTGCAATAATATGCCTCAAATACCTTGCCGCCTGTCTGGGTGTCTGCAATCCAGAATATCTGCTGACCGCGGCTCACAGTTGCGTTGTAGCCCTCGCTCTGTACGTAACCTTCGACCACATAGATCTCATTGCTCGGTACGTTATTGCCCGGCAATGCCAACGCGGCTGCCTTGGCCTCCGCACAGGTCGCATGAATCGTGACAATCGGCGGGAATGCGGCATTGAACTTCGGGTTGCTCGATGCGTAAATCTGCGCAGCGCCTTTGCCCTCGGTCTCAGCGGTACCGCTGTAATTCATGATCTTACCGTAGATCACTACGAAATCGCCTGCGGCTACCTGGTCAGCGCTCGTCAGCTTACGGCCTCCATTTCCGTAAACCTGATATGCCTCAAACGGATATCTGTCCGTCTTGCCGTCGTTCGTGGCTGCGATATAGAACGTGCCGTTACCATAGCTTGCTACGCCGTCCGCGTGTTGGGGATCCAGACGGAATACCCAACCCATCACATAGTATTTCTTATCCGTGCTTGCGCCGGAAGGCAGTTTCTTGCATATCTTACGGGCCTCATATACCGTTATTGCACCATCCGGAATATCAATAGTGTCCGGCGCAGGAGTAGGGTCCGGATACTTCAACTCCGGCATCGAATCAGGTACCTGCTCCGTAGCGCCGGGACTCGGCATGTACGGATTCTCTTTGCAACTTACCATTACCAGCGTCAGCGCTGCTGCCCACATTAAAATTTGCTTCTTCATATTCGTTTTTTTATTATATCAGATTATAAGGTGTGTGCTTTTATTCCTTAATTTCTCAAAAAAGCGTACAAAATTACAAAAAATATTTCACGCGCGCAAATATTTATAGAAAAAATTGAAAAAAAATACGATTTTCTTGTGTATGTCAGAAATTTGTTGTAATTTTGTGCGCTTTTTCGAAGGTAGGGTATATTGTGCCCGCGCGAGAAGGTATTATTATTAACCATTAACAGTTGAAACAATAGCAACTATTACTCCCAGACCACGCGGTGGTCGTGTTATCAAAGAAGATCCGAATCGTATTAACGAGAAGATCAAAGGTGTGGCGCAAGTTCGCCTGGTCGGCGACAACGTGGAGCCCGGTATCTACACCTTCCAACAGGCAATGCGTATTGCCGATGAACAGAACCTCGATCTTGTTGAGATCGCTGCAACGGCTAATCCTCCTGTTTGCCGCGTCGTAGATTATCAGAAGTTCCTCTACGCCCAGAAGAAAAAGCAAAAGGAAGCGAAAGCGAACCAGAAGAAGCAGGAAGTCAAGGAGATCCGTTTCGGTCCCCAGACTGACGACCACGACTACAACTTCAAGCTCAAGCACGCCCAGGAGTTCCTCAA
>OCVV012823308.1_pt1 | contig 11225 bp, 12 predicted proteins | sample 1539721 | NCBI WGS metagenome assembly OCVV01 (sample SAMN02144230, study PRJEB22623) | gut metagenome | biome: sheep rumen | host: Ovis aries | place: New Zealand | reverse complement strand
TATTACGTGGTGTAGCAGAGAAAGTCTGCATCCAAGGCGGCGATACCGCCCTGTTCTACAAACTGTTCAATTTGCACTTGCAATTTTCAACGATAAATATTTGAAAAGTGGTCTTGACAAGGGGATCATTATAGAGCTTTGCACTTACCATTACAGATCCGGAAGGCTTTCATGCCCGTCCGGCAGGTGCGTTCATAAAAGAAGCAAAGAAGTTTAACTGCACGACAACGGTTGTGAAGGACAACAGACGGGCAGATGCCGGCAAGCTGTTCGGCCTGATGAGCCTCGGAATCAAGGGCGGAGAAACCGTCACAATTGAGACCGAGGGCGAACAGGAAGCCGAAGCGGCAAAAGCATTGCAGGCGTTTCTGAAGGAAAATCTGTAAAACAGCATCCGTCCGCCGGAGGCACCTCTCTCCAACAAGTTAAACCGGTCCCGCTGAGCGCCAGATTTCGCTGAAATCGGGCGCTTTTTTTGCGGAAAGCCGGGAGTGACTGCCGGAAAAGAAACGAAGCAAATCCGCGCAGGCGGATCGGCAGACATGAGGCGGCCGCGCAGCACCCCGGATGCCGCGGATGAGGAGAGAAGCGCGCCGGTCTGCGTATCGCCGGAAAAACAGAAATTGATTTTAGCATACCCGCCAGGGGATACCGGATATCGGTGTCTTCCGGCGGCTTTTTTGATGCAAGACCGGCTGAAGCCGCTGATGCGGTTATGCCATTCGGGAGAATGAATCAGTTCAGACGGGATTTCTGTGCGTTGTACGTACTTTCGGACAGAGTATCAGCTATACTATTTGCAACAAAAACCGTTGATTGCAAAAGCGGAGGTTAGGTTTTTAGAAAAAACAGGGGAAAGTGAACCTGACGTGCATCTTTGCAATCAGAGCGGATATGATGCTGTTGGTCACTGCCTGTGGAATCAGGAAATTGACATTTTCTGACTGGGCAGCAATGGAAGGCGGGATATTGTGGGCAGAGCTTGCGCGAGATCACAGGACAAATCGGCTAGATATGCGGTGTATTCCACAGAGAGGTTGTTTCAGCATTATATGGGGGGATTTAGCGAATAATGAAAGAATTAGGCTAATAGCCAACCAAATGAATCGAAATCTTTTGTAGAATACCATTGGGTATATATATCGGAGGAGGATGCTTTTTGAAAAGGGGGAAATCGACGGGGGCATTGATTGATGAGCTAAGCAGCGTCAGCAATATCAATGACTACCTTGACCGCAACGCAGATGAAATGATTGAGGACAGCCTGGTGAATCAGTTGGAGGAACTGACGCAGCGTGTGGGACTGAACCGCAGCACACTGGCCGCCAAGGCCAGACTGGACCGCTACTACATATATGACATTTTCAGCGGACGAAAAGTGCCTGGCGCCGACAAACTGATCTGTATTGCGCTGGCGCTTGGCCTGGATTTGGAAGAGACAGAAAGACTGCTGCGCCTGGCCGATCGCCCCGGACTCTATGCTTGGCATCCGAGGGACAGCGTGCTGATCTTTGCCATCCAGCGGCATCTGTCGGTGGATGAGGCCAATGCCATGCTTTACGAGAGCGGGCAGCGGCTCTTAACGGAGTAAGAACACCCGCAGTTCCGGATCGCCGGCTTGACACCGCAGCATCTATTGCGGTGCGGCAATTCGATCATTGTGAAAGCAGAAATAGAACGGCCGTCGGATGAAATCTTTTGCTCTTTTGTTTCCGGTGTGCACGATGCGTTATCGACTGCTGCGGAAGACAGCACTGAACCGTTTCAGCAACAAGCTGCCGGTAATATATGAGAGTGGGGATCAAAAAGAAACCAGGCCGATCGGCCCGGACGCCGTTTAATCATAGAAAGGATGCTTGAAGCGTTCTGGGGAAATATGGAGTTGAAGGGGAATGGAAACACTCACAGCTTATCGTGTGGGCAATACAATCAAACCGCAGGGAATGATACATGTAGAGAGGCCGGACGTTCGTTGCCGGAAGTCATATCTGGCAGCAAAAAGAATTTTTGATTGCTCTGTTTCAATAATAGGCCTGATCGTTTTATTTATTCCCATGGCAGCAATCGCACTGCTTATTGTTCTGGACTCACCGGGAAATCCAATATTTAGGCAGGAACGGCTTGGAAAAAACGGAAAACCTTTTCTCATATATAAGTTTCGTTCCATGCGGCTTGATGCTGAAGCAAACGGGCCGCAATGGGCGGAGGAAGCGGATAAAAGATGTACCAGACTGGGCTGCATTTTACGCCGGACCCGGCTGGATGAACTGCCCCAGCTTTATAATATCCTGATAGGGGATATGAGCTTCGTAGGCCCACGCCCTGAACGGAAATACTTTTATGACAAATTTGAAGAGTATATTGTCGGTTTTTCCAACCGCCTTTTGGTTACGCCCGGATTGACCGGATATGCCCAGGTAAACGGAGGGTATACACTTCGGCCGGAGCAAAAGATCAAATATGATATGGAATACATAGAAAATCAGTCAATTAAAATGGATTTAAGTTGTATGATGAAAACCGTGCGCGTCGTGCTGACTGGGAACGGCGCGCGATAATTATTGGGTAATAATATAGCATGATACAAACTTGGAGGATTAATCATTAGCATGAATGAAAATGAGAAACCGATCAAAGCAGCGGGGGGCAATGAGATATCGCTATGGAATATTGTCAGACTCCTGCTCGGGAAGCTTCACTGGCTGGTGCTTTCGGGAATTGCCTTTGGTCTTGGCATATATCTTATATTAGCTCTGTTTGTTACACCTACCTACGAATCGCATGTGAGCTTTTATGTGTACAATAGCGCTGACAGTGCCTCTCACTCCGGTACAATAAACAATAACGATCTGCAAGCGGCGGAAAGCTTGGCAACTACCTATTCGAAAATATTGGAAAGCAACTCAGTGCTGGATGCCGTTCTGAACGATCTTGGCAATGGCAGCGGTCTTACCAGAAAAGAACTCAGCGAGATGATCAATGTTGCAGTTATATCCGATACGCAATTGCTCGAAGTGGTCATTACATCCACCGATGCGGAATTTGCGTGTAAAGTGGCGGAATCCTTCGCCATGGTTGCCCCGACGGAGATCGTGCGAATCACAAAGGCCGGAGGCGTTGAAGTTGTGGATCGCCCGGAAGTGGCGATGGAAAAGTCATCGCCGAGGACGATATTTGATACGGCGGTCGGCCTCGTTGTCGGTGTAATTATCGTCTCAATCATTTTGATACTGAGGATGCTTTCCGATACGACAATCTATCTGCCGGAGGATATCGACAGTCTGGTTGGTGTTACGGTTTTGGGACAGATTCCGGAGATCAATGTATCGGGCAACCAATACAAACACTGGACTTTAATGGAAGGAGGTACGGTTCGTTATGATAATAAAGAAGGCAGCAAACAAGACGAATGACATAATCGCAGTCAACAGAAAACGCCTCCTCAATGCCGACACACCATTTGCGATTAAGGAAGCTTATGTAAAACTCAGAACCGGTCTGCTGTTTTGCATGACGGCGGACAAAGAACGGCCGTGCAAGGTCTTTGCAGTTACCAGTCCGAAACCGGGAGAAGGGAAAAGCCTCACTGCGGCAAATATTGCAATCAGCTATGCCATGCTGGGAAGACGAACGCTGTTGATTGATGCGGATATGCGTAAGCCGACCCAACGGAGGCTCTGGAAAGTCAACAAATCCACCGGACTTTGTGACTTTCTCGCGAGGATTCGGTCGCTCGAAATCACCAGAGTAAAAGATCTGCCGCTGTCCATTATCTGCACCGGAACAATAGCGCCGAATCCTTCGGAACTGCTTTCTTCCGACAGAATGAAGTATTTTGTTGAAGACTGTGCCAAGCACTATGACTATGTGATTATAGATACCCCCCCGATCAATACAGTTGCTGACGCGCAGATTATTTCCGCGTTTGTGGATGGTGTGGTTATCGTGGCAAGGTCGGGAAGTACAACGTCCGGAGAGTTGAATACGGCGATCGAGAACGTTCATCGTGCAGGCGGAAATATGTGCGGAGTCGTTCTGAATGATCTGAATATGAAGGCTATGAAATACTCGTACCGGTACAAATCCAGCGACAGGTATGAGTATAAGTATTCGTATACAAGTTCCTATGATTCAAAGTAATCCGGTAATTGACTGTACACTGGACCGCCATGCCCATATTCTTCCGGGGTGTGATCACGGAAGCGACAGTCTGGAGACTTCACTGCGGCAGGTTGCAATGGCAAAGGCCGTTGGTATTACGACAATCTGTGCAACGCCGCACTTTTACCCGCATAAAGAGACGGTCGCGTCTTTTCTGACCCGGCGGCAGTATGCATACGACGAGCTGCGGGGCAGCCTTACGGATGACGATCCACGCGTGATTCTCGGCGCGGAAGTCCTGATTTGCGAGGGAATGGAGCACCTCGACGGTTTGCATAGCCTGTGCAGGGAAGGGACGGATGAGCTTTTGCTCGAAATGCCGTTTTACAGATGGACGGAGTCAATGTGGGATACGATATACACATTGCACGAGATGGAAGACATTACGCTCATAATTGCGCATGCAGATCGGTATCCGCCAAAGGATATCGAGCGGCTGATTCAAGAGGGCATATCGCTGCAGGTAAATGTGGAATGCATATTGAAGCTGCTGTCACGAAAGAGATGTCTTTCGTGGATAAAAAAGGGATATGCAGCATATCTCGGAAGCGATATACACATGCTTGGCAAGGGCTATCGGGATTGGGAGAAATGTAAGAAGCTGTTAACCCGTTGCCTTTCACAGCAGAAAGGATGAGAGCGCTGGAATGTTCGCAGAGTAAACAGCCCGTTGTTTCCGTGATTATGCCATCCTACAATGCGGAAAAATACATAGCCGAAGCGATCAAATCGGTGCTTGCACAGACATATTCCAACTGGGAACTGCTGATTCTTGATGACGGTTCGACTGACCGCACCGCCGAAATTGTTCAGGCTTTTGAAGCTGCGGATCGAAGGATCTCCCTCCGCCGCAACCCAGGAAACATGGGGGTTGCAAGGACGCGAAATCGAGGCCTTGATCTGGCAAAAGGTGAATGGATCGCATTATTGGACAGCGATGATATATGGCACAGCAACAAGATTGAAAAGCAGATGGAAAAAGCGCGGCGGACAGGCGCACGCATCATATATACATCCTATTCGCTGTTTACAGATAAACCGGATGGCAGAAGGAATTATATCGTCCCTGCCTGTACGAATTACGAATCCATGCTGTTGGAGAATGTCATTGGCTGCTCGACGGTAATGCTTCACCGCTCCATTTTAGAGGAGCATCATTTCCGGGACGGAATCTATCACGAGGATTATGCGCTGTGGCTGGAACTCCTGAAATCGGGATATATCGCAGTGGGGTGCTCGGACGTACTGGTGGATTGGCGCGTGTCGCAGACATCTCGGTCTTTTAACAAATGGTCTGCTGCAGGAAACAGGTGGATGATTTATCGTAAAGTGGAGAAGCTTCCCTTTCTGAAAGCACTGCGAGCATTTGCCGTGTACATGTGCCATGGGATTGCGAAGCATAAGAGACTGTAAAATGGAGAATCAACAAAAGCGATCTTTATTAAATGAGCATCAGAAAGTACTGCTGTCGATGCTCAAGGACCTGGATTCCGTGTGCAGGAGGAACAATATCCGTTACATGTTGTTTTCCGGCACTGCTTTAGGTGCGGTTCGGCATCATGGCTTTATTCCGTGGGATGACGATATTGATATTATTATGCTTCGGAGCGATTATAAAAAGTTCTTTGCGGCCGCTGCGGACGACTTTGACTGCTGCAGATATTATATTCAGCAGGAGTATGGTCCCCATTGGCCCATGCAGTTTTCGAAGCTCCGCCTGAATCATACGACATGCATGGAGAAATTTCATCCGCGAGACATGGAAATGCATCAGGGCGTTTATATTGATATTTTCCCCTGCGACAACCTGGCCGATCATGTGCTTGTGCGAAGGCTGCAGTTTCTCGCATCCAAAATCGTCATAGCCAAGGCGCTGTATACACGAGGTTACGAGACCGACAGCGCTGTAAAAAAGTTTTTTATGCAGATATGCAGATTCCTTCCGCGCAAACCATTCTGGAAATTCTGTGTGCGGGAAAAAGACGCTGCTTCATGCATGGTACACTCCTTCTTTGGCTGTGGCTCAAAATACAGAAAAAACATTTTTCCGAGAGAGTGGTTTGAGAAAACGATGGATATGCCGTTTGAGGACGGAATGTTTCCGGTTTCAGCTTATTACGATGAACTTTTGTCGACGCTGTATGGCGACTATCAAACGCTCCCGAGTCCGGAAGAAAGAAAATGCAAACAACATGCGGCCATTCTCGACCTGCATCGCTCGTATACGGAGCATTTGTCAGAACAGCAATCTATGACAATTCGTACTTTAACGAGGAGCATTCGGTAGCTTATATCATTTCAAAGAAAAAGGAGAGAAAAAAATGACACAGGAAACGAACCGGGTAAAAAGACTGTTTGAAAAGAAGGAAGGCAGAAAACGGCTCCTGATCATCCTGCTGGTTGTGATTGCGTGCATAGCGGCTGCTATCGCCTGCGGGCTGAAGGGCAGGACGCCGGAATCTGGCCAAAAGGGAAACAGCGTATCTTCTGCAGATACAACAAATTGTGAAGTGGAGACCCCTGTTGGAAAACTTGTCTTCCCAGAGGATTGGGCTGAATTTGTACAAGTGGAAGATACCTCATCGGCAGAACAATTTTCTGCCAGTTTCTACGGGACGGTCGGAGACGACAAGGTTCTCCTTTTTGAGATTTCTGTCGGTCCCAATGGGAGCGGGTATCAGCTCGGCAGCGCGCCGGATACAGAAGGAAAGCGCCAGCACATTTGGCTCAACATCCGTGAGATAGAGTCGAAGTCCTCGTGGTCAAACGAAGAGGTCACCCGGATTAACACGATGCAGGAGTGCGTGAATGACCTGATCGAACAGCTCCACGAAATAGATGGGTTCCGGGAAAACGAATAAGATGGCATCCATAAAGAGGATAAGGCGAATAATTGGAGCGATTGTATATTATTCGATCGGCAAACGGCTTCCGCCTTCGTGGAGCGGACTTCATATAGGACAGACGGCAATTCGGCGTTTCTGCGGAAGAATGATGCTTGCCAGCTGCGGCAAAAAGGTCAACATTGAAAAAGATGCTGTCTTTTCATCGAAGGTCACGCTGGGTGATTTTTCAGGCATAGGAATTAACGCAAAAATTTATGGAGCCTGTCACATCGGTCATCATGTCATGATGGGAACGGATGTGACTGTGATCACCCGAAACCATCGCTCCGATTTGACAGATATTCCAATGATGGAGCAGGGATTTGCAGATGAGCGTCCGGTTTATATTGGCAACGATGTGTGGATTGGGGACAGGGTGCTCATTCTTCCCGGCGTACATATCGGAAACGGCTGCATTATAGCCGCGGGTGCTGTTGTAACGAAAGACGTGCCGGACTATGTGATTGCCGCGGGCGTTCCGGCCCGGGTACTCCGCAGCCGAAAACAGCGGGCGGAGACAAACAGGTGGGATGATAATCAATACCGCTGGTGACGGGTAAGAAAGAAAGGGGGGGGAGTTTTTGGAAATGTTTATATGGCTTCATGCTCATGCGTTGTATGCTCTGCTTGCGGTGGGTGCGGCATTTACCTTCGTGTGGCTGCTGCTGCTGCGAAAACGTCTCAGGATGACTTGGTACGCGGCGCTGGGCCTTTCGATCCTCCATGTGATGGCCGGAGTCCTTTGCGTCAGGCTGTTTGCTCGGATGGAGGGTGCAGACGCCGGCGCCATGAGTCTGTTCGGTGCGGTGTTTTTCATGCCGGTGCTCTATTGGCTGGGGGGAAAGCTCACCAGACGCCCGGCGGCAGAGGTATTTGATCTCTTTGCCATACCCATGATTTTCACGCTGATGTGCGCCCGGGTCAACTGCCTGATCTCCGGCTGCTGTCTCGGCCGTCAGATCACTATGACATCACTCCTTCGCTGGCCTACCAGAGAGGCGGAGCTCCTTTTTTATACGGTGTTCCTGGCCCTTCTGGCACCTCGTGTCAAGCGGGGAGAGACAAAGGGCGCGGTCTATCCGATCTATATGATTGCATACGGCGTCTTTCGCGTCATCGTGGAGTGCTTTCGTGTCTCCAGTACAAATCAGGTGTTTCATTTGTCCCATGTATGGGCGCTGCTCTCTTTGAGCCTGGGTCTTAGTATATATCCGGAAGTCCGGAGACAAAGAAACAAAGGGAAATCCAAAGTATAAGTAAGAAAGTGTGAGTGAAATGATAAAAAACATTTGGAAACGCTGGCTTTCTGTCACATTGGTTTTGCTGATGTTTGGCAGTTTGCTCCCCGGTGTGGCATGGGCGGCAGATTTGCCGCTTGCCGCTGATGGCCTGTCTGCCTCATATGACGGCGGTACATGGACGGCGGACGACACCACCATTGTCGGCTCGGTGACAACGCAGACCAAGTCGGGCTGCACCGGACCGAGTCATACTCCTGCAACCGGAACACTGACGCTGACCAATACCTCCGACAGTGTGGGGATATTGAGCTTTGCGATCGCCCCCGAAGCGAATGGGGGATCTGTAAAACTCGATAATGAGGCAGTCTCCGCTGCCGGCGGCGTCACAAAAAAACTGGAGGCGGGTGAGACCGTTACGGTAGTCATTTCCTCCTCCGGCTCAGAAGAGAAAACCACCAAGGTCACGCTCAGTGATCTCAGGATGAACAAGCCGCAGGACGTTGAAACCACCTTTGCCAAGCCGGTCAACGGTTCCTATACCGTCGACGGGACAAGCATTACGGCGGACACGGCTATGACAAAGCTGTCAAGTTTAAGCTACGCCATAACTGCAGCTCCTGCAGAGGGCTATAAGTTCTACGGATGGAAAAGCAGCGTCAGCGGCTATGTGTCCTATAAAGCCTCGGATTCGCTGATGTTAATGGAGCCACAGACCATTGAGCCCGTGTTCCTTCCCAGTACAACGCCGGTATTTCAGGTTGACGGCGCTTCCTTTACAGATTTGAACAAAGCGACCGAATATGCGACGGCGCAAAATAAGAGCAAGATCACCCTCGTCAGTGCCGGTACGCTGCCCGCAGGAACCTACTCGATTCCCGGCGGCAAGACCCTGCTGATTCCCTTTGACGAGGCAGGCACAATGTATACAACAGAACCGACGGTGGTCTATGGCTCTCACACCACTCCTTCCGCATTTCGGACACTGACTATGGACAGCGGCGCGAAGCTCACAGTGCAGAACGGCGGCGCCATCAGTGTGTCCTCCAAGCTTTCCGCTGCAGGTACGGGCGCAGGCTCATGGAACGGCACACCTACGGGCCCATATGGCCATATCAAGATGAACGATAACAGCGCCATTACACTCGAAAAAGGCGCAAACCTATATTGCTACGGCTATATCAGCGGTTCCGGTGCGGTTAAGGCGGAATCGGGCGCAGCAGTATACGAATGCTTCCAGCTTCGCTGCTGGCGCGGCGGCTCGGCTACAAGTAGTATGCCAGGCAAAAAGGTGTTCCCCATGAGCCAGTACTATGTGCAGAACATTGAGGCGCCTTTGACACTGAACGCGGGCGCGACCGAGAAAGTATGCACCGCGGTCAATGCATCGAAGCAAGCATTCCCGGCAAGTGCAACATTTATCGGGGCCGGCGGCATGTTTGTTCCGTCCGGAAGCATTACCAAGCGCTATGACGGGGCATATGACCGCCTGATCATTGATGTAGACGGCGACCTTACTTTGAGTCCGCTCGCCTTAAGGATTCCGGGTATTCCTATGATCGGGACATTAGATCTGAACACCTCAGATTTTGTTCTGCCCATCAACAGCAATATCACCGTGAATGTCAATTCCGGTACGACCACAGTGGCAAAACAGGATATTGCGTTCCTGCCCGGTTCGGCGCTGACTATTGCGGAGAATGCGGCAGTCGAGATCAGCAATGGCTCCAATGTCTATGTCTATGACCGGGACCAGTGGGGTGCATACGCAGCCGCCGGTCAGCAACTGGTGGCGGTCGGATATTCCGCCGCCAACGCTGCAGCTGCAAAGCGAGACGCAGCAGGCCTTGAGGACGCGAAGATCGACGTCAACGGCACGCTCAACATAAGCGGCGCGCTCTATACAACCCAGAGCGGCGCGGCCATCGTCAGCAGCGCACAGAGCGGCAAGGTGGTGCTGAAGGCTGCTGCAGGCACAGAGAAGACGACCCAGCAGGTGACCCAGAGCGGATCGGACATTACCTATGTCGACATTCCCGTCACAGCCGCCCAGCTGCAGAACGCGGATGGCTCCTATTACCAGACGGACGGCAAACCTGCGGGCACCAATATCCCCTATGCCGATGGCTTGTGGGGCGGTGAAGCTCCCGCAGAGCTGACGATTACCTTTGATGCCAACGGCGGCACGGGTGCCATGGACGTTCAGACAGTGAAGACTGCGGTTGACACGGCTTTGACTGCAAATACATTCTCGCGTGAGGGATACACGTTTACCGGATGGAATACCAAGCCGGATGGAACCGGTACGGCTTATGCAGACGGTGCGGCTGTCAAACTGATGGATAACATTACGCTCTATGCTCAGTGGAAATGCAATCACGAGAACAGCGAGATCCGCAATGCGAAGGATCCGACCTGCACGGAGACGGGCTATACGGGCGATACATACTGCAAGATCTGCGGAGAAAAAATTGGTGATGGTAAGAGCGTTCCCGCTGCGGGTCACACCGAAGTGATTGACGCCGCCGAAGCGCCGACCTGCACCGAGCCCGGCAAGACGGAGGGCAAGCACTGCTCCGTTTGCGGTGAGGTGCTGACGGCACAGGAAGTTGTCCCGGCCACGGGTCACACCTGGGATGAGGGCGTGATTACTGCGGCTGCTACTTGCGAAAATGCGGGCGTAAAAACCTTTACCTGCACAGTCTGCGGCGAAACCAGAGCGGAAGTGATGGAAGCGACCGGACATACGCCGGAGAATGTTGAGAAACTCGAGCCGACCTGCACGCAGCCGGGCTATGAGGCCGGAAGCAGATGTTCTGTCTGTGGCGCTGTTATTTCCGGATTGGAGGAAATTCCGGCCACGGGCCACACCGAAGTGATTGACGCGGCGGAAGCGCCGACCTGCACGCAGCCGGGCAGGACGGAGGGCAAGCACTGCTCC
>OCVV011312074.1_pt1 | contig 11227 bp, 6 predicted proteins | sample 1539721 | NCBI WGS metagenome assembly OCVV01 (sample SAMN02144230, study PRJEB22623) | gut metagenome | biome: sheep rumen | host: Ovis aries | place: New Zealand | reverse complement strand
CAGATATCTCGCGCATAGAAGGTCTTTTTCATTTATGACGGCAATGCCGTAGTTGACTGCAGAGGCGGATGATTCATCGACATACAGACTGTATACCTCGCTGAAATTCTCCAGATCATAAAGCGCCAGTTTCAGTGTGCCGTGTTCACCGGCATCCGTTCCGTCTTCTTTCGAGTGTTTGACATAGACGGCAACTGCGCCGTATTTTCCGTCCTTTGAGAAGGAACCGGCATAGAAATACCACGGATCTATAGCGGAAAGCGAAAAGGTATCTTTCCCGGAGGAAACGGCTGTCCGGCCGATCTCGGTCCCGCTGCCGCCGTCAAGGATGATCAGATAAACCGTTTCGTCATCCGGATCTGCCTGGTCAAGCAGCATCATCCTGCTCCCATCGCTGTTAAAGGCACGGAAATGATTGCCGCCCAATCCCTGGTATGTATACCGCCATACCTCGCTGCCGTCTGCAGGCCGGCGGGCAATGATCCGGTCCGCGTATTTGCAGATAATGAGATCCTGAAAGGCAAATACTTCCGCCGGCGACGGATCCGCATTGCCCCGTTCCGATTCGGCAGCGTATTCCCAGAGAAGGCTGCCGTCCGCTGTGCTCACGGCCCGCACGGTAAGCACCTCGTCGGAAAATACGGCGGTCTTGCCGTCCGGCGTCAGTGCCAGCGTCTCGATTGCCGTGGACTGGGAGTATAACAGGCTGCTGTGCCAGTCCGGTCCCTGATAGGCGTAGGTGGCATCGGCCAGCAGTTTTTCCGCCCGGTGGTCATAAAGAGAGCCGGACGGATCATCCAGAAGCGCATCCAGACCGCTCTGCAGCGCACCCTTGACATCGTAGTTCTCAAGCTGTGCCTGGCCTGTGTCTACTTTTATCACAGACATCTGACGCTGCAGACTGTCATTCTGCTCGGCGATCTTCGCATTTTTGGACAGAACGACGCCGGTGAAAACCGCCATGGCAGTCATGATGATACCGGAGAGCGTGAGCAGACGATTGGTCCTGGCCCGGCGCTCCCGCTGCCACAGAGCATCAAAGGGACAGCCGATCAGGGCAGCGAAAATGCGTACGATTTCCTTGCTGAATGCTCTTCTGTTGATGGAATGGTTTTCTCCGGCGATATTGGCGGCTAAAGGTTCTGTGTCGCCGGTGATATTGCCGTCTTCATCATAGGTGTGCAGGAGATAAGGGGAGAAGGACACCTCCGGCGTGCCGTCCGCAAGGACAGCCAGGATATGGTCGCGGTCGTGGGTCTTCAGAAAATACCGGATCTCCTGCTCGCACCATCTGGATTCCGGAAGGTCGGGCGTGCAGATGACCAGCAGATATTTTGTATGGTCAAGGGCGTAGGTAATGCTGTCTGAAAGAGAGGAGGATGCCGGCAGTTCATCCTCATCCCGGAAGACCATGCCCAGTCTGTCGCCGCCGGCTTTTTCCCGGAATTCTTTCGGCACCCTGTAGTTTTCGATCCTTTTCTGGATCATTTCCGCCGCCTGTTTATCCAGCGGTTTATGCCGGTAGCTGATAAAGGCAATATAGGATCGGTCTTCATTCTGCTTCATTCTGATTTTCCCCCGCTTAGTTTTTCAATCAGTTCCCAGGCCTGACTGTCTTTCATCCGGTCTTCCATGTCCAGTTCATCATACGGACGGAGCAGGGGATGCAGCCGCTGTTCGTTGTCCCGTACCGGCGCATACTGCCAGTTGTTCATCAGATGGAAACGCATCCAGCGTTCGTGCTCGATCCGACGGCAGCGGTCAAGCGTCTGTTCGTCCAGCGATCTGTAAATCTGCGCTGCGCGTGCGAGTACACCGGAAGATGGCTGCGCGCTGTCACCGGGAAGCGTTTCTCCGTTGGAATCCAGCAGAATACGTACTTTCATCAGGAGATGATCGGCGGAAGCCAGATTGGAGCGTCTGAGGAACCCGGTCAAGGCATTCCAGTCCGGCGCATCCGGAACGGAATCCTGATAGAGCCTGTGCAGGCGGACAGCAGTCTGATACAGTTCAGAACGTAAAATGTATCCCGGCTGACAGATCGTTTCCTGCGTGCCGAAGGATGTATAGCCATTTAACGGTACAGCACCGCGGACATAGAGCGTGCCTTTCACCGGACAATATCGTTTCAGCTGGGTCACCTCATCCATCGATCGTTCGGGATCGTCATGACAGAAGATGATCCGGTCCGCATGCTTTAACAGATCGAGATCCTCATTCCACGGATCTGCATGAAAAACAAGACGATCACAAGTGGCAAACGCCTGATCGAGAAAGGGATGATTGCGCCTGAAATTTCCGAAATCGCCGATGACATGATAGGAAAGCATCTGATCCGGTGCTGTGACATTAAAGAGCAGAGCCTGTTCCAGCAGGGCTTCGGCGTATTTCCCTTCCCCGATGAGAACGATGGTTTCGTCCGGTGACGTCACCGGATACCGGAACCAGTACAGCCGGGCGCATGTATGATACGGATCGAATAAGATCAGTTTGTCAGACAGTCTGTCCGGCTCATAGTCCGACATGACACAGACACGGCAGGCAGCCGTCTGCAGTGATTCCGCCAGCCGGTCATTGTCCGACTGGTCGTCGCACATGGCAAATACGGTCGCCCCGCCTTTGGCTTTTTGATATTCGACCAGCTTTTCCGGGGAGAGCGCAACGACGATCCCGACAGGAAGGAGATCATAGTCTGTGCTGTCATCGCAAAAAAGAATGACGGCATGGTGATCTTCCAGGGCAATCGCCTGCGCGATCAGGATGTGGCGCGGATCGATCCGGGAGAAGATATACCAGTGGCTGTTCCGTTTGAACCGGAGCCATGCCAGTGGAAGCAGCCTGCCCCGGAGAAGGGAGAAAGCGGCCGTGATCAGGGCGACCAGAACGCCGATGCTGAGCACCTGGAATACGGCGCCGATCAGACGGCCGGGGACAGTTACCGGATACATATCGCCGTAACCGACGGTCGTCAGCGTAGTCAGGGAATACCAGACGGCCTGTCCGATGCCGGTGATGGAAGCGCCCGGTGCATTTTCCTCGGCGGTAATCAGCAAAAAGAGCATCAGGCAATAGAGAAAGCCTGTGAGGAGAGCGATTCTTGTCGTCTTGCGTTTCAATGTCCGGCTCCTTTCAGCATCGCGGGAATCATACGGACGTTATCCCGATCCGATTCCTTGTAATTGACAGATCTTCCGGTCACCGCGGCTTCTTTTTCCGAGAGCAGATCAAGCGCTTCCCAGGGGATCAGACACGCGTGCAGGCGTCTTTCGGAATCTTTTGTGATCCGGGTATGTCCGGCGCCGGTCTCTTCCTTCTCTTTTCTGTACAGGGCAGCGCGTTCCGCAAATACCTCTTCCGGCATGACCTGATAGCCCATGGTTTCGTGGAAGGCGCACCAGCGCATATGCTCCGTGATGCTCAGGTTTTCCAGGATCCTTCCTTCCGGGTGCCAGCCGTCACGGAGGACTGCTTCCCGGCTGATGCCGGCAGCTTTCAGGAAAGCATCCGTAAAATCGGCACTTGCCCGGCAGCTGAGACGGCTGAAGTAGTCGCAGGCCGCCCAGTCCTCTTCGGTGGTCCTTCCTTCGGCAAGGTGATACTGATGATTGATGACCATTGCCATCGCATCCAGCTTTGCGGTGCAGAGGATATCTGTGGTATACAGTCCGCTGGCGAACCGGAGACCGGTATCCGACAGCCGGCTGATCCCGGCATCGGAAATCAGCATCACAGCCGGATGATCGCCCCTGGCGGCAAGATAATCCCGCAGTTCATAAGCGATTTCGGCGTTCTCCTTGTCGCTGCCGGTGCAGACGGCGATATAATTCAGTGTCCGGCGGTGGGTTTCAAGATAATCGTAAAATGGTACGCTTCTCGCATTGTCCTCAATCACCGTGAACCGGTCATCATGGGCGCGAAGCCCGGGATAGCGGTAGAAAAAGCAGCCGGCATTGGAATGATAATCTTTGGCAACGATGGTGGCATGGAAATTGCTGCCGGCAAACTGCCCGTTCGCGATCAGCTGGCGCAGGACTGCCTGGCCGGTCTGCCCGAACCCGATGATCAGACATTCAAAATCATCCGTCGCAAGCGCCTGGTCATCAAAGGCCATGGTTTCATATGGCGGGCAGTCATGGATCATCAGCCTGGCCAGCATATCCGGTTTTTCGATGGCAATGACGCTCGAAAAGCTGCCTGTGGTCTGCCTTTCCGGCTGTGCGCTGTGCAGCAGCTCTTCGCCGTATGCTTCTTCGGCAAGGATGGCGCAGAGCTGCACCTGCCCGGGCAGGAATCCGCCCGCTTTCAGTGTGTCGGAAAGGCTGCGGGAATAGGCAAGATTGGCGGATTCATCGTTATCCAGGCAGAAAACATGAAGCCTGCGGCCCTGCGGGGTCACGCCGATACGGTTTAAAAAGGCCGCCGTCGGCTTTTGGGCATCGGCATCTGTAAACAGCAGGCAGCTCATACCGGAGATCCTGTTCTCAAAATCGCTGCCGGGTCCTCTGTCAGTGAAAATCACCGGACCCTTGTGTTCGCGCAGAAGCTGTCCGGCAAAGCGGATGGAGGATTCATTCGCGCCGTAGATCAGGTTGAGGTCGTGACGGCGGAGGAGAAAGAGCCTGACCGTACGGATCATCCGTGTTCCCAGAGCCGCGATGACTGCACTGGCAGTGCAGTAAAGCGCAAGCAGGTGAACCGTATAGATGATCAGCTGCATGACCGGCGCCTGCAGAAGCGGCGCACTGCTTATCGCGCCGATCTCATTTCTTCCCAGAAACATGCAGAACACGGAAAAAAGCGTGCGGATCATTGCCTGGAGAGGACTGCTGCATACGATGGAGAATCCGTATCCATAGATCAGGACACCGGCTGCACCGGTGATAAAAAGGATGACGCCGTTCAGTCTGGTAAGGATCGCCGGCTGGAACCCGAGTGACAGCATCAGGGCGAGAAATAATATGATCGTGAAGAGATAGATCAGGGCGAGTGTCATGGCAGGCCTCCCGTCTGAAAGTGTATTTATGACCACAACAGGCCACCGGCTAAGCCGGTGGCCCTGAATGATTAATTTCCGTAAAATCCGCTTTCTTCTGCGACCGCTTCGCTTAAGGCGCGCACCGTCTCCGACGGCGCATAATCCGTGTTATTGTACAGATAGGCGTGCAGTTCGGTTACGTTCGATGACAGCGTTACCGGATACAGGAAGTTCCTGCCGGTGTTCGGCGCTTCATTCTCGAACGGGAAGCCTGCCGAATCCGCGATATTGAACTTGCCCATGCTGCCGGCCAGCGTCAGCACTTCCGGCAGAGAGAGCGAAGAGGAGATTCCGGGGAATACCTCGTTGCAGACATTGATGACCGTAGGTATGCCGGCCTGCTTCGCCTTGCTGAGCGTCTTGTTGATGACTGTGCGCTGTCTTTCGGTACGCTTGTAGTCATCGCCCAGGCCTTTTCGCAGACGGCAGTAGGTAACGGCCTGAATGCCGTCCACATGCTGTGTTCCGTCCTCGACACTGATCTTCGAAGATTCGATGCCGGTCGACTGAATGACTTCATTAATATACTTGTTGATGCCTTCGCATTCTGCGGAGGAAAGCTCCAGATCGATTCCGCCGAGCTTGTCGATCGTCAGCGCAACGGCTTTCCAGTTGACAGTGACATATTCGGTCACATGCATATCAAAGTTCTTGTTGATCGTGGAAAGCTGCTCTTCGGCACCGTACTTCGAATAGACCTCGGTCAGCTTCATGTGTTCGCCGCCGGTCGTCTCCACATAGGTGTCGCGGTAGATCGAAAGCAGCTTCACATCGCCCGTAGACTTGTTGATCGCGCAGATGATGTTGGAATCGGCGAGCGTCCCGGACTGGAGCGTGCTGTTGTCTCTGGAATCCACGCCGAAGATCATGATCGTGCGGTAATCTTTCAGCTCCCGCTGGATCGATTCCGGCAGGTCGGAGTTCACGACAACATCCGAGGCCTTGAAGTTCGCCGAGTCGACCTTGCCCCACAGGGAGGACAGATAGCCGATGCCGCCCGCGGCGACGACCACGAACAGCAGGACCACGATCAGCGGGATCAGAAGACCGCGGGAACGCCTGCGCCTGCGCTGCGGTCTGGCACTGCGGGAAGAGCGCTGACGGCGCGGCTCATAATCCTCTCGTTCATCATGGCTGCGTCTTGCGGTACTGCGGGTGCTTCTTCTTGCCGCCCGCGGCTCGTCATAATAACGGTCTCTGCTGTCCTCTGCGGCAGCCTTTCTTCTGCTGCGGCTGTTCTCGTAGATCCTGACATCTTCGTCGGGATCCTCGTACCGGCTGTCGTAACGGTCCTCATACGGATCGTCGTCGTAATACCGCCCGCTTCCGCGGGAATAGGCGTAGTCATCATCATACGCTTCCCTGCTTCGGCGGGATGCTCTGCTGTCTTCTTTATAATCGTCATTATACGGCTTGCGGCTGCGGCGCGGTGTTCTGCGGCGGCTCTGGTCGTAATCGGTTCTGCTCATTGTCAATCCTCCGGTGGTAATGTCAGATCATGATACAGTAATTCCCGCGGCCCATGACGGTACGCGCGGAACTCTTAAGTCTATATCATACCCGAAGACAGCAGGAATTTCAAATATTTTCCATGTCATCGACACAGTTTTATCACAAAGTGCCTGTATACTCGGAGACAATAAAGGGCGTAAGATTATTTGCGTTACCGGAAAGGCGGATAAAATCATGAGTGAATATTATGATGAAAACGGATATAACGGATCTGATATGGACGAAGAAGCAGGCCGTGAAGACGGTGCGGAATACGGAAACCGGACGGAGCAGCCGCAGGAGGAATACCGCAGATCACCGGAGCAGCGGGCGGAAGAGTACCGCAGATCTCCCGAACAGCGGGAGGCCGAGAGCAGCTATACCAGCGACGGCTACCGCAGGAGATATGAGAGCAGTGAAGGCAGCGGGCAGACCCGGCAGGACAACCCTTATGCATATGGTTCGGACGATGCTGAAAGCCGTTACCGCGCCAGGTATACCGGCGGCAGCAATGGCGGCGGAAACAAAGGCGGCGGCCATGGAAAGACGATCCTTGCTGTTATCGTAGCAGCGTTGCTGCTCGGCGGCGTCGTCGGCGCAGGATGCTGGGCGATCGGCTCTTATGTCGGAAAGGCCGGCACGGCTGTCAGCCAGAGCGAGTCGGAATCGCAGAAGGAAACACAGATCGCACAGGAAGCGGCCCCGGGTGCGGGCGAAAGCCAGACACAGGCAGCCACAGAGGGCGCGGCGCAGGCAGAGCAGCCCTCCACAGCAGCGCAGGCGGACGGCGGCAGCAATACTGCTGCAAATCAGGAAGCCGCTTCCGGCAATTCTGCTATCGCCGAAGCAGCGCCTTCGGACGGTGCGACAGCTGCAGTCAAAGCACTGGATGTCACCCAGGTCGTCGATGTAGCGATGCCTGCCGTCGTGGCGATCACCACAAAATCGGTTTACGATAATTACAATTCGGGAGATTTCAATCCCTTCTATTATTATTTCTACGGCTACGGCGGACAGGAAAACAGCCAGCCTTACGAAGTGACCGGCGCCGGTTCCGGCATCATCATCGGCGATGACGGCACGGAACTCTGGGTCGTGACGAACAACCATGTCGTGGAAGGTGCGGATGCGCTGACCGTAACCTTCGGCGATAATACGACTGTTGACGGTTATGTCAAAGGAACGGATGCGCAGAATGACCTGGCCGTCGTCGGCATCAAGCTCGAGAATCTGTCTGATGCCACCAAATCCTCGATCGCTTCGATCCGCATGGGTGATTCGGATTCCCTGAAGCTCGGCGAAACGGTCATCGCCATCGGAAATGCGCTCGGTCTCGGTCAGTCGGTCAGCACCGGCGTTGTCAGTGCGGTGAACCGTGAGATCACGACATCGAACGGCAATACGCTGAAGACGATCCAGACAGACGCAGCCATCAACCCCGGCAATTCCGGCGGTGCGCTGCTGGATGCGAACGGCGAGCTGATCGGTATCAATGTTGCGAAGGACGCGGAGACGGATGTCGAGGGCATGGGTTATGCGATCCCGATCTCTTCCGCAAAGGAGATCATTGAGAAGCTGACCACGATGGAGCCCAGAGAAGCTGTTTCCGAGGATGAATATCCTTACATGGGCGTGCAGTTGAACGACGTGAGTTCGAGCGTTGCACAGGCGTACAACATTCCCGAAGGCGTGATGGTCTATTCCGTGACGGACGGCAGCCCCGCAAAGGAAGCCGGACTGCTGGAGCAGGATGTGATCGTGGAGTTCAACGGTACGAAGATCGGCACGTATGATGCGCTCGTGAATGAGCTGCAGTACTGCAAGGGCGGCGATACCGTTACCCTGAAGGTGATGAGAGTGGAAAACGGAAGCTACCAGGAGAAGGAGCTTTCCATGAAGCTCGGATTTAAAAAGGATTTTGAGAATACCGAACAGCAGCCCGCACAGGATGGCCAGAATGGTCAGCCCGGACAGCAGCCCGGCCAGAACGGTCAGCAGGGCGGAAACGGCTGGGGCGGCCAGCAGGGCGGTTTCCCGGGATTCAATTTCGGATATTAAAAAGGATGACCCATGGGGACAGGCACCGCGGGTTACAAACGCTTTTGCGTCTGTAACCCGCGGTGCCTGTCCCCATGGGTCATTTCAGCAGTTCCTGCATCAGATACGCATATAACCGCTGGTTGTCTTTCTGCCAGTTGTCGCACAGCCGCTCGGCCTGTTCTTCATCCGACACCGGAATGTTGATGGAGATCATGGTGGAGCGGCCTTCTCTTACCTCCAGCCGCACATTGATATCGCTCGTGCCGGATTTATAGTAATCCGCAACGACATTCACCTCGTCTCTTAACCGGATGCGGTTCTTCTTCAGAAACTCGTTGATATCGTCCTTGATCGCATCGGAGATCGTTTTTCCGAAATAGCCCAGCGCCTCCTCGCCTTCGCGGGTGATCTCATACTGGGTCGTATTGCGCATCGTTTCCTGCGTGATCAGTCTGGCTTCCGCCAGCTCGCTGATCGCCTGCTGGAATGTAAAATAATCCGTGTACTCATGCTCCAGGAAGAATTCCGAGATCCGGGAATTCTTGAGCGGGAATTTCGCCATCCGGAGCATGTACAGGATCATGAGTTTATATAATGTAATGGGTTCCGAAAGCATTGCCTCTTCCTCACAGATGGTCAGATAGGTCTCTAAAATATGATGATATCAGTATTACAGCCGTTTATCAAGTGGCGGATCTGCAGAAATCTGCGAATAATACCTGCATTGGTACTTGTTATATTCTGCCTTTTTCAGTATAATTATGCGCAAATACTTTTGTGCGGTACAGCCGTATAGTATTAAAGATCCTAAGGGGGAAAGAAAAATGTATGGAACTTTCTGGGCACTCGTGCCGCCGCTGATCGCCATCGTGCTGGCGCTCATCACGAAGGAAGCATATTCCTCGCTGTTCCTCGGTATCGTCGTGGGTGCGCTGTTCGCCGCGAACTTCAATCCGGTCGGGGCGCTGGACAAGGTCATCAATGACGGCCTGATCACGGCGATCGCGGATAACGCAGGCATCTTCCTGTTCCTGGTCATCCTCGGCGCCATCGTCGCACTGGTCAGCGAGGCCGGCGGTTCTGCGGCGTTCGGACGCTGGGCATCCAGGAACATCCGCTCGAAAGCCGGCGCGGCAATCGCAACGTTCATTCTCGGCATTCTGATCTTCATCGATGACTATTTCAACTGCCTGACGGTCGGCAGCGTCATGCGTCCGGTCACAGATACGCACAAGATCTCCAGAGTGAAGCTGGCTTACATCATTGACGCCACCGCGGCGCCTGTCTGCATGATCGCGCCGATCTCATCCTGGGCGGCCGCCGTTTCCGGCGTCGCTTCCGATCTGGATACCGGCGTGACGGGCATCCAGCTGTTCATCAGCGCGATCCCGTACAACTTCTATTCACTTCTGACCTTCGTTTTCATCATCGCCATGATCATCCTGGGCGTGGATTACGGCCCGATGAGCAAGTTCGAGAAGAAAGCGCAGGAGACCGGCGATCTCGCGGGCATCGGCGATGAGAATATCGAGACCGGAAATCCGAAGGGACGCGTGCCGGATCTGATCCTGCCCGTTCTGGTGCTGATCGCGACCTGCACCATCGGTATGATCTATGTCGGCGGATTTTTCGGAACAGACGCCTGGGGCGGCACGGATTTCGCAGGCGATTTCATCGGCGCCTTCGGTAATACGGATGCCTTCATCGGCCTTCCCTGGGGCGCGCTGATCGCGCTCGTGCTCACGATCATCTACCTGATCGCCAGAAAAGTCATCACCTTCAAGCAGGCCATGGAATGTCTGCCGAAGGGCTTCAACGCCATGATCCCGCCGATCCTGATCCTTGTGATGGCGGTTTCCTTAAAGACCATGACCAGCCAGCTCGGCGCTGCGGAATTCGTAGCCTCCGTTATGCAGGGTGCTTCCCAGAGCCTGTATACCATGCTGCCGGCGGTCATCTTCGTCGTGGCCTGCATCCTTGCGTTCGCTTCCGGTACCAGCTGGGGAACCTTCGGCATCCTGATCCCGATCGTTACCGCGATCTTCCCGGCGTCCTCCACGCTGCTGATCATCGGCATCTCCGCCTGCTGCGCGGGCGCGGTCTGCGGCGACCACTGCTCGCCCATTTCCGATACGACCATCATGGCGAGCGCCGGCGCCCAGTGCGAGCATATCGATCACGTATCCACACAGCTGCCTTATGCGATCACGGTCGCAGCCGTCAGCTTCTTCACATTTATCATTGCCGCCGTCACACAGAATGCGATCATCAGCTTCCTGGTCGGCGCAGCTATGATCATCGCGCTGCTCCTTCTTCTGAAATATGTCATGAAAGAGCACTGAGAACGGCGTAAATACGTGAAATATGGCCATGAAACGTCTTGACAAGGCCGTTTAATAAAGCTAAAATGGGGTACAATCCAAAAGCAGTTACAATGACAGGCAGGCGGTTTCGTTTGCCTGTCATTTCGTGACTATTTCCGGCTTTTTGCCGAAGGAAAAGAGAGGAATGAAAAGATGGCCGAGAAAAATATCATGACCAGAGCCGGTCTTTTAAAGACCGAAGAGGAACTCGAGTATCTTAAGGTATATAAGAGGAAAGAGATCTCCCAGAAGCTGAAGGAAGCGAGAGCCCAGGGCGATCTTTCCGAGAACGCCGAGT
>OCVV011107612.1_pt1 | contig 11227 bp, 2 predicted proteins | sample 1539721 | NCBI WGS metagenome assembly OCVV01 (sample SAMN02144230, study PRJEB22623) | gut metagenome | biome: sheep rumen | host: Ovis aries | place: New Zealand | reverse complement strand
CTGCCACTTGTACCACTGACAGCATAAGTGGATGATTGAGTGCCAGAAAGCTTCCATTGACCATTACGCCAATACAAGTATACTGACGCTGAACCGCCTTCACGTTTTACATATAAACTGTCAGCAGTGCAGCCTGCTGGCACGCTCCACGAAACCGTTTGAGCTCCTGCTCCAACCCAGTGGTTACTCCAATATGTAGTTGACCCCAACAATATCACCCTTTCTTATTATGGATTTTGCTGGCTCCAGACCCAGTTGATAGAGCCATTTGATTCATCAATGATTGCGTTAAGGTCGCCGATCTTAAAGCCATGAATAAATTCACCTTGGTCAATAAATAGTTTTTGATCGTTAATGTATGCAACTTTTTGCGAACCTTCTTTAAATGCCAGCTCTCTGTTTGTAAGCTCTGCACTGAAGTCGCTCGTATTAGTGCCGAGCCTCAACACAGGAGCACCTGACTGATCTTGCTCAGCATGAATCCATGCTACAGCATCGTGTAAAGCATCAGCTGTTTCAATTGTCACGCGAAGATCTGACTTGGTTTGGTTGATCGTTGTTCTTTGTAATGCATCTAATGTATTTGTAAATGTACTATGCTCTATTACTGTTTGTGTAATATTATCCGGTTGCAATTGTATCTCTGCGTCTGTAACACGCTGCGCTATATTATTGAGATCATTCGTTGTCTGATTGTAAGCTTCGTTCAAAGAATTAATAATTGGCTCAGAATAAACTGTAGCGTTAATGCCTTTCTCAAGCTTACAATGGTATATAAATATTTTAGCTTTATCTTTTTCTTCTACTGCTGACATAGCTTCGCTGTTCGCTGTTGCAGAAAACTTAACAGTAATAATATCAGACGTTGCCTTAAACGGAATAGTGATATACTGATATGTTTCGATTGTACCAGTAGGTTCATATGTTATCTCAATAGGAAGCTGCGTCTCATACGGTTCAACAGCTACGCCATCTTCTCCAAGAATTGTGACGGAGCATTGCGTGTTGTGCAGTGTTGCAGCATAACAGCTGAATGTATAATATTCTCCGGCAACAACATTAGCACCAACATGCTCAATGCCGTATGGCATAGTCGTGCCAGTAGGTATCACAGCAAGTGTATTGCACGAAGGATCTGTACGTGTAATAGAGTATTCGTTTACTGTCTCTGCATTATATATTTCTGTGAATCGACCAGGGTTCATTGTACTGTTGCTGACGACAGCATCGGCTTGGAATGGTTCCCACTTTTGGTCAACGCCAACGACACCGGTCGAGCTGTATGTTGCGAAGCCGCCATTTGGCAAGATGTTGGCGCCGATCATTGGGTCTGGCAAGCTTGATGCAACCCACTCTGTAGCGACATTGCCGGTCTGAACCATCAGCAAACGAATAGTTAGCTGAGTGTTATCTCTATACGGAACAACATTGATGGTAAGATTCATTGGTGGTGTTGCAGGCATTTGTACATTAGTGAATGGTGCAACAATTTTTGATTCATATAATTGCCCAACATAAGAAGTCATGACAGGAGTGCCGGTCATGCTGACATTTAGAGTAGCACTTTGAGTGCATGTTGCCACAAATGATACGGTATAGTCGCCAGATGCTTTAATCATATGCAGCGGTAGTGTCATTGTGACACCAGCTCTAGGAATGTTTGACAATGTGATGCCATTATAGATGTTCTTTACGCACACAACACTGGCGTTATCTACAGTGGGGTTGTCATACGATTCAGCATACAAGTTAGTCTGACGAGTATTCTCAACAGAAGAAACCTTCTGGGAGATGTATCGTGGGTTTACATCGAGCACAGCCCGCTCAAGATTATGAACGTTGTCCTCAATATCATCTCGGCATTTGGAGAACTCCGTAGGGATTTCACCAAACTCAACCTTTGGCGAATGATAATTGATTAACTGTGTTGTGCTTCCGTCAATGTATATGCCAAGCTTTGTTGCATTTGGAGGAAGGGTTGCGGAAACGGTCGACCATCCTTCGTTACCAGCAGCAATTTCGTTGCCATAATAATGAGTTGCTGTGTCACCAACATACACAACCAGATGTGCCCTGACAGTTGGCACAGGGTCCGGCATTGGTTCGATCAAAGAATTCTGAATAAACACTCTGTACACGATAGAGTCAGAAGCCATCTCTGAATCTGTGAGATTAATGTTATTCAGCAAGTATGGAGTGTGAGCAAAGCGAGGTTCGGTCGATGCACCTCGAAGCAAGTTGTCGCCATTTGAGTAATCGGTTTCATAGATCGCTGTATCGGCAACAATCTTAATGGACTGGTTGCCAACAAGGTTCAGTTCAGAGCCGACAGGTGCAGCGATCATTTCTGTTGTAATCGTGCCAGCCTCGATGAGGTTCGCCTTGATGTGACCACTCGTGATCAGGTCGGCAGTGAACCCTTCGCCAGTACCAAACGTGCGCCAGTTCCAGTCGCCGTCCTCATTCTTAGTGCTAGCCAAGCAGAAGCCTGCGCCGGTTAGCTTCATTGCGGACGAACCATCAGACGTTTCAAAGATCCAGTTGCCGCGATCATCTTGATACACGTTTGATGTAGCGTTCGAAAGCTTCACCCTGTCGAGATCAAACTGGCCTTCGATATTCTCAGCGAGAATACGGTTGTATCTTCCGATCACAGCAGAGCGAGCGAACATTGTTTCGCGCCCACTAACACTGTTGGCAACCTCTGCGATATGAGCCATGACATCTGCGAATGAGTGCTGGCCCATTGTCGTAAGGTTTGTGTTGATCTGGATCTGTGTCTTCCAAGGCTGATCAAGGCATGGCTTGAAGGTATCAATGTATGCCCACTTGCTGATGCCTGTGTCATCGTCGATGAGGTGAGCGGCGGACCTTATTGTGACATGTTGATATTCTGGCAACATACCGTTGCTGGACTCAATGGTGGCATTGCGGTAATCGACAAAGCTGATATTGTAAGTCTCTTCGGGATGCGAGATATGTTGCAGAGTTTTGAGAGCGTCATCGTAAAGCTTCTGTTCGTCGCCATCGACATAGGTTTCTTTCTGCCACCAACCTTCACGATACATCGAACCAAGCATGTTTGTCATAGTGTTCTGCCGCTGCTTTGAATTTTCCTGTGCTTGTATAAGAGCACTGCGATATACACCATAAGCATCATCAGCTGCATCAGCAAATGCTTTCAGCTGTGTGAGCAAACCTTTTCTTACACCGCTGCCAATGACAAGTTCGCTATCAAGAATGTTATAGGTGTCGTTCTCAGCCGAAACGATGTTAAGGTAGTTACGAGCATGCAGACTGAAGCCAGATGAGATATTCATTGATGTTGCGATCCGAACAAAGCGAGCGTTCTCAGGTGTACTGAATGATCCGTTGTCAGACATGTCGAGAGAAGTGAAGCCGAGATAATGTCCCTTCTCATTGTAGAAGCAGGCTGTACCGCTGCCAGCAATATTTGTTTCATAAGTAAGCTTCGGATAAATGCGGATATTCTTTGTTGCATACATCCCTGTAATCTCGATCTCGCCGCCAGTCGAAGTGTCAAGTGATGTGTTCGTAGTGATCGCAACATTTGTTGCACCATTCTCTGGATGATAGAAGAGCGAATCAAACTGGAAGTGTTTTACTTCGATGACTTTGTCTTCTTCGTTCTCGTCAGTACTGTGCACGGTGATCTGCTTATGCGTTGAATCATAAGTCAGGGTCGAGCCATCAGGCAGAGCTTTATCAATGGTGAACAACCAGAACACACCATAATTCGAATCAATGGCATAATTGCCAGCAGGCAGTGTTCCTGTCACAGTGTAGGTGTATGTCTGGAAGTAACCATCGTAATAACTTTGTCTGCGTAGAGCAGCACTGATCACACGGTCGAAGCGGGAAGAGATCTCAAGCTCGCGACCTTCTTTGAATTCATGCCATGTGCCGCTGTCTGTACCATAGCGCAGCACTTTGTCGCGCCAGTTGTAATGATAATAACCCGGCGTGGGGGAGGGCGTTACATCGTCGTAGTACACACGAGTCCACGGGCTCAGAGCATTGTTGCGCGGAGCATAAGAAAAGTACAGCTCGCGAAGAGGCGTGAAGACATTGTTCTCGACCTTGCCATATTTCCACCACCAACCGTATGATGGGTTCTCACTGTACTCAAGCTGGTCCGACACACCGATACCATCACGAGAGGGCTCGGTTGTTGAGAAGTAAGTCGGATGGATCGTTGTGATATCCTTGTTGCCTTCATCAAGAGACTCTTCAAGGCTGAGCACAGAGTCTTCGGCTGCACTGAGGTAACCGCGAGCACTGTTGCTCTTCATCACGTAGACTCTCGCGCCATTGAAGTAACCTTGCTTGTATTGGTCCCACAGAACAATTGAGTCTTCTTCCTGCGAACCACTCTTGATATAATACTTTTCAAAAGTCAGCTTCTGTATATCATCAACGTTGCGAATGATATACACAATGGACGCACCAGAGTTCATTGCCGTACCATCTGTTTTGAGAGATGTTGCGGGGCGCCATGTGAAGCGGTCCTTCTCTTTCTTCATGTATTCGGTTGTGTAAGCAATGCCGCCAAAGTTAATGCGAGTGCTGCCGTCCTCATTCGTAAAGGTTGGGTTGCTCAGCTTCACAAAATCAACCGAACCAACGATCTGTGAAAGCTCATCGAGCTTTTCAGACATACGAGCCGAAGCATTGCTCACATCATCAAGGTAACCGGGAGCTTCGCGCTGATAGCTCGCAACAGCCTGAAGCATTGCATCATCGAATAAGCCGACCTCATCGTAATAAGAGAAGTCCATCATGGAGGAAAACATATTCTGGACTTCTTTCTTTTCGCTGAGGTTCAATGGTATGGGGTTGTTTGTCTTTGGTTCACTGTAAACCTTGTATGCCCGGGAACCATCCCATACATACATCATGCTTGCTGGATCGAAGTTGGAGTAGACAACCGTGGGGTTGATATGTGTTCCAGCGGTAAAGTAACGAACAATGTCATTGTTCCTTGCGTCTTGATAAGTGATGGAGTATTCGTTTCCTGCCTGAGCATTCTCAATAACATACACCCATTCTGTATGCTTGAGCTCATCAATGCCGCAATAGCCTGTTGCAACATCGCCATATGAACCATACGCATACAGTCGCGTGACCATATTATCTGTGTCCATACTTTTGGCAACACTCTTGATGTTCTTGCCATAGTGCAGCTCGAACACACCATCAGCGTTGCGCTCAGTAACATCAGGCAGACCACCATTGACCGGCTCTTCGAACGGGTTCATATGCACAAGATCGACGGTGTTATTCTCACCGTGGAAGATCGCCTTTGCTTCAAACAAGTCGGCAATCTTTGTAATCAGCGTATAAGATCCGGTCCGCTCACTGGCGATCAGTGTTCGATACTTTGGCGAACCATCTTTTTCAACGAAGTTCTCGACAAAGCCAGCTGCCCAACCAGTACCATCGAGGACAGTATCGAGCAACTGTTTAGCCGTGCCAACATTATTGCCTTCTTTATCAGAGAAGACCAAGCCAAGGTTCTTCGTTTTCAGGATCTGAGACACATGGTTCGCCTTGACAGAAACATTGACTGTGAAGTTTTCGTGAGAGATGCGAGGTTGCGATATGATATACCAGTCAACCTTGTCTCGCACGAATCGATATCCGTCGCCATCTCGCACAGCGTGTGATTCGAGCAGACCATTACCATCATCATCTGTTGCATAAAGGCGCAGCTTGTATTCTGGCTTGATATAGTCAAGGCGAAAGTTGCGCTGCTGCGGACCTTCGCCAACTTCCATTACACCGGGGATAACAAAGTTCAGCTCTTTCCAACCATTGCGCTGTGTAGTAGGAATGATGTCGTGGGCCTGACCAGAGACAGAGCTTGAACTATCATACAGAGAACAAAGAACATGACCAGCGTAATCGCATACGTCAAGCGTGACCTTCATGACATCATCTCCTTTACATGAATGTGGGTGAGTACACAAACTTTAGCCGATCAATTGACATGGTCGTGATCGGCGTGATCCAGATATCATCTGTATCAACAATGCGTATATTGTCGTAACTGGTGATAACTCCTTCGCCGATAAAACTGCGAAGAAATATATTATTGTTTTCCAGCCCCGTTATTTTATAAGGTTTATTCTGAACGACAGCATACTTTCCTATGACATCGTTTGACAAAGGTTTATCAATCTCTAAGCCGAGTTGATCAGTTTGCGCATCTATAATTAGCTGTCCATGCAAATTACTTGCTAGCGTTCTTGCAGGCGAAATCTGCACGAAGCCACGATCATGCCAAAGATATTTCATATCTTTATCAGTGCCATTCGTCAGATAGCAATAGCCGTTCAAGCTATCACACACATAGTACTTACCAGCCTGTGTCGTTTCTGCTGCGCTCATTGCCACGATCTTACAAGTCTGCCCAGTTGTCCTGTTCTCGATGAGCACACCTTGCCCAACATCACCAGCAATTTCCAAGGCAACATCTGCTGTTTCGTTACCGGGGTTCATCACATGCAACTGTGTTTCTGCAGTGAGGTTCGTGTATTCGATAGGGAAGGCGCCAGTCATATTCACGAACATGTTTGAATTCGCTACGATATCATCGTAATATGGATCATTTTGATCAAGATTTAAAAACTCACAGCGACCAAACGGATAGAAGCACTGCATACGGATCGTGATCATACCGTTAAACTTATTCGTAAGCTGCGTGTCATCGTAGCTCGTAATGGTCGCGTTATAATAAACCCAAGGCCGCCGCCCAAGCACGAGCTTGCCGGTCGCGCCGACCCTGTAAAAGCTCTCGACTTGGGACAGGATACCTTCGGTAATTTTCGATTCTTCAAAAAACATACGAAGCACAATTTCTTTGGGCTTCTTTGTTGCACCATAGAAGTAACCACCATGGTGACCATCAAAAGTCTGCGAATGTATGTTCGAGGTTGTTGGCCTCCAGACATACATGTCACGAATGTCAGGAGCATACCTGAGGCCAAACTCACCACAGGAAACACCATTAAATGTGAAGGTCGATAATTCCACGCCTCATCATCTCCTAAGTAATACGAGGGATCGCAAAAGCGCGACCCCTCGTATAAGAATTAAAAACTAAATTTACTTGTACTGAGTCCTTGCATACTGAGGTCCTTAACGAACTCGCGACCAATCCGAACAGCAAGCTCTTCGAAATCAGCCTCATTGTTGATCTGGTTCGTGTTGATGTTGATGTCGCCGACCGTAACACGGGCGCCACTTGCCAGAGAAGAGTCGTCATAAATATGACGCACAAAACTGCTGGTGTTAATCTGCTTGAAAGAGGCAACCATAGTACGCATATCCTGCATGAAGCCACTATCGAGAATGCCGCGCATGGTATTGCGGTCTTCATTATCAAGGAAGGCTTCTGGCTTGGCGGGCGTGCCGTGAACCATAGCAAGACCAGTGTACTTGACTTCGCCGCCTTCGGAGAAGGGCACTGCATTAAGTCGGTTATTGTTTGCATTTGTGCTCGTCTTGGTCGGCTTTGCTTGTTGAGCAGTTGGCACGACTCGTTTTACCGTGTAACCCTCATTATATGCTATAAGATTTAAATATTGTTGTGCTCTGGCTTGGCTGTTAAATGTCTTAACAAGTCTGCCTGTATCGCTATATACACCCCATGTAGATGTTGAATTATTGGTTGTAGTGCTTGGAGAATTTGGACTACCGGGTCCACCACCACTACCACCTGAACCACCACCGCCGCCGCTTTCGCCGCCGACGTAGTCTGCGAACTCTTCGTCATCATGATGATAAGTTGCCCAGTCTTCACGCGTTCTCAAATAATACAGATAGCTGCCACTATTAACAGCATCAAGCCATTGATAGAGCAACTCTTCTTTTTCGGTTTCTGAAGCGTTCTTGTATTGGTCGCTCTCCATCATGAATGCCTTGAAGATATCCTTCCTCGAGAGGATCTGATTAACCTGATCCCAATACGTATCAGTGATGCCAAGCATCTGCTTGTACGTATCTTCCCAGCTCTGGACCATCTGGGTTTGAGCGTCTTCAAGACTGTGAGAGTATTCTTTTACGTTGTTCTTCAGCCACTTGAACATATCTTCCTGATTCATCTGCATAACTTTGGCAACATCTGTTGAGAAGTTATTTGCATCTTCAAGAAGAAGCTCAAGGTCTTCGTCACCATACTGCTCGTATTTCTCAACACCTTTGATCTGGTCGTCGAGAGATTCCTTCTGGGCGTTCGCTTCTTGCTCAGCTGTTTTCCATGCAAGCTCGTCCTCTGTTTCGGCAATCTTCTTACGAAGTTCTGCTGCATCCTTGGTACGAGTGGAGTCCATGCTGATCAGCGCGAGCTGTCTGCGATACTCGGCAAGCTCTTCATACTTCTTCGCTTCATCTTCTGCATCCTTGCGCATCTGCAAGCGTTTGTCGATCAAGCTCTTTTCTTCTTCGAGAGCTTCGCGCTTCTTTTCGAGATCCTTTTTAATTAAATCCCACTCTTCTTGATGCCTTTGCCTGATAGCTTCAAGAATGGTATCCTGCATTTCAACGGAAGCAGAAAGCATTTCACGCTGTTTCTGGATACGGGCTTCGATCTCTTGGACGACCAAGTCTTCAAGATCTGTACGAGCTTTACGAATTGCAGAGTTGTTCTGCTGAATCTTCAGGGTGTTAGCTGTGATCGTATTGTTTGTCTGGTCGAGCTCTTCCTCATACTTGAGAATTTGTTCATACAGTTTCTGCCAGTCATCAGAACCACGATCAACGGTCTTGAGCTGATTGCGAAGATCAACGATATTTTTGGAAAGCCGTGAAGCTTTATCTTTCTGTAAAGTGTTTTCGTATTCGATCATATTGTTCTCATTACTGAGCATACCAAGTTGATTATATTTCTGTTCTTGTAATTGTGTCATCTTAATACGGTGATCAGCTATGGTGATACGGTTCTTCACATTCTGGAGAAGCTTATCTGTTGCAGACTTCTCTTTATTACCGCCACCGCCGCCTCCGCCTCCACCGCCGTGGTATGCGCCGGTATTATTCAGTGCGCCAGTAACTGTTGCACCTTTGAGAGCATTCAACACAGTTTCTACAGTGATCTCTTCACCGTTTTCATGAATTTTGAGAGCAAGTGTGCCGACCAATCCAGCATAGTTTGCCAGCTCTGCAAGACCAGCATCCTGCAAAGACTTAGCTACAGCTGCAACTTCACTTGCATCGATCTGACCATCAGCAAGTACTTTAAAGTTAATAAGCTGTGTGATATCTACACCATTATTTGCAGCTGATTCAAGACCCTGAATGAGACGTTGCTTAATTGTTTCGCCAACGCTATTGAGGTAACCCTCATTAGCCGCTGCTTCCATACTGTCAGCAAGCTTAGCCATTTCTTCTGCGCTCATTTTCTTGAGGTCTTGTTCATCAAGTTCTGTTGCACCAGCAATGACCTTGAGATCAGCAGATTTCAAACCTTTGCCAGCAACGCCCTTACCATTTTTGCCACGCATTTTATTTGCGGCTATTGCCATATCTCCGTATTTGTTCATTTGCTTGATCATGCTTGATGTAGTCTTCAGAGCAGAAGCTGCGTTCTTGTCTAAGCCTTCAAGGTTGTTTTTAACTTCATCGCTATAGTCGCCGAATTGTTTCATTGAATTAATGCCGCCATTACGAAGTGTGTTGAAAAGAGCATTGAATACAGTTTGGCTATCTGCACCTTCTGTATTCAGCAGTTTAAGAGCTTCAGCACCACCATCAAGACTTTGGATCCATTGCTGTAAACCAGTAGTGTCGCCAGCAAGATAGTTGTTGAATGCTGCGACATCGAACACACCAGCGTCAGCACCGCCAAGGAATGATAAAGCGCCATTATTCTGAGCCCAAGTATCGAGCTGTCCCATACGTGCAGAATACATTCCATCATAACCAAGAGCTGCATACGAAGAGGCTGCTCTTGCGCGAGCTTCGATCACATCATAATCAGCACCACTTGCAAACTTGAGCGAGCCATCCTCATTTGTGGCAAGCTCACGGCCTTCATGTTCGAACAGATCATAGAAGATTGCAGCGATAGCAGGATCAGAGAAGAAGTCTTTCACCGCTCCTTTGTCTTTCATCCATGCAAGGTCGGAAGATTCAAATGCAGTCTGGAATTCTTCAGCAGAGCTTGAACTGCGAAGCATAGCATAGACATCATCAATTCTTTTCTGCTTTTCTCTCGTGTCACCAAGATGGCTGGCTTCATCAACCCAGCCTGCAATATCAGCAAAAGAAAAGACGTTGTTTTGGTCGATCTTGGATTGCAAACCAGCGATCAAATCAATAAAGTCTCCGATCACTGTTCCAATTGCAGTTAATGCGTGGTCGAGAGCAGACTGTTTCGAGTTAATGTCGCTCGTTAATTGACTTACAGTAGCACTGGTTATTTGCATAGAGTCGATCTGATCTGTAGTCCAGCCAATTGCTCCAGCTATATCCTTCATTTTCTTAGCATCCAGAGATTCGCCAGGTTTAGTCATCAGAGCTAATGCATCCAGATATTCATTGTATGTTTTAATCCTGCTCTCAACATCGCTGACGTATTTATTTCTTTGATCTTGTGTGCCATACAGTTCTGTTGCTCTGCTCATGGTTTCTTGGTCAAAATAATCTGCGTTGGCATTATACATATTAGTCAACAGATTACTTGCTCGTTGCTGTCTGAGTTGTCTAGCTTCCTCGGAGCTTAATGCCGTGCCTCTCTGAATCAATTGTTCAATACTAAGGCCATTGATATTAGAATATTGGCTTGCTAATGCCGCCTTGACTTCTTGATCTTCTCTAGCATAACCACGCAAGATGGCAGTACGACCTATCATACTTGGATTAAGCAATGCATTATAATATTTCATCACATCAGGATTATTGTAATCCTGTGATAATGAATTGAAGTAATTTATTCCGGCACTTTCCAAGAATAATTTGCCCATAGTCTGGCGCCAACCATTCTGAACAGCATTTTGATATTCAGGGTTTGTTAACATGGTTGACATAAATTCACGCATCATGTCTGAAGACGAAGCACTTAATGCCTGGTTAATAGATGCCGCATCCATGTTGGGTTTGCTAGTCAGATATCTGTATGCCGCCAATGCCTGATCTTCATATTGATATGGGCTTACATATCCTTTGAAAGCTTCAGATGCTTGATTGGTCCGCGCTGTGCTTGGCA
>OCVV011255214.1_pt1 | contig 11230 bp, 7 predicted proteins | sample 1539721 | NCBI WGS metagenome assembly OCVV01 (sample SAMN02144230, study PRJEB22623) | gut metagenome | biome: sheep rumen | host: Ovis aries | place: New Zealand | reverse complement strand
AAGTCCTGACAGTATTTCCATGATAATACGATATGCCGCAAGCCTTCTGTCATAATCGTCATCATATTCTGCGCATATCTGCTCGAAGAGTTCTTCAAAACCGGGTTTTTCATAAAGGTTCATCTGTCCCAGCGCCCTGTTCGTGTACAGTCTCATCAGCCTCCGCTCCGGATCAATGTCATCAAACAGGCTTACAGGAAAATTTACGGCATATCTTTCGTAAATACCATTATCAAGAAGCCTGGCTCTGTGAACCTCTCCGGGGCCCATTGCAAGAAGACTTCCGCGCTTCATGTGATATTCGGTTCCCTCCACAAGATAATCCGCTTTGCCTTCGATAAAATAATATAATTCACATCTCTCATGGATATGCATCTTATAACCGCTTCCGTCTGCATGCTCTTCTCTTACATGTCTCGTATATATGTCATTTGCTTCATGTTCGTAAAAAAATTCCATTTATAAACTCCAGGTTTCAGATTTTATTCAAACATAACCCTGCCTCATAGCTTAGAAGGTATCATCGCATGCGTAGATTTGCAATATTTATTATATTATTTGCAATTTTAATGCATATTCCTTCATGCTATCATTCACTCAACAAATGAAAAACTTAGTTCAAAGGAGATATCAATGAAATTCAGACTGGCTGCATTTGCGGATGAAGCATCACAGAATATCGACGAACAGATAAAGGCCATGAAGGATAATGGCATTGAGCTTCTTGAGATAAGAGGTGTGGACGGGACTAATATCGCGGACATCACAATAGCTAAAGCAAAGGAAGTAAGAACCAGGCTTGATGATGCGGGGCTGTCCGTATGGTCACTCGGATCACCTTTCGGAAAAATATCTCTTTCAGATGATTTCGAAAAGCACCTCGATTCCTTCAAGCATGGTGTGGAGCTGTGCAATGAGCTTGGCACAAAACACATAAGACTTTTCAGCTTCTACGGAGCCGAGGGACGCTTTGATGATGTTGCGGAGAGACTCTCTAAATTCACCAAAGCCGCAAAAGGATCCGGGATCGTGCTGTGTCATGAAAATGAAAAGGGTATCTATGGAGATATTGCTTCAAGATGTCTTGAGATACAGAAAACTTTTCCTGAGATCAAAGCAATCTTCGATCCGGCCAACTTTATTCAGTCAGGTCAGGATACACTCGAAGCATGGAAGCTCTTAAGTCCTTATGTTGAATATATGCATATAAAGGACGCCCTTTCTGACGGATCTGTCGTTCCGGCAGGTAAAGGTTCAGGTAATCTTCCTTATCTTCTGAGTCAGTATACAGGAGATGTTTTGACCATCGAGCCGCATTTAACAGTATTCAAGGGACTTGATGATCTGGAGAAGGACGAGAAGAGTCAGGTAGGAAAATATTCATACCCGGACCCTTTCACCGCATTCAAGGCAGCAGCGGATGCGCTTAAAAGCTTACTGTGATCATTGGTCTCTTCATATCGTGGTGTTTTTTCAAGATCACTAACGGTACAGATTTATGTTTTCTAAAGTGCTTACATCATTTACAGGAGAAATGTTATGGACAAGATAAGACTCGGAATCATCGGCGTTGGAAATATGGGGACGGGACATCTTCAGAATATCGCAGACGGTCTTTGCCCCAGGATTGAAGTCACTGCAGTATCTGACATTGTTCCGGAGAAACTTGGCAGAGCTAAGACAATCTGTCCTTCCATAGAGTGCTTTTGTGATACGGATGCAATGCTTGACAGCGGACTTATAGATGCAGTTCTTATCGCTGTCCCCCACTATGACCATCCCACTTATGCAATAAAGAGCTTTGAACGGGGATTACATGTGATCACTGAAAAGCCTGCAGGCGTCTATACAAGACAGGTACGTGAGATGAATGAAGCTGCCGAAAAAGCAGGTGTCACATTTGGAATTATGTTCAACCAGCGCTCCAACCCTCTTTTTACCAGAGCCAGAGAGATCGTTAAGAGCGGTCAGCTTGGGGAACTTAAACGTATGGTATGGATCATAACCAACTGGTACAGAACCCAGAGCTACTATGATTCCGGAAGCTGGCGTGCAACCTGGGACGGTGAAGGAGGCGGCGTTCTTCTTAACCAGGCTCCGCATAATCTGGATCTCTGGCAGTGGATATTCGGAATGCCGAAGCGTGTCAGAGCCTTCTGTTCCTTCGGAAAGTACCACAATGTTGCTATTGAAGACGACGTAACCATCTATGGAGAGTATGATAACGGCGCTACCGCAACCTTTATAACCACAACAGGAGAAGCTCCCGGCACCAACAGACTTGAGATATCAGGTGACAGAGGAAAGATAGTTCTTGAGAACGGAACTCTCAAGTGGACCAAACTGAAGACTCCGGAGAGAGAATTCTGCTTTACCAGTGAGGTCGGATTTGCATGTCCCGAAACCGAATACGAAGAATTCACGGCAAAAGAGCCTGACGGACACCCAATCCTTTTGAATGATTTTGCAAATGCCATACTGGATGGCACTCCACTTCTTGCTCCCGGTTATGAGGGTCTGAATTCCCTTTCCATTTCCAATGCTGCATACCTTTCGGCATGGACCGATGACTGGGCTGAAATCCCGGTTAATGAAGAGTTATTTGAGAAGCACCTGAACGAACTAAGAATGAGCGAAAAAAAAACGCAGTAAACCTGCGTTTTAAAAAGAATGTGCAAAAAGATCCCGAACCGATCGAAGTCTTAAGGAAAAGATGGCAGGTGCGGTGGTGAACGGAGGACGGTTCTTTCGTTCACCTTATCTTCACCGGTTTCCGGTTAATGTTTTTATGTATCCCTTAGCATTTATACACAGCATCACTGAAAATACAGCTGTAATAAAAGCCGGAATAACAGCATACCCTGCGCTGATCTGTCCATCACCCTTAAGGACCATTATCCCCATCGCAATGGTGTAGCCTGCACATGCCATTTCCAGTGAAAGAAATATTATAGCTCTTATTATAGCCTGTTTTTTCTCTTTATTGGTATATTCTGCTATCTTCAATAAGGTATCTTTTTCTTCTTTGTCCATATTCTCACTTTTCCTTTCTCCATCGATCATTTCTCTGATATCAACTCCGTAATAATCAGACAGTTCTACCAGGATTCCCAGATCCGGCATCGTATTTCCGTTTTCCCAGCGGGATACGCTTCTGGATGAGACACCGAACATTTCAGCAATCTCCTCCTGGGTCTTTTCTTTTGACTTTCTCAGTTCCTTTAAAAACATCCCAATCTTAACCTGGTCTATCACGGGATTATCCTCCTTTCACTGCTGATGGTACGATATGATCCTCAGAAATAACACGTCAGAGGGTGAGAATATGGTATTTTCGGACAGGACAATTGTGTCCGGTGAGCTAAAAAGCATGAAAAAGGTGAACGGAGGAACAATCCTCCGTTCACCCCGGTCCTATTACTGTGCTCTGAGCTCAGCTCCCATTTTCTTATTCAGCTGCTTCATTACGGAGCCGGCTGCATTTTCTATCTCTTCGGAAGTAAGAGTCTTCTCCTTTGAGCCGATGGTCAGGCGGATGGTAACGGACTTCTTGCCTGCAGGTATCTGCTTTCCACGGTACTCGTCAACGAAGGATGCATTCTTGACAAGACCCGAGCCCTTACCTACGATCACATCCTTTATCTTCTCCCAGGTTGCGGAAGAATCAAAGAGCATTGAGATATCGTAATCGGTCTCAGGGTACTCCGCAAGATGTGTGAACTTATTGGTACGTGAGATCAGGGGCTTAAGAAGTGTGCTGTCGATCTCAAAGAGCATTACTGACAGATTCTTAATGCCGCATTCCATGGACACCTTCTTATCAAGAAGTCCCATGTCACCGACCTTAACGTCGCCTACATAGATATTCAGCCATACAACGTTGTCTGCCCACACAGGCTTGTTTTCCTTGCGGAAGGTGAAGCCCTCCATATGTGTGAAGCGGGGCATGTACTCAAGAACACCCTTAACCTCACGGAAAAGGTCATTCAGCTTCTTGGTTCCGCTTGCAAAGGCTGCTGCGATATTTCTTCTCTGCTTTGGAAGCTTTTCTGTCTCATCATAAGGTGAGGTATAATCTTCATCAAAGAATACCTGAGCCTCCTCAAAGATTGAGAAATCATCGAAATAGCGCTCATTCTTAACAACGGCTTCACAGAGATTGGGAAGCAGTGTGCTGCGGAGAAAGCTGAGGTCCGGAGCGGGAGGCGTTGAAAGTCTGAGAATTCCCTTTGTATCTCCGATAACGGCATTTACAAATACGTCATTCATCCAGGGATATGTATATACTTCCTGCATTCCGCAGCGGATAGCAAGATACTCCTTGATATTCCTTACAAGTGAGATATCCTTCTGGTTTATTGCATGATCGAAGCTTGTGTTGAAGGATGTTGCCTCGAAATTGTCATAGCCGTACATTCTTGCAACTTCTTCCATAACATCGTCCTTAATGGAGATGTCACCGGTGGAACGCCATGTGGGAGCTATGACATGCATATTGTCGCCGTCGATCGCAACATCGAATCCAAGGATCTCAAGCTTTGAGCTGATCTCCTCATTGGTAAGATCCTTTCCGAGTCTCTTTGCAAGCCACTTGAGATTAACATCTATCTCGGCACGCTGAAGCTTCTTTTCATATTTATCGCAATATCCGGTGATCTTAAGCTCAGGATACAGCTCCTTAAAATACTGAAGAGAAAGTGAAAGAGCCTGATCGCATCTCTCTGGATCAACAGCCTTCTCATAACGTGAAGAAGCCTCGGTACGGTTATCATAGCGGAGTGCGGTTCTTCTGATACCGGTGGACTCAAAGTTTGCAACCTCAAGGATGACTCTCGTGGTCTTCGGAAGGATCGAATCCTTGGCGCCGCCCATGACACCCGCAAGAGCAACAGCGCCCTCTCCGTCGGCGATAACAAGGTCGTCTTCATTAAGCTCAAGGTCCTTGCCGTTTAAAAGAAGGAGCCTCTCATTATTTTCGGCACGTCTTACTCTTATATGATCCTTGATATTATCCGCATCAAATGCATGTGTAGGATTTCCAGTTGCAAGCATTACATAGTTGGTGATATCGACAAGTGCGTTAATGGGGCGCATGCCGACTCTCCAGATACGGCTCTGCATCTCAAAAGGTGAGGGCTTGACCTCGACTCCGCTCATCTCCACTCCTATATAACGGGGGCAGCGGTCGGTATCCAATATTTCAACCTTAAAATCCGAGGGAGCATCTATCTGCGCAGGCTCAAACTTCTTAAGAGGAAGCTTGTAGAGAGCAGCTATCTCACGTGCAATGCCGTAATGTCCCCAGAGGTCGGGGCGGTTTGTCATAGACTTGTTATCTATCTCGAGAAGCACATCATCAAGTCCGAGAGCTTCAGCGATGGGAGTTCCTGCGGGTACGTCAAATGCGGAAAGGTCGAGTATCTCAGCCTCCTGTGACGAGGGGAACAGGTCTCCGAGACCTATCTCATCGGAAGCGCAGATCATTCCATAGGATTCAACTCCTCTGAGCTTGGACTTTTTGATGACTACAGGCTCACCTTCTCCGTGCCAGCGTACAACAGCACCGGGAACGGATACGGCTACTCTCATGCCGACCTCAAGATTGATGCCTCCGCATACAATGGTCTTGTCCTCTCCGTCTCCGATATCAACCGTGCATACTCTTAATTTGTCTGCGTCGGGATGGGGATTAACCTCTTTTATGACACCCACAAGCATGTTGTCAAAGCGCTTGCCGAGATATTCAACATCTTCCACCTCAACGGTATCCATGGTCAGGTCGTATGCCAGCTTTTTAAGATCCGCATCATCGGGAAGACTTACATAATCTTTTATCCATGATAATGAAAGTTTCATCTTATTCCTCCTTATCTGAACTGTGACAGGAATCTGAGATCCGCACTGTGGAAAAGACGGACATCATCCACGCCGTAACGCATCATGACAAGTCTGTCGAGTCCGATATTTACGTAGAAGCCCGTATATTCATCGGGATCAAGGCCGGCTGCCCTGAGTACGTTGGGATGAGGAGAACCTCCCGGCATTACCTCTATCCAGCCCACATGCTTGCACACACTGCAGCCCTTACCGCCGCACACCTGACACTGCATGTCGATCTCGAATCCGGGCTCAACGAAGGGGAAGAAGCCTGAACGCATACGAACGGGCACTTCTCTTCCGAACACCTTGCTCAGAATGCTCTGTATCAGAACCTTACCGGAAGTAAAGGTTATATCCTTGTCCACAATAAGAGCCTCATACTGGAAGAAAGCTCTCTCATGATGGGCATCCGTAGTCTCGTTACGATATACACGTCCGGGATACACGAATCTGTAGGGAGGCTTATGTGTCTGCATATAACGGACACTTCCGCCGGTAAGATGAGGTCTTAAGCAGAGCTTTTCATTGGTCGCACCGCTGTCATGTCCCTCAAGCCAGTAGGTATCCATGCTCTCACGCGCAGGGTGGTTAGGAGGGAAATTCAGTTTATCAAATGCATAGAGCTCGCTTGTTATATCGTCCTCCTGGAATACTTCAAATCCCATGGAACGGAATGCATCATTTAAGTCGTAGCACATCTGGGTTATGGGATGAAGTCCGCCGCCTGACGGCATGATTCCTGGAACGCTGCAATCGAAATCAGGAGATACCTCCGATGCCTTAAGCTTAAGCTCCGTCTTCTTTTCTTCGATAAGCTCAGTCACCTTTCCCTTGGCCTGATTGAGGATCTTACCCATTTCAGGTCTTAAGGAAACCTCAACCGTAGGCAGCTCCTTAAGAAGAAGTGCCAGAGCACCCTGCTTGCCTAAAAAGTCGCTGCGGACCTTCTGAAGCTCGCTTTCGGCATTAGCTTCCATTATCTTGGCTTTTGCTTCCGATAAAATCTTTTCAATCTTATCTTTCATAATGACTCCTTTCACATATCATGACCCTTCAAAAAAACCGGATCTGAATTTGATCGCAATAAAAAACGTCCCCTGTAAAAACAAGGGACGATCATAAACCGCGGTACCACCCTATTTCATCGCCTTACGGCCATGCTCTTTAATGTGTAATCTGTTTGCTACACGAACATCCGGTTTATCACTGATGCTTTTCGCCGGAAGGCTCCGGTACTGAAATTTCCGTAAGGAACGTGTGAAGTGCTTTCAGCCGGTGACACTTCATCTCTGTTTTCACTACCTCTTACGTACTCACGTACGTTCATCGCCTAACATCACTACTCTATTGAATGTGTCCTGATTTGTCAAATACTTTTTTATACACTTCGCCAAATAATGATAAACAGTCTTTTTCATATGAACACTGCTTTATCTTACATATATGCTCCTGCCTGAACCTTCCACATGCCGGCATATTTACCGCCGCATTTAAGAAGCTCATCATGAGTTCCCTCTTCGACTACACGGCCGTTTTCAAGCATGATTATGCGGTCTGCGATCCTTGTGGTGGAAAGACGGTGTGAGATGAAGATAACGGTTTTGTCCTTTGTTGCGGTGAGCATCGCATGGTTCAGCTGATATTCCGCAATAGGGTCAAGTGCGCTTGAGGGCTCATCGAGGATCATCAGTCCGGCATCCTGATAAAATACCCTTGAGATAGCAAGCTTCTGAGCTTCGCCTCCGGAAAGATTGACGCCGTCATCTCTTGTTTCCGTCGTAAGGAATGTATCAAGTCCGGACTCCATCTTATCAACCCGCTTTATGAGTCCGCCTTCGGTAAGAGCGTCCCTTACTCTTTCTTCTTCATCACCTTTAAGATTATCCATCACGACATTTTCGGAAATGCTTCCGGCAAATATCTTGAAATCCTGAAACACGACTCCTATGGATCTTCTGAAGGCTTCGACATTGTATTCCTTAATATCATGGCCTCTCATACTGATGCTTCCGCTGTCCGGATCGTACAGTCTCATTAGAAGTTTTACAAGCGTTGTCTTGCCGGCGCCGTTATATCCGACAAGCGCGATCTTCTCACCGGGTTTTATATCGATATTGATATCCTTAAGAAGCTCACCTGCGTTTTTGCTGTATGCAAAGGACAGATCCTTAACATGCACATCCTTAGCCTCAGCATCAGGCATGATGTCTTTTTCGCTTGTGATCTTAGTCTCATATTCAAGAAAGTTACGGATCTTTTGAACATAGAGACTTGATTCGCAGGCAAAGGGGTATGTATCGGTAAATACCCTGAGGCTTCTCTTCATCCTTCCGAAAGAGTTGTACAGGATAGCTACGCTGGAAAAAGAAAGCGTACCCCACACAGTTGCCTTCATAACAAGATATGCTATATAGATAACATCGCAAAAGAAATCATTTCCTATATAGTTTGCTACATAGCTGAGAATGAAATGCTTCTTCGCATATTTTTTCTCGATCGAGATGATCTCGTCATTTGCCTTGTCAAACTCTTTGTAAAGGATATCGCTCACATCCGGATTAAGTCGCATCTCCTTCGCACTGTCGGGAAGATAGAATACTCTCTTTACATACTCGCGCTTTCTTTCATACGGATTACGCGAGATCCTGATCTTATATGACAGCTTGTTATATGCCTGGATAAAAACAAATGTCAGAAGAAACGATGCTACCGCAAAAAGGATCGACACTCCGTCCTTTTTCATAAAATAGATCCCGGTCGTGATGAAGGTGGCAAGCCCGGCAAAGACGTTGGAAAGGAACTGTATGCATCTTTCTATCTGCTTATCCACCTCTGCTATGGCAAGCACCATCTCATTGTAATAATCGGGATTGTCATAGCATTCAAGGTCAAGCTCCTTTGCCTTGTCATAGAGCATCAGCTTGATCTTCCTGCTGACCTTGGGCATTTCCTTAGCCCTGACGTAATCGCCGACCCACACCGTAAATACCATTCCGATGGAAATGCATATGAACAGGATCACGATCACCGCAGCGACCTTTTTGAAGGGATAGTGGAATTCTGCCGCTTCCAGCACGTACCCGATACCTACCGTATGCTCGAAAAATATCGAGACCTGGTTTCTGACCGCATCAAGCACGGGAAAGATAACAAATGCCGGCGATGCGGAAAAACACAGCTTTATCAGGAACAGATTGTTGGAGATGACCTGTCTGACAGGCTGCTTGATCTCTTTTTTATTTTCTTTATTATCAGCCATTACTCAGCCACCCCCTCTTCGTCTTCGATAGCAAGATAGTTATTGGCCTGGCGGCGGTACATCTTTGCATATTTTCCGCCGAGAGCCATGAGCTCTTCATGTGAGCCCTCTTCTATTATCCTTCCCTTTTCAAGCATGAATACCTTATCGCAGTGCTTAACACTCGAAAGCCTGTGAGAGATAAAGAGAAGTGTGTGGTCGCTTCCCTCCTTTGCAATGTTATTGAACAGTTCAAACTCTGCAATGGGATCGAGAGCGCTTGAGGGCTCATCGAATATCTTCACCGGGGCAGGCTTTGCAAAGGTCCTTGATACCGCAAGCTTCTGACTTTCACCGCCGGAAAAAACAGCGCCGTTTTCATCGAACTCTTTTGTCATGACGGCAGCGGTACCCTTTTCAAGCCTGCCGATCCTGTCATATATTCCGGCTTTTTTAAGAGCACTGTCTACGATCCTGTCCTCGTCATCGTAATGGCGCCCCATAAGAACATTATCCTTAACAGACATTCCCATGATCGCGAAATCCTGGAATGTAGTGGCAAAAAGCTCTCTGTATGCATGAAGGTTATATTCCCTGATATCCCTTCCGTTCAGCCTTATCACACCGCTTGTGGGGTCATAGAGCCTTAAGAGAAGCTTGATAATGGTGGTCTTGCCCGCGCCGTTATGTCCCACGAGAGCCGCGATCTCACCTTCACGAAGAGTAAACGACAGATCCTTTATCGTCTCTTCATCGGAATATGAAAATGACACATTATCGAATTCCAGTATCTTAAATCCATCCGGCTTATCGCCGTCATAATCCTCCGGGATCTTCTCCTCGTAATCAAGGAATCCCCTCAGATTGTTGATGAACACTCCGTCCTTCATAAAGTTCACGATATCGTCAAACAGTCCGATCAGGATCCATGTCATTGATACCATCATGCTGGTCATTATCGTAAGGTCTGCAAGGGATATGGAATTCGTAACAAGATTTCTGTAAATCGCATAGAACAGAACGCCTTCGAATATGACCGAAAATGTAAATGTGATCTTCCAGAAGTTTACAAAGGCATTGCGAAACGCATATTTCGAAGCTGCAGCTATGTTATTGTCGGTAGCATCCGAGTATTGCTTTTTCAGAAGGTTATATATTCTGAAGAGTCTCATCTCCTTGGCATAATCGGGAAGATACATCGCACGGCTGACATAATTCATCATCTTGTTGCCGGGAACCTGCTCCTTATACCTTTTCAGCTCATAATTATTCTTGATGCTGCCGAACACGAAATTACCGATAAGAGGGCACAGGATAAAGATAACGGCAAATCTGTCGATGGAGAACATAAGATAAAAAACAAATCCGGTCGCAATGCTTCCGAAGATTATTCCCCAAAAGCGTCTGACGATATCGGATATCCTCAGATCCGCTCCGTCCATCGCCATGGTATATCTGTTGTAAAAATCCGAATCCTCGTAGCAGCTGAGCTCCACATTTTTAGCCTTGTCAAAAAGCATGTGATAAAGCTTGCCGTACAGACGAGTAAGCTCTATCGGCAAAGTGACATTTTCAAAATAATGCTGATACAAATTCATCAGTCCCACTAAGAGGCCGCATATTCCGATATATGAAAGAATCTTTCTGTAATCGTCACCTCTGTCCAGACTGCCGACTATATTTTTCATAAATACCGATGAAAAGAAGACCCACTGGAAATATCCGAGGATCGCGATGAAAATGATATTGAAAAAAATCGGTTTTGAGAATTTGAGGCCGAGCCCGAGCGCAAAGAATGCATTATCGAGCGTCTGCTTTAAAGACAGCTTCTTTTCCTTCATAATGATCCCTCCCATAAAAACAAAAATCCTCATCAAACCTATACAGTCCGATGAGGATGAATAACATATCCAGACACGTTCTTCAGAATATGATCCGTATCCCTCCCTCATCTAAGACAATATAAGAACAGCCATGACAGGTATCCATGGTCCCTGACTTATATTCTCTTGTCACCTGAGTATTAACGATGATCATATCTTCCACGCTTTCAAAATATTAGTCGTTAGTATACGGGAGGAAATCCTCTGTGTCAACCAGAAGATCATAAAT
>OCVV012882078.1_pt1 | contig 11232 bp, 10 predicted proteins | sample 1539721 | NCBI WGS metagenome assembly OCVV01 (sample SAMN02144230, study PRJEB22623) | gut metagenome | biome: sheep rumen | host: Ovis aries | place: New Zealand | reverse complement strand
TAGGTGATATTTTTATACAATTAGGTGTTATTTAGTTAGAACCGTAATTGGTAGTGGAACAGCTCGTGAGAGTCGTTCCACTATTTTTTTGTGTATGGGTCAAACGATATTGAAAAATATTTGTAAATTTGCAAACAACAAAAGAATCTGTCACATGGCAATACAAGCAATCCATAGCGTAAAACGGATTGAGCAGCAATTCCACACTGGTGAAGAACCTGTTTTGGTTATGTGTTCTGACGTAAATACGTATGTTTGCAAATATATGCGTTCATCCGCAGCAGCTTATAAACTGGTCTGTGAACTTATCGGAGCACAGATGGCTAAAGCATGGCAATTGAACACTCCAGATACTGCTTTGGTTATGATTAAACCTTCACACTGGGAAGGAGTGCATCTCATGCATAGTGTTTCTGCTCCATCCTTGGGAAGCAAATGGATGGATAGTGTGGTGGATATTACGCCATCAACCTACGAAAAAGTACCTGCTACTGCTGAAATGCTGAATCATCTGATGAAAATAGCGTTGTTCGACTTTTGGATTGCAAATGAAGACCGCAATGCGAATAATGCCAATTTAATGTATGATGTGGCGGTTGGCAAGTTTGTCTCTATTGATTACGGATGTATTTTCAATACCGCAACATTCGATTACCCTCTTTCACAGCTCACGTCAACTGACACCATTCTATGGTCAGACCTGTTTGACCATCTTATTCAAGGACAGGATAAGAACAACATTAGGTCTCTTGCAGAGCAATTAAAGTTGGATTATAGACATTCCATACAAGTGTGCAATAGTCTGAAGACAGAAATCGTTGATGTCATTCCAAAGGAATGGAATGTTCCTTCCACAGTCATCATGGAGAAAGTTGAGCAGCTATTCGATGAAACGTGGACTTCTGAGGTTTGGAATAATTTTATTGAATGTCTAAATGAGAATATAGAATCATGAATACTCTAAAATACAGCATTATTTACGCAGTTATCCGTCCAGAGATTTCCGAAAGAATCAGTGTCGGCTTGATATTTGTAGATGGAGACAAAATAGATGTTCGTTATTCGCAAAAAAAACTGGATGCTCTACGAAACTTATTCCCTCAAAAGGAGTACGAATTTGTTTCGCAGGTTGTTAGTTCCATGCCTACCAACGGAAAGATTAACAGTGTTCAGGATATCAATTACCTCACTCGCTATTCGAACAATTTAATTGCTTTCTCGCCATTGGAAAGCATCGACATAGAACCATCAGAACAGAGTAAAACACGCTTGTTCAAGAACTATATTTGTGCATAAAAGGAGTATGTGCAAAGCCTATTCTATAGAAATCTAATTTGATGAGCAGAACGTATCATACAAAGAAATCGTTCAAGCAAAAGATGGAGAAGATTCGACAGGAGCGGGAAAGGCTTTCTGCCGAGAGTGGTGTCACAATCTTATCTACCTTGAATCTGCAAGACAAGGGTTATCAAAGGGTGAAAAAGTCTCTCAACAGACATCCTGGAAGAACGAAAGCGTCTGGCCTTAGACGAGAACTGAGGGGCAAGTTACTTGTATATGATGATAGAGACCGTTCGGGGGATGCTTACCAGCAGAGTTCGCGGATGAGACGTATGCGTAAGGCTGGAAAACATGCGTTTCGCTTGAGGTCTAAGAAGGAAACTCGGGAATTAAATGAAGAATGAGGAATGAAGAATGAGGAATGGAGAATGAAGAATGAAGAATGAAGAATGGAGAATGGAGAATGGAGAATGAAGAATGAAGAATGGAGAATGAGGAATGAAGAATAAAAAATGAGGAATGAAGAATGATAATTACCAATCATATAAGCAGGGTAAAATTCATTCTTTATTCCTCATTCTTCATTCTTCATTTAATCCTTTTATTCTTGAATGAAAACTCGCTGTACGCGGGTGCTGATGCCTGTGAGGATTTCGTAAGGGATGGTGCCGATGGCATCGCTGAGGATGCTGACAGGGAGGTCGTCGCCAAAGATGGTGACATAATCTCCTGCCTTGCAGTCTATGCCTGTGACATCTATCATGCACACATCCATGCAGATGTTGCCGAGGTAAGGGGCTTTCTGTCCGTTGACGAGGCAATAGCAGTTGCGATTGCCCAGGCGGCGGTTGAGTCCGTCGGCATAACCGATAGGGATGGCTGCCACTAGGGTTGGACGGTCAACGAAGGTCTTGCGGCTGTAGCCGATGGAATCGCCTGCTGGCACTTCGCGCGTTTGGAGGATGGTGGTTTTCAGGGTTGCTACGTTGTGGAGCAAGTGGTTGTTGCGCGGATTCACTCCGTAGAGTCCCAGTCCGAGTCGCACCATGTCGAGGTGGTACTGTGGGAAATGCTCTATGCCAGCAGAGTTGCAGATGTGTCGGATAATCTTGTGGCTGTAGGCTGCCTGGAGTTCTTGTGATGCCTTGTCGAAGAGCTGGAACTGCTGTTCGCTGAAGGCATCAAAGCCGTCGTCGTCGCTTCCCACGAAATGGGAGAAGACGCTGCAAGGCACGACTGCTGACTGACGCAGGAGGCGACTGATGAGCCGTGGCATGTCTTGTTGAGGGTTGAAGCCCAGACGATGCATACCTGTGTCGAGTTTGATGTGGACTGGGAATTGTGTGATTCCTTCTTTTTCTGCCTCTCGAATGAGTGCTTCGAGGATGTCGAAGTTGAAGATTTCTGGTTCGAGTCGGTAGTCAAAGAGCAATTTGAAGGATGTCATTTCGGGATTCATCACCATGATGTTGGCTGTGATGCCCGCCTTGCGCAGTTCGGCTCCTTCGTCTGCCACGGCCACGGCGAGGTAATCGACTCCGTGGTCTTGGAGTGTTTTCGATGCTTCGATGGCTCCCACGCCGTAGGCTGATGCCTTGACCATGCAGACTATCTTTTCCTTGTTCTTGAGGAAGGAACGATAGTAGTTGAGGTTGTCAACCATTGCGTTGAGGTTCACTTCGAGGATGGTTTGGTGAACCTTGAGTGTGAGTCGGTCGGAGAGTTCGTCGAAATGGAATTGACGCGCTCCCTTGATGAGGATGAATTCGTTGTGGAGATTGGAGAAAACCTCGCTTTGAATCAGTTCCTTGGTGGTGCGGAAGAAGTAGCTTTCCATTGGGAAATAGTCGGCACAGGAACTGATTTCCTCGCCTACTCCGATAACCTTCTGTATGCCTCGGCTGCGTGCCATGAGAGCGACGCGACTGTAGAGCGAACGAGGAAGCTCGCCGCTTTGGAGGATGTCGCTGATGATGAGTGTGCGTGTCTGCTCCTTCGTGTCGGGACGACGCTGCATGAAGTCGAGTGCGATGTCGAGCGAATGGATGTCGGAATTGTAGCTGTCGTTGATAAGTGTGCAACCGTTGCATCCATCTTTCACTTCGAGGCGCATGGCTACGGGTTCGAGATGCTCCATGCGCTTGCAGATGTCGTCGATTGGCAGATGGAGACTCATGCAAGTAGCGAAACAAGTGATGGAATTCTGGATGGAGGCATCGTCGATGAAAGGTATGGTGAACTGTCCGAGAACATCGTTGATGGAGAATTTCACGGTGGCGTGTGTGTTTTCCTTCTCGATGGAGCGGATGATGATGGTGGCATCGCCAGGACGTGCGTTCTCGTAGGTGTTCCATGTGATGCGCTCTACGCTTTCAGGCACCACTTGGGAGCAACGTGCAATGCGGTTGTCGCTCATGTTGATGACTCCCGTGCGGCAGTTCTTGAACAATTGGAATTTCTCCGTACACTTGATATCGTATGACAGGAAGTTCTCCTGATGTGCCTGCCCGATGTTGGTGATGACGGCTGTGGTTGGTCGGATGATGCGCTCCAGTCGTTCCATTTCGCCAGTGTCTGAAATGCCCGCCTCCACAATGGCGATGTCGGTGTGGCGGTCAATGAGCCAAATGGAAAGGGGCACACCCACTTGGGAGTTGTAGCTGCGTGGTGAGCGGCACACATTGCAGTCGGGCGAAAGGAGTTGATAGAGCCATTCCTTGACAGTGGTCTTTCCGTTAGAGCCCGTGATGGCAATGACAGGGATGTCGAACTGGCTGCGATGGTATTCAGCCAATCGCTGCAAGGCTGCGAGGGTGTCTTTCACTTGCAGGAAGACCACATTCTCCAGGTGTTCGATGAAAGGAATGTCCTGAACGACAAAATAGCGGACACCTCTCCGATAGAGTTCTTCGATGTACTTATGGCCGTCGTTGCGCTGCGTGCGTAGGGCAAAGAAAAGTGTTTCGTCGGGGAAACAAAGTGAACGGCTGTCGATGAGCAACCAATTGATGTGGTTTTGGATGCAACTCTGCTCATTGCCAAAGCAACGGAGTTCGGCACCGATAATTTTTTTTACTTGTTCAATCGTGTATTGCATTGTGATAGTTCTTTGTCGAGATGTATGTCAGGACATTGTTTTTTTATCTCGTTAATTTTTTGAATGGTCTGCTGGATGAATGTTTGGTATGCCTCGGCTTCGGGATGGAAAGGCTTGTGCTCCAGGGCTGTCCGTACTTCGCGGCACAGTGCTGACAGTTTCTGCTCTTCCTTGCTCATCATGGTGTTCTGAAACTGCTCGTAGATGTAATCCACGGCGAGTGGAGACGGATGCACCATGTCGGCTGCATAGAAACGATAGTCGCGCAATTCGTCGAGCAGGATTTCGTAGGAAGGGAAATAGTAGGAGTAATCTTGCACGGAGGAAGTTTGCAAGATTTCGTCTATTGCCAAGAGCAATTCAGCCTTGCTGAGCTGGTTCTCGTGGAGTCCATCGCGTTTGTGGCGGATGGGGCTGACGGTGAAGATGACATGGAGCTGAGGATTGACACTGTGCAAAAGCTGGAGAAGCGTTTTCCAGGAGTCGGCAATGTCGTAAGCCGATAAACGCTGGCGAATGAAAAGCGAATCGGGTTGCTTGTGACAATTCGAGACAAGCATTCCGCTTTCTTTCAGACGGTAAATGTAGGAAGTGCCAAAGGTGATGATGAGAATATCTGCTTGCCGAAGCCAGTCGGACACAAGCAGAAGCGTTGAATTGAGCCTGTCAGTCAATTCCTGTTGGTTGGGGGAAGAGAACTGGGAATGGTGCATCCAGCTGTGAAAGAGTCCATCGGCAAAAAGGATTTCTGGAGAACTGGCATCGTATTCACGTTCGCTGATGCTACGAAGCAGGAGAGCGGCGATGGAGGCTGGGTTATAGAGCACACCGAATGGATTGACCAAGCAATGGAATTTGTCGGCTTGGAGTTTTTCTCCCATCTCATCCACAAAACACGAACCCAGCATCAAGATGCGCTGGGCGTGACTGATGCCGAATGATGGTTTCGGAATTTTTACGCGTGTGGTCAGTTCCATAATGTTGCAAGAAGATTTTTCTTTACTTCCCCTTCACAATACGCTTGATGTCGTTCAGCTTGTTGAGGGCTTCAAGCGGGGTGAGGTTGTTCACATCGAGATGAAGGATTTCATCACGAATCTGGCAAAGCACAGGGTCGTCGAGCTGGAAGAAGGAGAGCTGGGCAGAAGCGTCGGGAACGGAAATCTTCTCCGTGTGAGGACGAGAAATGGAATCGCCCGAATTGTTCTTCTCCAATTCGTGCAACACCTGTTCTGCACGTCGGACAATGGACGGAGCCATTCCCGCAATCTTTGCCACATGAATACCAAAGGAGTGTTCGCTTCCGCCTTCCACCAGTTTGCGAAGGAAAATCACCTTTCCGTCCATTTCCTTCACGCTGACATTGAAGTTCTTCACTCGTTGGAAGAGCTTCTCCATTTCGTTCAGTTCGTGATAGTGCGTTGCGAAGAGTGTGCGAGCATGATTCTTCGGGTTCTCATGAATATACTCCACGATGGACCAAGCGATGGAAATGCCATCGTAGGTGGATGTGCCACGTCCCAGTTCATCGAAAAGTACGAGCGAACGCGGAGAAAGATTGTTAATGATATTGGCGGCTTCGTTCATTTCTACCATGAACGTGGATTCGCCCATGCTGATGTTGTCGCTGGCTCCCACACGAGTGAAAATCTTGTCGCACACACCGATGTGGGCACTGTCGGCTGGCACGAACGCACCGATTTGAGCCATGAGCGTGATAAGGGCTGTTTGTCGGAGCAAAGCCGACTTACCTGCCATGTTCGGACCTGTGAGGATGATGATTTGCTGTCGGTCGGAATCGAGCAAAAGGTCGTTGGCAACGTATTCCTCTCCGATAGGCATGTTACGCTCAATGACGGGATGTCGTCCCTGCTTGATGTCGATAACGAAGGATTCATCAACAACAGGACGAACATAACGGTATTCCTTGGCTGCAATGGCAAAAGCCAAAAGGCAGTCGATGAAGGCAATCATGCTGGCATCGGTCTGGATGAGCGGAATGAAATCAGCCGAAGCCACCACGATTTCGTTGAAAAGACGAGCCTCCAAGCTGAGAATCTTCTCTTCCGCACCGAGAATCTTCTCTTCGTAATCTTTCAGTTCCTGCGTGATGTAGCGTTCGGCATTGACCAGCGTCTGCTTGCGAATCCACTCCTGCGGCACTTGCTCCTTGAAGGTGTTACGCACTTCGATGTAGTAACCAAACACGTTGTTGAAACCAATCTTCAGACTGGTGATGCCTGTTTCTTCGACGAGTCGTTGCTGCATCTTGATGAGGTAGTCCTTGCCGTTGAAAGCGATTTCCCGCAACTCGTCAAGTTCGGCATTCACCCCGTTGGCAATCACATTTCCTTTGTTCACAAGGAATGGTGGGTCGGGCTGAATCTCCTTTTCAATACGGTCTCGAAGTGCAATGCAAGGGTCGAGCAACAAGCCTATGCGATGAATGCTCTCGTTATTCGCTTCCTCACACATCCGCTTGATAGGTTCGATGGCTTGGAGCGCCACCTTCAGTTGCACCAAGTCGCGAGGTGAGACGCGCTGCGTGGCAATCTTCGAAGAGATACGCTCAATGTCTCCGATGCGTTGCAACAATTCTTCGATGGAATCGCGGAAATCGGGTTCACGGAAGAAATGCTCCACCACGTTCTGTCGCTCCTCAATCTTCTTCACATCTTTCAATGGGAAGAGAATCCAGCGATGCAACATGCGTCCACCCATCGGCGAAACAGTCTTGTCGATGACACTGAGAAGCGAATCGCCTCCTTCGTTCATCGACGAAACAAGTTCAAGTGAGCGCACCGTGAAACGGTCGAGTCGCACATATTTGCTTTCTTCAATGCGGGAAATGTTGCGGATGTGACGAATGTGCGTGTGTTGCGTTTGCTCCAAATAGAAAAGGATTGCACCCGCTGCCACAAGTCCGTCTTTCAGATGATCTACCCCGAATCCCTTCATGTTCTTCACCTGAAAATGCTGCTTCAACTTTTGGTTTGCTGTGTCGAACACAAACACCCAGTCGTCTATTTCGAAGGTGAAGTACTTACCGCCAAAATTGCCTTCGAACATGGGTTTTCTGCCACGTTCGAAGAGTATTTCTTTCGGAGAGAAATTCGTGAGAAGCTTATCTACATAGTCGGTGGTTCCTTCCGCAACGAGGAACTCACCCGTGGAAATGTCAAGAAAAGAAACACCGCAAGCCGACTTGCCGAAATGCACTGCTGCCAAGAAGTTGTTTTCCTTATGGTTCAGCACCGTGTCGCTCATCGCCACACCTGGTGTCACCAGTTCGGTGATGCCACGCTTCACGAGCTTCTTGGTGAGTTTCGGGTCTTCCAACTGGTCGCAAATCGCCACGCGCTTTCCTGCTCGAATCAGTTTGGGCAGATAGGTGTCGAGTGCATGATGTGGAAAACCAGCCATGGCAATGGCAGCATCAGCACGCGTACCAATGGCACTGCTGCGCTTCGTGAGAGTGATGCCAAGAATGTCGGATGCAATCACTGCGTCATCGGCGTAAGTTTCATAAAAGTCGCCACAACGAAACAGCAGCAAAGCATCTGGGTGCTTCGCCTTCAGGTCGAAAAACTGTTTCATCATCGGTGTGATTTCTTCTTTCTTTGGCATATCAATATCTATGATTTACAAATATACGATTTTACAATTGATTTTCTGGCTCATGATGAAGAAAAATGTACGGAAACGCTATTCCTCGTTCACGTCAAAATCATCGTCGAGTCCTTCCTCCTGGGCATTGCGTTCCAAAAAATCCCTGGCACGTTCCAAGTCGCGTTCATACACCAGGATATCCACACCGCCAATAGAGCGATTGAACGAAAAGAAATTGCCCAAATCCTCATTCTTCAGCACCGAAGGAATTCCCTCGTTTTCGAGTGCTCCCTGATAGATGTGTGCTTGCATAGCATTGTTGCATGAAATGAGTAAAACCGTTTTCATATCATCAGTTGTTTTGCAAATTCCCAAATAACAATTCCAGCCGTGGTAGAGACATTCAGTGAGTGTTTCGTGCCAAACTGAGGCAGTTCCAAACAGCCGTCGCACATGTCCACCACCTCCTGCTGCACTCCTTTCACTTCGTTCCCCATCACGATGGCAAAATGTCCGTCGGCTGGCAGTGTCAAGTCTTGCAACTTCGTACTACCTTCCACTTGCTCAATGGCGAAAACCTGATAACCCATCTGCTGAAGAGAGGCAACAGCTTCCTTCGCATTCGAAAAGTATTTCCACTCCACCGAGTCCTCAGCACCAAGTGCCGTCTTGTGGATTTCGGGATGAGGAGGTTGTGCCGTGATACCGCAAAGAAAAACACCTTCCACGCGATAAGCATCCGAAGTACGAAACACACTACCCACGTTGTACATACTCCTCACGTCGTCCAGCACCACCACTAACGGCATCTTCTCGCTCCGTTTGAATTCATCGACGCTCATGCGTCCCATTTCCGTGATTTTCAGCTTTCGCATAGCAACATTCTTTCCTTGAAGAAGGTCATTACTTACTTTTTTTCAACGGACGAACCATGCACCACAATCCTGCAAGCACAAACGGAATGCTCAACATCTGCCCCACATCCATCATGGTACTGCCATCATCAACTCCACCCTGCACTTCTTTCAGGAATTCCACAAAAAAACGGAAAAAGAAGATGCAGAAGATACAGAAACCGAAATAGAAACCACTGCCCACATCGAAGCGACCAAGCGTCTCCGTCCTTTCTTTCTCATCCTTATTGCTACCAAACTTCTCTATGGTCTTTTCTTTTCCTGTTGCCAAGTGCGATGCTTTCTTCTTGAAAATCCACCAACCCACGATGAAGATGACAATGTAAGCCAATGCCTCATAGAGTTGGGCTGGATGACGAGGCACCAACTGCCCGTTCTGCAAAGCATCCTGAGTGTGGAAGATGAATGCCCAAGGCACATCAGTCACCTTACCGATAATCTCCGAATTCATCAGATTTCCAAAACGGATGAACGAGGCTGCAAACGGTGCTGCAATGCCAATCATATCGAGCAGTTTCCACGCCTCCACCTTGTAGATGCGGGCATAGAGCAGCAATGCCAAGAAGAGCCCTAACGTGCCGCCATGACTCGCCAGTCCCATATAACCAGTGAATCGCCACTGCGATGGAAATTCATCGAACTTGATAGGCAGGAACATCTCCACCCAACCTTGGGCAGAAGTGAGAAAGTAGTTAGGTTCGTAGAAGATGCAATGTCCCAGTCGAGCACCAACCACCATGCCAAAGAAGCAGTAGAACACGAGCGGATCAAACTTGCCCGTTTCCACCCATTTTCCTTTCTTGTCCATCACGGGGTCAATGCCCTGATCCTTGTAGAGCCAGCGCACGATGAAGTACGGTGCCAGAATGGACATAATCCAACCCATCGCATACCAGCGAACACTGTACCCAAACAAGTTGACAATCTCTACATTGGGCTGCCAGTCTATGTATAACGTATTGAGCATATCGTTAAATGAAAAATTAAGAATGAATTCTGGCTTTAGCTTTTACCATCCGGATGGTTTCTCTCCCCCTTGGGGGAGTTGGAGGGGGCTATTATTACACATTAAACCTGAAGTGCATGATGTCGCCGTCCTGCACCACGTATTCCTTGCCTTCCACACCCATCTTGCCAGCTTCGCGAACGGCTGCTTCCGAACCATACTTGATGTAGTCGTCGTACTTGATGACCTCGGCACGGATAAAACCTTTCTCAAAGTCGGTGTGGATGACACCAGCACACTGAGGAGCCTTCCAACCCTTCTTGTAAGTCCAAGCCTTCACCTCCATCGGACCAGCCGTGATGAAGGTCTGCAAGTTGAGCAACGAATAGATGGCTTTGATGAGACGGTTGCAACCGCTCTCCGTCAGTCCGAGGTCCTCCAGGAACATCTGCTTCTCCTCGTAGGTTTCGAGTTCAGCGATGTCGGCTTCCGTCTGAGCAGAAATCACAATCAGCTCGGCTTCCTCGTCCTTGATAGCTTCGCGAACACGCTCCACGTAGTCGTTACCCGTGGCAGCTGAAGCATCATCCACGTTGCACACATAGAGCACAGGCTTCGTGGTGAGCAAGAACATCTGCTTCGCCACTGCTGCTTCCTCATCATTCTCCAGTTCCACCACACGCGCACTCTTGCCCTGCACCAGTGCATCCTTATAGCGCAGCAAAAGATTCAGTTCCACTTTTGCCATCTTGTCACCACCCACATTGGCTTGCTTTTCCACACGCTTGATGCGGTTCTCCACCGTCTCCAAGTCCTTCAACTGCAGCTCGGTATCGATGATTTCCTTGTCGCGGACAGGATCCACCGAACCATCCACATGCACGATGTTACCATTGTCGAAACAGCGCAGCACATGGATGATGGCATCACACTCACGGATGTTACCCAAGAACTGATTGCCAAGTCCTTCACCCTTGCTGGCACCCTTCACGAGTCCCGCAATGTCAACAATATCACAAACCGCAGGGACAATGCGCCCAGGGTGAACCAACTCTGCCAATTTGGTCAGTCGCTCGTCAGGCACTGACACCTGTCCCATCTGAGCATCGATGGTACAAAAAGGAAAGTTTGCCGCCTGTGCCTTGGCACTCGACAAACAATTAAACAACGTAGATTTACCAACATTTGGAAGGCCTACAATGCCTGCTTTTAATGCCATATCTTCTATTTAAATTTATAATTAAGAATGAAGAATGTAGAATGTAAATAAAGTCCTCCATCTGGAGGTAAAAAAACTTCATTTGGAGCGAAGCAACTATTTTTCATTCTTTCATACCACTCCCCTCGCCCTTTGGAGAGGGGTTGGGGGTGAGGCTTTAATTCTT
>OCVV011280656.1_pt1 | contig 11232 bp, 12 predicted proteins | sample 1539721 | NCBI WGS metagenome assembly OCVV01 (sample SAMN02144230, study PRJEB22623) | gut metagenome | biome: sheep rumen | host: Ovis aries | place: New Zealand | reverse complement strand
CCGCTGTGCAGCCACCCTGCCATTAATACTCAGTTCCATCATATATTCTTCTCTCCAGGCTCACTCCCTCGCTCTCTTGTTTCCTTCGCAGCTGTCTACAGTCTTTTCTCCGCCAGCTTCTTCAAAACGCTGACCTGATTCTTTTGCGGGCGGGCCGTCATCTGCGGGACCGCAACGCCATCCCACTCGTTCTGCTCCCTCCCTTCCCGCTTAAAGCAACTCTCACCTGCCTAGACTCTAATAATTTCTGCCTCTCACTTTGCGGACCTGCTATCTCCTTTCGGATAAAGTAAAATCTGCCTGTCCAAAAGGCTCCCTACGAACACTTTCTCTTTAATTTCATCCCTTCAGCCCCGGATTAAAGTAAATTCGGAACCGTTTACCACTCAAAAGTCGCCAATCAGACTTTAATTTAGCTCCCTGGACCTCACTTTAAAGTAAACAACTCATTTGAGGTCGATAAAAAGTCATTTTCTGACTTTGCAGGGCACTCAATTCTCTGTCGGCACAGTAATCGAGCCCTAAGACCCTCCGCAAAGCCCGAAATCCCCTTCGCACACACAAAAAAACAGACAGGCCGAATGCCTGTCTGCTTCTTTATGGAGACGGTGGGAGTCGAACCCATGACCTCTTGAATGCCATTCAAGCGCTCTCCCAACTGAGCTACGCCCCCAAACGAAAGGTATTATAGCATACCTTTCTTAGCTTGAAAAGCCCTTTTTTTAATTTTTTGTATATCCGCCGAGCGCCTTTTCCACTCTTCTCCCGATCACGAGCGCAACCACCAGCTTCGCCAGATCCGGAATGATGAACGGGATCACGCACCAGGCCAGCGCATCGGACACCGTGACCGCCCCCTTCGTGGAGCTGTAGACGATGATGAACCAGACCGTCCCGAAAACGAACACCACGACGTCGCCCAGGAAGAGCCCGAGCGCCTCCGGAATCATCTTCTTCCCGAGCATGCGCGTCATGAGCCCGTAGAGAAGCGGAATCGCAGCCGCCCCGATGAGGTACCCGCCGGTCGTCCCGAAGAGGACGCCGATGCCGCCCTTCATGCCCGAGAACACCGGGATCCCGACCGCGCCGAGGAGCAGGTAAAGAAGGATCGCGAAGAGTCCGTCCTGCCACCCCAGGACCACCGTCACGAGGAAGAACCCGAAGGTCTGCAGCGTGAAGGGGATGGCGCCCAGCGGGACCGTGATCCACGCGCAGATCGCGATGATGACCGCCGAGACCGCAATCTGGGCCATTCTCACGGTGCTCATAGTGCTTTTTTTCATTTTCTCTGTATTTTCCATGGTCGTACCTTTCCTTTTTGAGCCCCCTGTGCTAGAATCAATTGTAAATTTCAAGGCTCAGTATTCTTTACAATCAGGCAGTCTAGCAGACATCCGCCCGATTGTCAAGTTAAAATCGAAAAGGACTTTACAATCATGAAAAAAGAACAGATCTTAGAAGAGCTCCTCATGGCCGACGGCTACCTCTCCGGCGAGGAGCTCGGCCGGAAAATGAACTGCACCCGCGCCGCCGTAAGCGGTATCATAAACAAGCTCCGCGACGAGGGCTACACGATCGACTCCGTGACCAACCGCGGCTACAGGCTGACAGGGACTCCCAACGTTCTAACGCCGGAGCTCGTCGCAGCCCATCTCGACCCGGAACGGGCAAAGACCGTCCTCGTCCTCCCGGAGATTGACTCCACCAACAAGTATTTAAAGAAACTCGCCGACGAGGGCGCTCCCGACGGCCAGATTGTCATCGCCGACTGCCAGACCCGCGGCCGCGGCCGCATGGGCCGCGAGTTCTACTCGCCGAAGAACAAGGGGATTTATTTTTCCATGCTGATGCGGCCCGACATCCTTCCGGAGCAGGCTTTCAACGTCACGCCCTGCGCCGCCGTCGCGACCGCGCGGGCCATCGAGAAGACCGCCGGCGTCTCCCCCGCCATCAAGTGGGTCAACGATCTTCTCCTCGGGGGTAAAAAGATCGTCGGGATCCTCACCGAGATGACCCTCGAGGCCGAGACCGGCCGCATCGGCTCCATCATCTGCGGGATCGGCATCAACGTCCTCGAGGAGGATGAAGATTTCTCCGAGGAGCTCCGTGGGATCGCAGGCTCGATCAAAACCGCCTCCGGCATCGAGTGCTCCCGGGCCGCCCTTGCGGCTGCTCTCATCGGTGAGATGGATATACTCCGCGAAGGCTGGCTTTCCGACCGGGCTTCATTTCTCGACGCCTACAGAAGCCGCTGCGCGACACGCGGCCCCATCGTTATCCACGACCTTGTGGGGCACAAAAAAACCGCCGACGCGCTCGGCATCGGCGATGATTTCTCGCTCCGGGTCCGCTACGAGGACGGAACCGAAGAGTATGTCAGAAGCGGCGAGGTCAGCATCCGCGCGCAGGGCGGCGGTTACACCTCGGCGTAATTTCCCAAAAATACGAACTCCGGGCAGGACGCCTTGATCCGGGCGAGCATCTCGCGGATCTTCGGGTCCGCGCAGGAGGCCTCCGCATCGATGTAGAAGCAGAACTCGAAGTCGCGGCCCACCAGAGGGCTGCTCTCGAGCTTTAAGACGTTGACTTCGCACGCCGCGAACTCCCCGAGCAGGCGGTAGAGCGAGCCCGGCGTATGGGAGACCGTGAGGATCATCGAGATCCGGTTGGCCCCGGCATAGATCACCGGCTCCTTCGCGATGCACACAAAGCGGGTGTAGTTGTTGTCGCTGTCCGAGACCCGGTTGGCGAGCGATTCAAGACCGTAGGTCTCGGCGGCCTCCGGCGAGGCGATTGCGGCAGCGCCCGGCTCGTCCGTCTCCGCGACGTAGCGGGCCGCCATGGCGGTGTTCAGCACCGGAATCACGGGGATCTTCCCCTCCACGGTCTTCAAAAACTGCGCGCACTGGCCGATCGCCTGCTCGTGGGAGCGGATGCTCGTGATGTCCTCGAATTTCGTCCCCGGCTTCACCAGGAGCTGATGACGGATCAGGATCCGCTCGGAGCGGATGATGGTCACATTTGCGGTCTTGAGCAGCTGGTAGACAGCACGGACGGAGCCGTAGGAGTTATTTTCAATCGGAATGACCCCGTAGTCGACCATCCCGGACTTGACCGCCTCGATCACGCCGCCGAAAGTCTTGAAGAACATGCGGCCGGACAGCGGAAACATGCGCTTCGCGGCCTGCTCCGAGTAGGCGCCTTTGACGCCCTGGCAGCCGATCCTCACCTTCGTGGGAAATGTCACGTCCCCCGGCAGCATCCCCATCGCCTTTCCGGCGATATCAACCATAACTCCTTCTCCCATCTCACATTTCCTCCTCATGAATGATACTGTGAATCCTGCGAAGGCTCTCTGCGGTCTTCGCAAATTTTTTCGGTGTGAGCGACTGCGGACCGTCGCATTTTGCGCGGGTCGGGTCGTTGTGGACTTCGATCATGACGCCGTCCGCCCCGGCCGCGACGCCCGCGCGGGCGAGAGCCGGCACATAGGTGTATTTTCCGCCCGCGCTCGACGGATCGATGATCACCGGCAGGTGAGTGAGGCCCTTAAGGACCGGCACCGAGGTCACATCCAGCGTCCCCGAGACCGAGGGCTCGAAGGTCCGGATGCCCCGCTCGCAGAGGATCACGTTTTTGTTGCCGCCCGCCAGGATGTACTCCGCGCTCATGAGCCACTCCTCGTAGGTATTCGAGAACCCTCTCTTTAAAATGACCGGCTTCTCCGTCTTTCCGAGTGCCCGAAGGAGCGCGTAGTTCTGCATATTTTTTGCCCCGACCATGAGGACGTCGATCTCCGCAAAGAGCGGCAGCTGAGAGGAATCATAGATCTCCGAGACGACCGGGAGCCCTACCTCCTCCTTCTCCTTCATGAGGAGCCGGATGCCCTCGATCCCGAGCCCCTGGAAGGCGTAGGGCGAGGAACGCGGCTTGAAGGCGCTGGCCCGGAGGAGATTTGCGCCGGCTTCCTTGACGGCCTTCGCGACCGTCATGAGCTGGTCCTCGGACTCCACCGCGCAGGGTCCCGCGATGACGGTGAGGCTCCCGCCTCCGATGACGGCGTCCCCGACCCGGATCACCGTGTCGTCCGGGTGAAACTTGCGGTTCGCGTTCTTGTAGGGCTCCGCGACGCGCTTCACCGCCTCGACGATGTCGAGGGCGGCAATCAGGTTCATGTCGATCCGGCTCGTGTCGCCGACGAGCCCCAGGATCGTCTGGGAGGACCCGACGGTCGGGTGGACGTCGATGTCCTGGGCGTTCAGCCAGGAAATGAGACCCTCCAGCTGATCCGGGTCGGGTTTGTTCTTTAAGATTACGATCATGGTTTTCTCCTTCCTGCGGGCAAGGCTCCGGGGACGGTTCTGGGTTCTCCGGGACGGTTCTCAGAAGATTGCTTTGCAATCCTCAAGAACCGTCCCCGGAGAATCCGAGAACCGTCCCGGTGGCTTCTCCTTCCTCCGTCAAAAAAGCCCCGCGGCCGGCCGGCCGCGGGGCTTAACATTCATCTTAAAAATGAATCTCAGCGCCTTTTACGCCCAACCGAAAAATGCCTTACCCTTTGTAAAGGTAAAGCCGGTAAAGGCGAAAAAGAAGTTGTTTGTCTTGCGCTGATTCATCATAAAGCCTCAAATTCCTTAAATGTTGTGAATAACTTTACCACGTATACGGGGTGATGTCAAGCGGCGATTCCCTGACAAAACGATCCATATCGGGAGGAAGCTTTACGCCGATGCGGATGCTGTTGCCGTTGAACGGCTGGTAAAACTGCATGAAGCCTGCGTGCAGCGCGGCCCGGTCCAGCCCCTCGATTGGGCCGTTCCCGTAGAGGCTGTCGCCCAGCAGCGGGTGCCCGATATAGCTCATGTGGACACGGATCTGGTGGGTCCGCCCGGTCTCGATCTGGACTTTCAGGAGCGCATAATCCGCATACTGGCGCACGACCTCGTAGTGGGTGACCGCCCGGTCGCCGCTCTCGCGGGCGACGCGTTTGATTTCCCCTTCAAACTCCCGCTCGATCGGGACATCCACCGTTCCCAGGGGATGGTCGAACTTTCCCTCAACCAGCGCGTAGTAGATCTTCTTCCTGGTCCCCTTCTCGGCCTGCTCCACGATGCGCGCAACAGCCGTCCGGCTCTTTCCGAACGCGATGAGACCGGATGTATCCTTGTCCAGCCGTCCGATCGTCCGGATCTCGTGGGGATCGTTATTCATTTTATAATACCAGCAGAGGTAATTGGCGAGGGAGTCCGAAAAATGCCCGTGGGAGGGATGCACGACCAGCCCCGCGGGTTTATTTAAAATGATGAGATCCTGATCCTCATAGACGATCTCCAGCGGTCCCTGGGTCGGCACCGTCTTCTCGCTTAAGCTGTCGGTCAGGCGCACTTTTACGACATCGCCGACGCGCAGGAGATGATTCACCCGGACCTGTCTGCCGTTGACCGTGATCCCGTTCGGAGTGTCATATTTCGCACGGGAGATGTCATGGCTGACAAGCCTGAAATTGTCCTTTAATACATCCCGGACAGCACGGTTCCGCTTTACGTCGGAAGGCCGGGCAATGTATGTGAGCACTCTTAACATATCGTCTCCTGCCAAAGAGATAGTAAGTTACGCCGACACGCTGAACTATAACATAAGAAAAAGAAAAAGTCCACTCTTGTATTATTGCGGATTATGTGCTATGAACGGGACGGTTCTCAGATCTCCGGGACGGTTCTCAGAAAAACGATTCTCATACGAGAATCGTTTTCAAGAACCGTCCCCGGAGATCCCTAAAGACTCGTCCTTTACTCTTCCCCCTTCAGATACCTCTCCATCGCCGGCAGCGCCTCAAAGGCGGCCGCCCTTCCTGCCTCGTAGACCCGCACCAGAGTCTCCGTATCGTGGCAGATATTGCCGATCCCCAGCTTCTCCTTCGGGCGGATGACAAAGCATTTTCCTGCCTCCTCCTGCCTGCGGATATACTTGTAGGTGCGGTTGTACTTAAGGTGCCTGTCCTCCATCGCCCTGATGATCGCCGGATACTCCTTGAGAAGCACTTTCGCCGCCGGAACGAGTTTATTCGGCTTTTTCACGTAATCGATCGGCTGGGTCAGGACCACGACGTTCCGGTCATACCCTTTCTTCTCGAAGAAGCGCAGCGGTACCGAATCCGAGAGCCCGCCGTCCAGGTACGTTTTGCCCCTGATCTCCACCGGTCTTGAGACGAGCGGCATCGAGGAGGAGGCGCGGTACCATTTCATATCCTCGTTCGTGCCCCTCGACACATCCCGGTAGACCGCCTTGCCGGTCTCCGTGGAAGTCGCGCAGGCATAGAACTTCATCGGGTTGGCTCCATAGGTCTTAAGGTCGAACGGGTCCAGCTCATGCAGGATCGCCTGGTAGCAGAACTTTTCACCGAAAATATCCCCCGTCTTTATAAGCGACTGGAAGCTGCAGTAACGCTTATCCTTCGCGAACCGCAGGTTGTAGCGGATCGCGCGCCCGTGCTGCTTCGACTTGATGTTTCCGCCGAAGACGACGCCCGCAGAGGTGCCCACTCCGCCGTCGAACGTGATGCCCTTCTCCATAAAGACATCGATGACACCCGCGGTGAACATGCCGCGCATGCCGCCGCCTTCCATGATAAGACCTGTTTTCATTTTCCTGCTCCTTTAAAGCTTGCTGAGGCAGTCCCGCCACAGCCTTCCGACCGGCAGTCCCACCACATTGTTGTAATCTCCGTCAATTTTCTCGATATAGCGGGCGAACATCCCCTGGATCCCGTAGGATCCGGCCTTGTCGAACGGCTCCCCGGTCGAGAGGTAAAACGCGATGTCCGCCTCCGTGAGGTCCGCCACATAGACGTCGGTCTTCTCGGAAAATGCAAAGCTCTCGCCCGCCGTATCGATCACATATACGCCCGTTAAGACCTCGTGCTCTCTCCCCGAGAGGAGCCGCAGCATCCTCGCGGCATCCGCCGGGTCCGCCGGCTTTCCGAGGATTTCCTTATCCTGCACAACGATCGTGTCCGCACCGATGATGAGGAGGTCCTCATCGCCCCGGCCGCACGCCTTAAGGTGCTCGAGGACCGCCTTCGCCTTCCTCTTTGCAAGCTCCCGGCAGGCCTCATCCGGTGCCATAGCTCCGATCGACTCGTCCGCGTCCGAGGTCAGGACCTCAAACGGGATGCCAATCTGGGCAAGAAGCTCCCTTCTCCGGGGCGATGCCGAGGCCAGTATGATCTTCTTCACGCTCTTACCTCCCGCAGTGCAGCGTCCGGCTCGTTGGTGAAGATCGCATCGACCTTAAGAGCCTGCATCTGCCGGATCCGATCCGCTCCGTCCACGGTCCAGACCCGGACTTTGAGGCCGGCCTCATGAGCTCTCTCAACGTACCCGGGCTCCGTCAGGTGATAGATTGCCGGGTGCAGCGCATCCGCGCGAACAACATTTTTTGCGTACTCCACAACCCCGATCGGCCGGTCCGCATAGAGGAGACCCGCATCGGCAAAGGGGGCCAGTTCTTTCATTTTCCGAACGGAGAAATGATTAAATGAGGAATAGAAGACCTGCTCCTCCATCTTCATCTCCCGGGTGAGATATGCAGCCTGCTCCTCGATCCCGTCGTAGGTGAAGATGCCCGTCTTAAGCTCGACATTGATGAGGAGCCCCGTCGGGCGCATGAGCTCATAGACTTCCCTGAGCGTCGGGATCCGCGCATCCTTATATTCCGGATGTGTCTTATTGAAATGAAAACCGCGCAGCTCCTCAAGCGTATAGTCCTTAAGCCACCCGTGACCGTCCGACGTGCGGTCGATCGTCTCGTCGTGGCAGACCACAAGCTCGCCGTCCCGCGTCCTCTGGACATCGAGCTCGATTCCGTCCGGCTTCATCTTCGCGGCCAGCGCAAAGCTTTCCAGTGTGTTTTCCGGGGCATAGGCCGAGGCCCCCCGGTGTGCGAATATTTTCATTTTAAATGTCTTCCTCCTCCACGATCACAGGTTCCTCCGACTCATAGGTGAGGTCATAGAGTCTGTCGAAAGAGCGCTTTCCGCCCGCCGTGTCGTTAAACTCCGCGATCAGCTGGGCCGCCTTGGGGATCGAGCGCATGTAGAGCTCCATCAGGCGGTCGTCGGAGAGCTCAAGCCGCGGGTTCGCCTCTTTCCGGATGATGTGGCCGCTGAATTTCCTGTAGATCCCTGCGGTCTTCATGATACTATAGAGCATGTTCCGCTTGACGTCCGTCCGGCAGGTGAGCAGGTGATGCAGGGAGACAAAGCCCGTGAGAGCCCGGTAGACACCGTTTGCGGTCACTCCGGAATAAAATGCCGCGATGATCTCCGCATAGTGCCTGGTCGGATGGAAGTTTGCGACAAGGTCCTCCGTGGTCGGCTTCCGGCCGTCCGTCTCAAGGAGATACCGGTCAAACTCCCCCTCGATCTCCGAGTGGCTGACGCCGCTCTCCTTCTCGTGGCGGATGATGAAATTGTGGCAGATCGCATCCAGCGTAAAATGGCACAGCGACCCATACACGTACGCGCGGTATCCCGGGTCGTCGTGCTCCGCGAGCACCCGCCCGGCCTTCTCGAAGAAGATGCGCCCCGGCTTCTTGTGGATCTTTGTCCCGATCCGGTTGATGCGGTTCTTAAAAAGCGGATTATAGTAAAAGAAAATATCAGGTCCCTGCAGTCCGATATGAAAGAGATCATACTCCGCATCCGTCTGAGGCTTCAGCTCCTCCGGCAGATAGCGAAGAACATCTCTTCCAAACCGTTCATGTGTGTATGTAGTCGGCATAATCATTGAAGACGGCATAAGGCGCTCGTAAAGGGCACCTTTGCCGCCATATCCTTTCCTTTATATGTACTTGTTACAGTGCTGCCTTGATCGCAGCGAGGAAATCGTCAAACTCTTCAAACTCCTGAAGATCCGGGTTCTCCGCCATGATGGCCTCCGTGCTCCGGAAGAGGAAGCCCGCCTTCGAGGCACGGATCATCGCGAGGTCGTTGTGGCTGTCGCCTGCCGCGATCGTCTCAAACCCGCAGGACTGGAGTGCCCGCACGGTCGTGAGCTTCGACTGGTCACAGCGCATCTTATAGCCGGTGATCTCCCCGTTCTCCCCGACGATGAGCTCGTTGCAGAAGAGGGACGGATACCCCAGCTTCTTCATGAGCGGCATCGCAAACTGAGTGAACGTATCGCTTAAAATGACAACCTGCGCAATACTCCGAAGCTCGTCCAGAAACTCCTTCGCACCGGGCAGCGGATCGATCGTGGCGATCGTCTCCTGAATCTCCTTGAGCCCGAGCCCGTGCTCCTTCAGAATCTTTAAGCGGTAACGCATCAGCTTGTCGTAATCCGGTTCGTCACGCGTTGTGATCTTAAGCTCCGGGATCCCCGTCGCCTCCGAAAATGCAATCCATATCTCAGGCACCAGCACGCCTTCCATGTCCAGGCATACGATTTTCATAATAACCTCCCAGAACGTCCGAAAAAGGACGCTTTCCTTATATGAAAAACAGTGTAGCAAAAAAAAGACATCTTTGCAATTGTGTGTTAGAATATAAAAAACGAAAATATAAGATTGTATACGGAGAAGATCATGATAGAGACCGATTACATGGCCGGCCGCATCAAAGAGCTCGCCGACCGCGCCTATAAAAATGACTACATAACCCACACCGCCTTCCTCGGCGCCTCCGAGCAGGCCTCCTTCCACAGCGCCTTAAGGAAGCTCGGCGTCCCGAAGCTTGTCACCGAGGTCGCCGGCGTCCCCTATCTTCTATGGGGCGGCCACAGCGAGGCCGAGCGCGTCATGGCGGTCTTCCTGCCCTCCTATCTGACCCCCGAGACCTTCATGGAGCAGGAAAATGAAGCCCCCTCGGTCCTTACCTGCATGAAAGCCGAGCCCCTCATGCGGAAATTCTCGGACGATCTCACCCACCGGGATTTCCTCGGTGCTCTCATGAACCTCGGCATCGAGCGAGAGACCATCGGCGATATCTTAATCGACCGGGAAAATGCCTCCGCCTATATCTTCGTCACTGCCGACCTTGCTCCCATCATAAAGGAGGAGCTGGTCCGGGTGAAGCATACCTCCGTTGCCTGCCGGGAGATTGCACTCTCCGAGTGCACCGCCCGTCCGGAGTTTGAGGTCCGGGAGGGCTCCGTCGCCTCCGAGCGCCTCGATGCGGTCCTCGCATTCGTCTTCCGCCTCGCCCGCGGCAAGGCCCAGGAGCTCATCACCCGGGAGGCGGTCTTCGTCGACGGCCGCACGGCGGTCTCCGCCGGGGCCGACCTTGCCCCCGGCAGCCGCGTTTCGGTCCGGGGGTTTGGAAAATTCATCTATGACGGGACCTCCGCCACCACAAAAAAGGGTAGAAACTACATAAAAGTGCGCATCTTTAAATAACTCATCACCACAAATGTTAAAAATGTGTTATAATGATGTGACGAATTCACTTGCAACCCGAAAGGAGAAATCATGAAGCATCGTTACTTAAGTATTCTTCTTGCTTTGATCATCATGTTCACGATGAATCCTGCCGCGGTGTACGCCGCCGCAGAGTCTGCCGCGGTCGACCCGGCCGCTGCCGTGCTCGATGAGCTTGAGAGTGTTGAGACGGAGACCTTCGGCCTTCCGGCCGACGTCGGAGTCGGCGAGGAACTCAACGATGTGCCGGAAACCGACAATGTCTACAGCGCTGATTCTCCGGAATCTTTTGCCGGTATCGTCAAGGAGTGCCTGCTCCGCCGCGAGACACCCTTTGCGGTCACCATTGATTACGAGGTTCCGCTCGAGGGCAGCGAAGATCTCCAGGCTATCTACGACGAGAAGTTCGATCTGGTAAACGAAGAGACCGCCAAGGCGGTGCATGATCTGGCCCTCGCCCATACGGGAGTTCCGAAAGAAGGCGACTATATCAACAACCAGATTGCCTGGAAGCGGTTCAATAATTCCACCGTTGACATCTCGGATACTGTCCTCACGATCCATTTCACCTACACCTATGCGGTAGATTACTACGCCTCCGCAGAGGAAGAGGCAAAAGTGGACGAGGAGATCACCCGGATCCTCTCCGACGGAACGCTGGACCTTGAGGGGCTCACCGATTATGCCAGGGTGAAGGCGATCCACGATTTCATCTGCGGGACGATCACCTATGACGATGAGCATGTAAATGTCAACAGCTACAAGCTCCAGTATACGCCCTACGCCGCCCTCTTCGATCACACCGCCGTCTGCCAG
>OCVV011234211.1_pt1 | contig 11232 bp, 5 predicted proteins | sample 1539721 | NCBI WGS metagenome assembly OCVV01 (sample SAMN02144230, study PRJEB22623) | gut metagenome | biome: sheep rumen | host: Ovis aries | place: New Zealand | reverse complement strand
ACTTTAAAAATGTATATACAATCTTTTTTCGCGATATCTTCACAAATACGCTGCAAAGGTACGAATAAACGAGCAAAGCACCAAAGAAAACAAAGTTTTTTTATGTTAATCACTCAGTATTGTCATTGCGTTCTCGGCTATGTACTGGTGGAAAGATACAATAAAAAAGCGGACCGGTCTTTGTCTGACCAGTCCGCTTGGTGGTGGGCGTTGACGGATTCGAACCGCCGACCCTCTGCTTGTAAGGCAGATGCTCTAAACCAGCTGAGCTAAACGCCCTTTCCTCTGAAAGCGGTGCAAAGGTAAGGAGTTTTTTTGAAACCACCAAACTTTTGCACCACTTTTTTTGTTTTTCTTTGAATTTTCCCTATTTTTCAGCCCTTCCCTACTTCATTTCGACGGTAACGCGACGGTTGTTTACGGTAGGCGACAAGGTGTCAACACCACCGGCAGCCACCACCTCCAGCTGCTCGCTGGGGAAGCCCATCTTCAGAATCTCGGCAACTACGGCATCGGCACGCTCTTGTGACAGCTGATGATTACGCTCGGCACGGCCTGTCTGACTATCGGCATAGCCCGTTACAACGAGTTTGGCATGGTGCTCCTTGGCCACAGCCACGAGGTCGGCCACGTTCTGCAGGTCACGCTGTGAGGCTATCGTAGCCTGATTCAGATTGAAGAACACCGAGACGGGAGCCGTCACCAGTTGGCGGTCTACTGCTTGGGGCTGCTGGGCAGGCTGTTGGTTGGCCAGCAATTGGCTCAGACGGTCGTTCTCTGCCTGCAGATCTGCCAGCATTCCGTTCAGGGCATCCAGCTCGCCTTGTGTCAGTGCGTCCTGAGCGTCCTGAGACACAGCAGGTTTCCACGTCGACTTGCCCAGACGGTAGGTTAGTCCCACCTCGACGCTGACCATGCGGTCCTTGTTCTTCCAGGTATGGCGGTCAGGGCCTTTCAAGGCACATCCGTCCAGGCCCGGCTCGTAGGCGCCATAGTTGATATCGAGGTTGAGGGCGACTTTCGGACTGAGTCTGAAGGTATTGAGCAAACCCACGGAGAGTCCCATGCCATAGGTGTTGTACGACATATTGCGCCCTATCCCCGCACCGATGTAGGGTATGAAGTTCCACAGGCGCTGTTCGTTGTAGCCCACGAGTATGTTACTCAAGTTAAACAGCACCTGCTCCTGAAGTGTCCAGTAGCGACTGGCATTCAGCGCCTTGTCCTCAGAGATGACACTGCGGCCCCACACACCATTGAACTTGGTACGCAGACCGATGCCCGGCGTAAACCACTTACCCAAGGCCAAGGAGAAGCCCATATTGGTGCGATAGCCCTTGAAGAGTTTGCTGAACTTGACGGCACTATTCTCCTGACTGCCCCAGAAGGAAGTTCCCACGGCATTAGCCTGAACAAACCAGTTAGACCAAAATGAGTTGGTAATCACCTTGTGCTTCTCTGACTGCAGGTCCGATTGCGGCGTTGCTATCTCGTCATCAATAGTGACGTCCTGAGCCATGGAAGCCATAGAGACGCCCACGAAGGCCATGATTACAAATAACTTTCTCATAACATACTTATTTTAACAAATCCTCTATTTCGTGTTGTGGCAGGATGCACAGGATAGACCTGCCGTCAGGTGTATAGTTGACATTGCTGCAAGCAAACAGCTCGTTGACAATATTCTCCATCTCGTCGTTGCCCAGCACCTGTCCCTGCGGGATGGCCGCATGACGCGCCATGGTAAGAGCCAGGGCCTGCCCGAGGGCATCGCTTGAGACCTCACCCTGATGGACAGCCTCGTCCACCATGTCGTGCAGCAACTGCACATAGTTCATGCCCCCGATACCGGCCGGAATGCCATTGACGGCATAGCTGCCCTGCCCTAAGTCCGTCAAGTCAAAACCTACGGCCGACAAGCGCGGGAGCACTCGCTCGAGCACCACCTGCTCGGCTGACGAAAACTGGACGACCTCGGGGAAAAGCACCTGTTGGGTATCGGCCTCACGCGTCTGCAGTTGCGCCAGATACTGTTCATAGCGGATGCGCACATCAGCCCGATGCTGGTCTATAATCATCAGTCCCGACTTAACGGCAGTCATGATGAAACGGCCTTTGTACTGATAGTGTATGGGGGATTTCTCTGCAGCAATACTGTCGCGATGTTCCGTACCTGCAGCCACCGGTTCCTGGTCGAAGAAAGAAGGTGCCTCCTGAGCAGGAGCAGCAGACTGGGTAGGCAGATCGGCATACAATTGTTCCCATCCGGATGCAGCCTTGCGCTTGGTGCCATTGAAGGGATTGTATCCTGGAGTGCTGAGCACCTTCGGGGCACTCGGGGCCTGCGGCGACTGTGGATTATAGACAGGCATTTCCGGTTTCCCCTCCGTATCAAAATCTAACTGCGGGATGGCACAGAACTGGCCGATGGCGTCTCTGACAGCAGCCATCAGCAGCTGCCAGATGGGCTGTTCGTTCTCGAACTTGATTTCCGTCTTGGTAGGATGGATATTGACATCTATATCGGCTGGGCTGACTTCGAAATATATAAAATAAGGTACGTGCGTACCTACAGGTATTAAGCGTTCGAAAGCCTGTTGGACGGCCTTGTGGAAATAGGCATGTTTCATGTATCGCCCATTGACGAAGAAGCACTCCGGTGCACCCTTCTTACGAGCCGTCTCCGGCTTGGCCACAAAACCCGTCACACGACACAATTCCGTATCGACGCTGACAGGCAGCAATTCTTGTGCATAGCGTCGTCCATAGACATCAGTGATACGCTGCAACAGCGAACCTGCACGGAGGTTCATCAGTTCCTGACCGTTGCTATGCAGGGTAAAGCTAATGTCTGGATAGACCAGCACGATGCGCTCGAAGGCCGTCAGGATATTGTTCAGCTCAGTAGCATTGGTCTTGAGGAACTTACGACGGGCAGGGACGTTGAAGAACAGGTTGCTCACCGTGAAACTGCTGCCCACGGCACACGAGCACACCTCCTGGCTCTCAATCTTGGAGCCCGAGAGCACCAGACAAGTACCCACCTCGTCAGCCTCGCGACGCGTACGCAACTCCACCTGCGACACCGCCACAATGGAAGGCAGCGCCTCACCACGGAAGCCCATCGTATGGAGGGCAAAAAGGTCGTCAGCCTTGCGGATCTTGGAAGTAGCATGGCGCTCGAAAGCCAGACGGGCATCCGTCTCGGACATACCGCATCCGTCGTCAATGACCTGTATGCTGGTCCGTCCTGCATCGACCACCAAGACGTGTATTGTCTTAGCTCCGGCATCAACGGCATTCTCTACCAACTCCTTGATGACGGAGGCCGGACGCTGTATCACCTCGCCGGCAGCAATCTGGTTGGCTACACTATCGGGCAGTAACTGTATGACATCTGTCATGGGACAACTTTGTTTTTAGGGGCTACGCGCCGCTTTTGCTCTTTCAGTTCGGTACCTTCTTTCTTGCCGCGCCAGATGAAGATATCCTGCTTGTTGAGCGGACGGATATAGTCAAACCACGCATACTGCGGAAGAAAGTATTTATCTGGCGGTATCTGTGTCATGGGATAGAGCGTACCCTTAGGCTTTTCTATCCACATGCGTTTCATCTTACGTTTCTCAAGAAACATCTTCATCAGCGGGGTCTCCATGTAGTTCAGGCCTATGAGCGTACTGTCTGCGTCGTCAACAGGATAGTAGACCGACAGCACATTGTCAATGGCCTGCGACTCGCGCATCTCACCATTCCTGAAGAACGCTTTCATCTCCTTCGACGACACCTGGTTGAAGTGGATGGTATCGGGCATCTGCTCTACCGAGAAGGCCTGTCCGATGACATGTGCCCAGTCAATGGTCGAGTCGTTCATGTAGACACGAATCTCCTCGCCGAAGAGCTGCTGGCCCTGGTTCCACACGATGGGGTCGCGATACATCACCATACAGGAGTCATGTGAATTGTAAACCAGTGAGTCGCACACAGCCTGCACATCAGGACGATAGGCACGTACCTTATTATATGCATGCATCACACGGTAGACGGAGTCCGTATTGTTGTTATAGGTGAAAATCTTGAACGTGTCAGCGTGCATAAAGAGCGTATCCTTCTGCGAGAAGTCCATCGCCACCGCATTGTTGGTGGCCATCGCATAGCCCGTAGAGTCGTCGTACTCCGCATAGTCACCCGTCAGACGGTTCTTGTTAATGGAGTCTGTCATCACCACGTTCCAGTATGCATAGTTCTTTCCGTCACGGGCATTACGGAACACGCTGTCGCCCACAATGGTGCGGCCTCGGTCCTTGATGACGGAACGCCCGAAGAGTTCCGACTGCTTTGTCCGGGTATTGTAGTAGCCGTCTTCACTATAGATATGACTGCTGCCCGACGTGATGTTGGAAGGGCCTACGATATGCGCCCGCGACGTACGGGTGTCGTAATAGAGCGAGTCAGTAGTCAGAAACATGTTCTGATCCTTCAGCCGTACATCGTAGTAGAACATAGCCATCTTGGTATCGGTATGATACTCGCCCCAGTCAGAAGTCAGCACCGACTTACCGTCGACCATCTTACCACCTTCGAAGAAATTACCGAAACTATACATACGGTCATAGTCCAGCGAGTCGGTATAGAGCGTGGTCCTACGATGCTTCAGCACCACGTTATAGCGGGCCTGGGCCAGCTGGTCGTTACCGTTGTAATAGGCATAGTCGCTTACCAGACTGAGCGTGTCGCCCTGTACCATGCGGACATGACCGAAAGCCTCAAACGAGTTGCTCTGCTCATAGAAGTGGGCACTGTCGCAATAGAGGTTTGCCCCCACATGACGGAAGTGCACATGACCGTGCAGTATCTGGGCATCGCCATTACGATACTGGTCATAGTGCAGGTTGTCAGCATGAACCAGATAGACACGTTTGTCCTGTTGCGCAGCCTTTGCACGTTTGCGAGGCGTACGCTTACGGGCGGGCTGCATGGCAAACACCATACCCAGCACCAATACCCCCATCAACAGAAACAAAACTCTCTTCACTTTTCAACTCTCTCATCGACCTTTGGTCGCTTTGTACCTTTAGGTCAAAAAACTTTCAAATTACCTCACCCAGCCTTCGTATTCGAACTTACAGTCACGATAACGTTCGTTGACACGTACATAGGTTGACTTGATGCGGTTGACAACCCACTCGTGCAGACGCTCCTGACGACGCTTCTCCAATACCAGGTTCTTCAAGACCTGAAAGTCCTCCGTGATGGTAGCCTTGTGACCCTCTGTACGGTTCTTCAGCTTGACAATAGCACAAACAGTCTTGCCACGCTGGTTGATCATCTGGAAAGGTGCAGAAATCTCACCCACCTGCAGGGCATCGACAGCCTTGGCTACTTCTGAAGGCAGGTCGGCCAACTTAAAGCGCGAAGTGCGAAGACCATCATCCGTATTGTTGAACATCAGACCATTATTATTACGCGTATCCTTATCGTCAGAAATCAGCGAAGCACCGGCCTCGAAGGGGAACTTACCGTCCACGATATCGGTACGAATAGAGTCAAGTCGCGCTATTGCCTTCTCGACGGCATCGTCACTGACGACAGGCTTACGCAGAATATGGCGTACTTTAATCTTGTCACCGCGTTTGTCGATGAGCTGGATAATGTGATAGCCGAACTCCGACTCGACAATCTTCGACACACGCTTGGGGTCCGTCAGACTGAAAGCCACATTGGCAAAGGCCGGGTCGAGGGCCGCACGTGGCGTATAGTCCAGTTCACCACCCCGGCGAGCCGTTCCCGGGTCTTCCGAATACATACGTGCCAAGGTCTGGAACGTAGTCTCACCCTTGGTAACGCGGTCGGTATATTCACGCAACTCTTCCTTGATACGGTTAATTTCTTCCTGAGCAACACGAGGCTGCTGGGTGATAATCTGTACCTCGACCTCGGTAGGCACAAAGGGCAGGCTGTCCTGAGGCATGTCCTTGAAGTAGTGACGCACCTCGGCAGGCGTAACGGCAATATTCTTCACCAATTTCTGCTGCATTCCCTGCACCATCTGGCGCTCACGATACGACTCACGCAGGTCGGCACGTATCTGGCTCAGGCTCTTCTTCTGGTATTCCTCCAGTTTCTCACGAGAACCAATCATGGACACCATGTTCTCAATATACTGTTCCACACCTTGTGTGATTTCAGCCTCTGTTACTTCCACACTATCGATGATGGCCTGGTTCAGATATAGTTTCTGAACAGCTATCTGCTCAGGAATCGAACAGTCGGGATCGCCCTTCCAGCGCATACCTTCCTGCTGTCCCTGAATACGCAACGCCTCCACATCAGACTTCAATATGGCTTCGTCGCCAACGACCCAGATAACCTCGTCTACTACGGTACCCAGGCTGTCTTTCTGTGCCAGCAATGACTCGGGAGCCAGCATCAAGCCCAACAAGGCAAATAATATTCTACTCATGCTTATTGACTGTCTTTAATACTTCTTCATTGATGGTGACAGGATACTTCTTGCGGAGATCAGCCACCCAGAGACGCTCTACTTCGTCCTGCAGGTCAGCAACGACCAGGGCACGCACATCAGTATAGTCCTTGGGTTTCTTCAGCATCTTGCCATAGGTGGCATCGATAGGATAACCCTTCACGCTGTCCACCTGCACATTCTTCACCTTAAACTCCTCACGGTCTATCAGTTTGTTGTCACCCTTCTTGAAGAGTCCTTTCTCTACACGGATGCGGATGATGGAGTCGTTATTGAAAGTCTTGCGCAGGGCTTCGTTCCAATCGTCAAACTTCAACTTCTTCACGCACTTGGCTACCGCCTTGACGTCAGACTTCTGTTTGACATGATAGGCTATACCCTTGAAGCGGGGCTCGTCCCACTTATACTTCTTCTTGTTCTTCTTGAAGTAACGCTCCAGGTTTTCTTCGTCCTTGGCAACTTTGTCCCAAATGGTGCGATTGCTGATTTCGTAGAGCAACAGGCCGTCGTGATATTCCTTGATGAGATAGCGCATCTCCAGGTCATTGGCTGCCAGCGAGTCTGCACGACGTTCTAACAGCTGTTCCTTATTGACCTGACCGTTAGAAGCCTTCACCATGGCATCCAACTTACGCTCCGTAATGGCATTGCGGGCACCACGCTGTTCCAAGAAACGCAGAATATTCTCCTTATGGAACTCAAAAGGCTCCAACTGCTTGCGCTCCTTCATCTTGATGATATGCCAGCCGAAGGGCGACAGTACGGGTTTGCTCAATTCACCGGGTTGCAAGGCAAAAGCTGCATCCTCGAACTCCTTGACCATCTGGTTGCGTGAGAACCATCCCAGCATACCGCCGCGGGCAGCAGAACCGGGGTCCTGAGAAATCTGTTTAGCCAACGCCTCGAAATCTGCGCCTGCCTTCAGGGCCGTATATACAGAGTCTATGCGTCGTTTAGCCTCTTGCTGTTGCGCATCGGTAGCCTGCTGGGGAATACTCAACAGGATGTGACCAGCCATCACCAGTCCGTCAGGGCCGATGTTCTTGACTGTCTGGTCGTACACCTGATGTGCCTCTGCCAACATATCATCGTCCGTCACGTAGGTAGGACGCACCTGCTGGTCACGATACTGGGCAAACTCCGTCAGGAAGGCTTTGGTGGTATCGATATGGGCATCCAGCGCAGCCTGCACCTTCAGTTTGTAGTTGACAAACAGTTCGACATACTCGTCTACCGTCTTCTTGTCTATGACACCGTCGGTATTGTTCTTGTTATAGGAGTATTCAAACTCCGAACGTGGCACATCCACACCGGCTACCGTCATGATGACGGGGTCGTTAGTCTGCGCCTGAACAGCTGATGCAGCCAGCAACAGCATACTAAACAGAGCTTTCTTCATCTTAATCGTTAGGTCTTGAATAGTTAGGAGCCTCGCTGGTGATAGTGATATCATGCGGATGGCTCTCATTGACGCCGGCATTGGTAATACGGGTGAACTTGGCATCGTGCAACTTCTCAATAGTAGCAGCGCCACAGTAGCCCATACCTGAGCGCAGACCGCCTACCATCTGGTAGATGACCTCCTGAACCGTTCCCTTATAGGGCACACGGCCGGCAATACCCTCCGGTACCAGTTTCTTGACGTCCTTCGTATCTGCCTGGAAATAGCGGTCCTTTGAGCCGTGCTCCATAGCTTCCAGCGAACCCATGCCACGATAGCTCTTGAACTTACGTCCATTATAGATGATGGTGTCGCCGGGACTCTCTTCTGTACCTGCGACCAACGAGCCTACCATCACACAAGAACCTCCTGCAGCCAATGCCTTGACAATATCACCTGAATAGCGCAGTCCGCCATCGGCAATCAGGGGTACACCAGTACCCTTCAGGGCCTGATAGACATCGTAGACGGCACTCAACTGGGGAACGCCCACGCCTGCAACCACACGGGTAGTACAGATTGACCCCGGACCAATACCTACCTTCACGGCATCAGCACCGTTTTCTACCAGCATCTTGGCAGCCTCGCCCGTGGCGATGTTACCAACGACAATATCAATCTGGGGGAAGGAGGCCTTGGCTTCGCGCAGTTTCTCAATCACACCCTTCGAGTGACCGTGAGCCGTATCAATGACTATGGCGTCAGCACCGGCATTGACCAATGCCTGCATACGCTCCAGAGTGTCAGTTGTCACACCCACGCCAGCAGCTACACGCAGACGACCTTTCTCGTCCTTGCAAGCCATGGGTTTGTCCTTTGCCTTGGTGATGTCCTTATAGGTTATCAAGCCTATCAGATGGTTGTCTTTGTCCACCACAGGCAGTTTTTCTATCTTGTTCTTCTGCAGAATGTCTGCAGCAGCAGTCAAGTCGGTCTGCTGATGAGTGGTCACCAGATTGTCCTTCGACATAATCTCGTCGACAAGACGGTCCAAACGACGCTCAAAACGCAGGTCACGATTGGTGACAATACCTACCAGATGGCGATCATCGTCTACCACGGGAATACCTCCGATGTGATACTCTGCCATGATGTCCAGCGCCTGTGCCACCGTACTTCCCAGGGGAATGGTGATGGGGTCGTAGATCATACCGTTCTCAGCACGCTTGACAATAGCCACCTCGCGAGCCTGATTCTCTATCGACATATTCTTGTGGATAACACCAATACCACCCTCGCGGGCAATGGCAATAGCCATCTGGCTCTCCGTCACGGTATCCATGGCTGCCGTCACGAAAGGTACGTTCAGCTGGATGTTACGCGAGAAGAAGGTTTTCAACTCTACCGTCTTAGGCAGCACCTCAGAATAAGCGGGAATCAACAGGACGTCGTCAAAGGTAAGGCCGTCCATTACAATCTTGTCTGCAATAAATGATGACATAAATATATACTCCTTTAAATTTTTATTGCGTGCAAAATTACTCATTTTAATTAAGAATTAAGAATTAAGAATTAAGAAAAATGCCAGAAGGCGATATTTTTTCTTAAATCTTAACTCTTAACTCTTCGTTCTTAACAATTAATTCGCCATTTCCGAGATGAACTTGATGCGCACCAGTCGGATTTCGTCCTCTGTACATTCCGCGCCAAGTTCCTGAATGGCATCCTCCAGCGAGTCTGTCTCGCTTTCGGAGAAATAGTCGTAGATATCGTCTACATGGTCCTCGTCCATGACGTCTTCAAGGAAGTAGTCTATGTTCAATTTTGTACCGCTATAGACAATGGCTTCCACCTCGTCCAACAGTTCGTCAAAATCCAAGCCTTGGGCAGTTGCAATGTCGTCGAGTGCTATCTGGCGGTCTATGGCCTGAATGATTTTCACCTTCAGGATAGACTTCTTAGCTACGGTACGCACACGCATATCGGCCTGACGCTCAATCTCGTTCTCGTCGCAATAGCGCTTGATGAGGTCTACAAACTCTTTGGCATAAGGCTGTCTAACTTTTCCCTCGCCTACTCCTTGTATATTCTTCAGTTCCTCCAGCGTCACGGGGAAGTCGGTAGCCATCTGCTCGATGCTGACATCCTGGAAGATGACATAGGGCGGCCGTCCCAGCTTTTTGCTGACCTTCTTGCGCAGGTCTTTCAGCATGGCACTGAGCGTCTCATCAAGGGCGCTGATGGTTGCCTCGTGCTCACCACCGGCTTCATAGTCGTCACGGAACTCATTGTCCTCGACTATCATAAACGTCTCCGGCTTCTTGATGAACTTCTTGCCGGCAGGTGTCAGTTTCAGCAGTCCATAGTTCTCGACATCCTTTTTCAGGTATCCTGCCAACAGGGCCTGACGGATAACCGGATTCCACAGTTTTTTCTCTTGTCCCTCGCCGGTACCGAACAGTTCATGGTTCTGGTGTTTGTGGGCCAGAATCTCCTCCGTCTCACGACCTGTCACGAAGTCTATCACATAATCGGCACGAAAGTTCTCTTTCAGCGCATGAATGGCATTCAGTACAATAAGTAGCAGTTCATGAGCCTCCATTTCCTTCTTCGGATGCAGACAGTTATCGCAGTTGTGGCAGTTGTCCTGTAGATATTCCTCCCCGAAATAGTGAAGCAACATCTTTCTACGGCATACCGAAGTCTCAGCATAGGCAGCGGTTTCTGCCAGCAACTGGCGACCAATATCCTGCTCGGCAACGGGCTTGCCCTCCATAAACTTATCCAGCTTCTGCAGGTCCTTCTTGGCATAGAACGTAATACAGAGTCCTTCGCCTCCATCACGTCCGGCACGGCCCGTTTCCTGATAATAGCCCTCCAGCGACTTGGGGATGTCATAGTGGATAACAAATCGCACATCGGGTTTGTCAATACCCATACCGAAAGCAATGGTAGCCACAATGACGTCAATCTCCTCCATCAGGAAAGCATCCTGCGTCTCAGAGCGCAGTGCAGATTCCAGACCCGCATGATAGGCTGCGGCCTTGATGTCGTTGGCTTTCAGAATCTCGGCCAGTTCCTCCACCTTCTTACGCGACAGGCAGTAGATAATGCCGCTCTTGCCCGGATGTTGCTTGATAAAGCGGATGATATCCTTGTCCACGTCAGCCGTCTTGGGACGCACCTCGTAGTACAGGTTCGGACGGTTGAAAGAGCTCTTGAACTCCTTGGCATCCATGATACCCAGACTCTTCTTGATGTCCGTACGCACCTTGTCGGTAGCGGTGGCGGTCAGGGCTATCACTGGGGCATCGCCAATCTCGTTGATGATGGGACGGATGCGTCGATACTCAGGGCGGAAGTCATGTCC
>OCVV012845869.1_pt1 | contig 11234 bp, 10 predicted proteins | sample 1539721 | NCBI WGS metagenome assembly OCVV01 (sample SAMN02144230, study PRJEB22623) | gut metagenome | biome: sheep rumen | host: Ovis aries | place: New Zealand | reverse complement strand
GTTATAACTTTTGCATCCATTGAGAAGTGTTACTATTGCTATTAGTGCCAAAATGCTTCTTTGTCTCATTGAGCAGTTAAATTCCGATTTTTCTTAGATATATTCAGTGACGGCATCGTCAAAGTGCAAAGTTACTTCAATTCTGCGGAATGAACAACAATTCTCAAGAAAAAAGAGAAAATGACTGTCGTGGCATTTTGATTGTACTGAAATGTTGAACCTTCGTTTTTGTTCAAGCGAGCCTTCGTTGTTGCTACGCCGAAGGTTCGTTGATTCGATAACGAGCCTTCGTTGCTTTAGTACATCCCCTATAGCGCCTGTTTGCATCCCTTGTAGCGTATGTTTTCTTCCCCTGTAGCGTCTTTTCAGTTCCCCTGTTCCGTATGCAATCATCCTCAATGGAAATGCTCCATTGATTGACTCGTTGGAGTGTGTTTTGCTTAAAAAGTGTTAAAACTAAAGAAATAAAAGGTACTATGTATTGCAAGGTACTATTAAAATCTATACATTTGCAGCAGAAAACTAAAAAAGAGAGAATTTATGAACATTGAAAATGCAAAGTCGCAGATGCGAAAGGGGATGCTGGAATACTGCATCCTGCTGCTTTTGAGTGAGCGTGCTGCGTATGCTTCCGACATTATCCAAAAACTGAAAGAGGCTGATTTGCTGGTGGTGGAAGGTACGCTCTATCCTTTGCTCACACGATTGAAAAACGATGGTGTGCTTGCCTACGAATGGCAGGAGAGCACACAGGGTCCTCCTCGGAAATACTACAAGCTGACGGATGTGGGGCATTCGCTCTTGCAGCAACTGGACGAGGCTTGGTGCGAACTGGAAAACTCGGTGCATGTGCTGAAAGACAAGTCGGGGCAATCAGTCCACGCTCAATGCTAATCCTCGTTAATGATTTTCTTGTATTAACTTTAAAAAACAATCAATCACAATGAAAAAGAATATAACCATCAACCTGTTCGGACGACTCTATTCGATTGATGAGGACGCTTACGAATTGCTGAAAAAATACACGGAATCCATCCACCACACTTTCGACCGCCAAGAGGGTGGAGAGGAGATTGCGAACGACATCGAGGCTCGCATTGCCGAGTTGTTCGACGAACTGAAGGATGGCGGCGTGGATGCCATCACCATCGAACATGTGCAGGACATCATTGCCCGCATCGGAAATCCTGAGCAGATGAGCGACGATGCTTCGCAGGGAAATGGCAGTCAGCAGGACGAACCATTTGGCACAAAGGCTTCGGAGGGAGGATTTGGCATGAATCAGACTGCCTGGGAAAGCTATTCTGAGAACCTGAAAAAGAAGAAACTCTTCCGCGACCCTGCCAACAAGGTGCTGGCTGGTGTGCTTTCGGGACTTGCCAGCTACTTTGGTGGTGACCCCACTTTTTGGCGCTTGGGCTTCATCCTGCTTGTCTTCGGTTCGGGTAGTTTCTTTAGTTGGAACTACTTCGGTTGGCGCTTTTCCTTTGGCTGGGCAATCATCGCATACATAGTCTTGGCTGTCATTGTGCCCGAGGCAAAAACACCTGAGGACCGTCTGAGGATGAAGGGCAAGAAGGTGAATCCGCAGAATTTGGGCGATGAGATTTCGGCAGCCGTTCAGCAACCCGAAGATACGAAAACGAATGGAGCAAGCGGATGCCTCAGTGGTGGATTCAAGGTGCTGGGCATGATCCTGAAGATATTTGTGTTTCTCTGTGGTGTCTGCCTGTTCGTTCCGTTTCTGGTGCTGCTGAGTGGCATGGCGGCCATGTTCTTTTCGCCAGAGTTTGTGTTGGGAAACATGTTCTTTCCCGAGATGGCAGAGGTCTATCATCAGAATGCGGGAATCTTCTGGACACTGGCTGGATGTATTCTTGTGGGACTTTTCATTCCAGCCTACGCTGCCATTCATGCTTTCCTCAGCACCATGGGCAAGCAAAAGCCAATGGGAATCACGCAGCGTGTTTTCTGGCTTTGCCTTTGGCTCATCGCTGTGGTCGGAATCGTGGCTTCGGCTGTGAAGATGGGAGAGGTCGTTGAAAAATATGAGAATGACATGTGGCAGCAAAGAAAGAATGAAGCCCGTGAAAAGGATTTAGCAGAGATGCATCAAGAATGGGATGACTGGTACTTCAAGGAACATCGTTTCAGTCTCTGCGAAAACACCGAAGAGGGACTTCGCTATTACACCATGTCGGGTGAATATCCAGGCTTGGACAAGGCTGACCGTCGTGTTATCAACGACACGAAGCGATATTTGGATGCCTACAAGGATGGCGAAGATGTGCTTTATCAGGCTGAACGTCAGGACACGGTGGATGCGGGCAACTATTGCCTCACTTGCATTGCTCGTGCCAGCGAGGAAAGTGAATTCGTTTGCATCTATGCCATTGTGGGAACCGACACGCTGAGAGCGTTTGTAGAAGCCGTGGGCAACGAAGGCGGACAGCTGTGGGAGGATGCCAAGAAGAGCGATGCTGCTGGCAAGGCAACGAAATACGAAAAGTGTGTGGTGGAAGAAAATGATGGTAAGGGCTATGGTTGGAGTGTTGTCACCATTCCTAACATCAAAGTGGGCAAGGATGGCATGGTACGCTATGGCATTTCCACCGACCCTCAATTCACGGGACAGCCTACCCATTGCCAATGGTTCTCTGCCACTGACTTCAAACTGGAACGTATGTAGCTGGAATCATCAGAAACTTCATACGTATCGTTGTTAATGTTAATTATGTGGATTAGGTGCGCACATTCTGCCATTCGTCGTGATGATGAGTGGCAGTTTTGTTGATGTGTGTCAAGAAATTTGCAGAAAAAATAAAAAAATGTTTTTCTTTTGCTTGAAAAACGAAAAAAAACCATACCTTTGCAACGTGTTTTTCATAGTATTAGATTTAAGGTTAACAAGATTGGGCTGAAGCGTCAGCCCTTTTTTTATGTTCATACATGAAAAACCGTTTCGATTAAATGAAAAATGAAAAATGAAGAATGAAGAATGAAGAAAAGTACAAAGTACAAAGTACAAAGGACAAGGTACTCGCTTCATACTAAATACATTCTTCATTCTTCATTTTTCATTCTACATTCTTCATTTTCACTCCTTCACTCTCCACACTCCGCGCTTCATGTCGATTTGCCAAGAGTCGTAATAGTTGAGCACCATCTTGCCATTTTCCCATTCGATGGGGAGCATGATGATTTTCGATTGTGGAAGATTGGGATCCATCCAGCGGTCGCCCACATAGACATAGATGGTTCCTTCCGTTCCTTCCACTTTCAGAATGGACGAAGCCTGTGTGTCGTAGGCAATGCGGTCGCCGATGTTCTCCAATTTGCTCCAACCTTCTTTGATGTTCTTCGATGTGGCAAGCTTTGCCTGATTGGGGTCCCAACCCGTGCAAGCCGACGAAATCATGTAGTAGGTGTCGCCAATGTGTGCAATGGCTGGAGCCTCGCGACGTTGTCCTTCGCAGAGGACAGTCTTTTCCACGGCACTGTGGTAATCAGGGGAGAGGAGGAACAAGCCGAGGTTTGTGTTTTCGTCAGTGGTGGAGATGAAGTAGGCTTGTCCGTCGTTATCGACGAAGATGTTGCAGTCGCGCGACTTGGTGCCAAGCGGACGACCTGTCCACACGCAAGTGTAAGGACCAGCCACTTTGTCGCTTTCGAACACGGCTGCTTCGCTGGCGCTGTAGTCTTTTGCCTCCCAGTGGCACCACACCACGAACTTCTTTGTCTTTTCGTTGTACATGAGTTTGGGACGCTCAATCATGCGAGTGTCGCCTAAGTCTTTGTGCGTGACGTGGTTCTTGATGATTTTTCCTTCGAATTGCCAATGCACGAAGTCTTCGGTGGAATAGAGATTCACGTCGGGATTCCACGAACGGGAACGGTCTTCGCCGATGAGATACCATCGCGTTCCCACTTGGAGGAAGTTGCCACCATGTGCTTGAACGATGTAGCCTTCGTCGTCTTTCCATTCGATGCCGTTCTGGATAGTGACGAACTGTGCGCGAAGGGAACTTGCCTGAAGGGAAAGGAAGGCAAGGAGGAGAAAGGTGAAATGTTTCATATAATAAAAGGATTAAGATTTTTAATGAAGAATGAAGAATGTATTTTACTTCGCTCATGAGAAAAGTTTCTTCATTTGGAGCGAAGTGACCATTCTTCATTCTTCATTTAATATAGTGGTTCGCCTCTGTAGAAATTGAGGATTTTCTGACGGAAAATATAGGTGTATTTGGCTTGAAGATGGTCGGCTTGCGCTTTCATATAGCGAGTCTTTTGCTCCTCAAACTCTGTACTGTTGGCTTTTCCGTTCTCGTATTTCTTCTGCATAAGATTGAAGGAAGCACTGGCAGCATCACAAGCCGTCTGTGATGACTGGTATTGCTTCTGTGCCGCTACAGCATTGTAATAGGCTTGTTGCATTTCCTTGTAGAGCGTCTTTCGTGTGTTTTCCAGAATTAGCCGTTGGTTTTCTACGGCAACACGTGCCTGGTGAACGGAATTGCGTGTGTTGAAACGGTTGAAAATAGGAATGGAAAGGGAAAGGCCAATGGATTGATTGAAATTGTTTTTTAGCTGAGTGCCGAAAGTGTCGCCAGGCATACCCGATGTCTTGTAATAGCTGGAGCCTAAGCCTGCACCAATGCTCAGTGTGGGATAGTAACCTGATTTGGCAACATTGACGTTCTTTTCAGCTGATTTGAGTCGGTATTGCTGTGCAATGATGGAAGGCCGTGTTGAGTATTCCAGTCCGTCAGTTGAAGGAGCCTCATTGAGTGCAGAGAGGGCACTGCTTGCCTCGGCAGGCTTTTGCACCGAGAATCCCTGAGGAGACTCCAACTCCAAAAGTTGTGAGAGCGTGAGAATGGCGATGTCGTAGCTGTTGATGGCTCGTGTGAGTGTGAGCTCGTCGTTTGCCACGGTGCTTCGTGCTTCAGCCAAGTCGGCTTCCGATTTCTTTCCGTTGTCGAACAGCAATTGGATGCGTTGCAATTGGTTTTTGCTCAGTTCGCATTGACGTTCTGCCACTTCCATGATTTCCTTCTGATAAAGACAATCCAGGTATTGGGAAGTGACTTGCAGGCTGATGTCCTCTCGTGCTTTGTCGAGGTCGGCAAGAGCAGCTTGCAAGTCTATCTTTCGAGCTGCAATGTTATTGGGAATTTGTCCACCCGTGATGATAGGAATGCTCGTGTTCAAGTCGAACCCTGTGGATTGGGTGCTACGATTGGTGTAGGTGTTGTCGGCGGTAAGTCCACGTCCAAAGCTGAAACTCTGGTGTGCCGATGCGTTCAGATTGGGCAGTCGTGCGTTACGAGCCGTGCTGAGCTGAATTTCGCTGTTTTCTACGGATTTCTGATATTGTTTGATGCTGATGTTATGTTCCAAGGCGTACTCAATGCATTGCTTGAGCGACCACGGGTGTGACTCTTCTGCAATTTTTCCCTGAGAAAACGAATTTTGGGCTGTTGCAGACGAGGCAAGGGAGCATAAACCAAAGGATAGGATGGCAATATACTTTTTCATCTTCTTTCTGTTGTTATTCCTTGATGATTTCAATTCCTCTCAACTTCTCACCTGCTTTCACACCGCTCTTCACTTGGATGTTCACGCCGTTGCTCAAACCTGTAGTAACTTCTTTCTTCTGAAACTGCTGGTGTCCCTTTGTGCTGTCGGTGAGTACATATACGTATGTCTTTTCCTCTTCGAAATTAAGAGTCGATTCAGGAATTGTGAGCACTTTTGTGGCGCGTTCCAGAATGATTTCTGCATTTGCACTGTAGCCCGAACGAATCTTCATGCCCGCAGGAATGGAAAGTGCTGCTTTGATTTCAAATTGGTTGGCGCCGTTGTTTTCCACACCTTTTGGCGAAATGTATTCGAGCGTTGCCTTCAGCTTGGCATCGGGAATGGCACCAATACTGATGTCAACCGACATTCCTTCGCGGAGTTGTCCCACTTCTGTTTCGTCGATGTTTCCCTTGAAAATCAGGTTTGTCATGTCGGCAACCGTTGCGATGGTTGTACCGTCATTGAACGAGTTACTGAGTATGACGGAGTTTCCCACCTTCACAGGAACGTCGAGGATGATGCCATCGATGGTGGAGCGAATCAAAGTGGTTGACATTTGTGCATTGCTCAGCGAGATTCCCTTACGGGTGATGTTGAGAGCATCCTTGGCATTAGCCAGTTCTTCCTTGGCTTGGCGATATTTCACTTCGCTCGCTTCGTACTCTTCGTCGCTGACCACCTGCTCAGCTTTCAGACGTTGCATTCGCTCGTAGTCTGTTTGAGTGTGAGACAGATTGATTTGTGCAAGTTTCACGCGATTTTCTGCTGAACTGAGGCTTGACATGTCGGGGATGACTTTCACCTTGGCAATCACTTCGTCTTTCTTCACGGTCTGTCCAGCCACCTTGTAGAGTTGGTCGATGATACCCGAAATCTGTGGCTTGATGTTCACTTCGTCGCGTGGTTCTATTTTTCCAGTTACGACCGTGGTGCGTTCAATGTCCATCGTTTGTGTGGAGCAGATTTCATACTCCTTCACTTTGGGCTGTGACTTCTGATAGAGGAACACGAAGGTTCCGAAGAAGACAAGTGCAATGATTGCAATGCCCATCCATTTCCAAATTTTTTTCATATTCTATTGTTTTTAATTTTTCACTTTTCACTCTTCACTCTTCACTTTTCACTTTTCACTCTTCACATTTATTCCTCTCTCATGGCATCCACAGGCTTGATCTTCATGGCTCTGAAAGCAGGACCAAGACCAGCAACCACGCCAAGCAGGGCGATGATGATGGATGCTCCGATGGCAAGCCAGAAGGAAATCTGAAATGTAGAGTTGCTCAGAGCATCGTTGTTGCTATGCACGATTTTCTCCACCAATTGCAAAATCAGTACCGAGAAAGTGATGCCACTGAGTCCAGCGATGAGTGTCAGTGTCATGCTCTCGCTGAGAATCTGCTGAAGGATGTCGATAGGTGTAGCACCGATGGCACGACGAATGCCAATTTCGGTGGTGCGCTCCTTCACTGTCACCATCATGATGTTGCTCACACCGATGGCTCCACTCAGCAGTGTGCCAAGACCAATCATCCACACCAGGATGCTGATGCCGTTGAAGAGGTCATCCATCACGGTGAACACTGCTTCAGTGTTGATGAAAAGCACTGCCTGTTTGTCATCGGGATGGACAGAATGTGCATTGCGAACGATGGTGCCGATTTTCTCCTGCACCTCGCTCATCTTGAAACCCTTTCGTGCCGTTACGCAAAGCATTTCGATTTTGTCGTTTCTTCCGTATGCGCGACACATTGTCGTGAATGGAATCTCCACGCTTGTCAGAGGGTTTCCGTTGAGACTGATGGCATCGCCCGAACGACCGCTTTGTCCGACGATGGTGTAGGTAATGCCGTCGATTTGAATTTTCTCTCCACAAACATCTGTCTTTCCAGGAAAAAGCGTTTCCACGATGCGGGCACCGACGACGCATACCTTTCGGTTCTGCATCACGTCGATGTCGTTGAGTCGTCTCCCCACTTTGATGCGAGGGTTGTCTATTTCGTAATACTCAGGGAAGATGCCGCTCATGCTCACGCTGATGGACTGGTCGCCTTTCACGGCATTGCTTCCCCAGTGGTTGTTGGTACCTGTGCAAACATCCACCTCGGGAACGCAGTTCTTCACGCGGTCAATGTCTTTCAAATCCAAGCTCCACGACCGTCCCTCCTTCAGTCCCTTGTAGGGCTTAGTGGTGTTCATCGATGCCACGAAGCCAGCGTTCGACGCAAATCCCGTGAACACCTGTCCGAGCATCGACTCCAATCCGCGTCCACCGCCCATCAGCAGTACGAGCATGAAAATGCCCCAGAAGATGCCGAAGGCAGTGAGGAATGACCTAAGTTTATTTCTTGAGAGCGAGTCGAAAATCTCACCCCATTGGTCGCTGTCTATTCTCATCTATGATTCGTTTTAATCAGGGATTTAGAGGATTGATAAGGATTCAAGCCTTTCAGATATGTTAATCATCAGGAATTGTAAATGGGAAAAATCCCTAATAATCCTACAAATACCTGACAGAAGCTCTGACACTTATCCATGCAGGGCTTCGATGGGTTTCACTTTAGCAGCGCGTTGTGCAGGAAAGAAACCTGCCAACATGCCCGAAATAATCATCACGACAGTTGCCTCGATGCAAATGCTGAGGTCCACCGTTGGGTTGACAAACAATTTCTGTTGGAACACGCCCATGTCCATCGTGTAGCCACCGACCGAAGAGTCCATCCATTCGCAGAAGCCCACGCCGAACAGCATTCCGATGTAGCCGAAGAACGTGGTGATGATGATACTCTCAAAAATCACCATGCTGACAATGCTGCGAGGACGAGCACCGAGAGCCTTGCGAATGCCAAACTCATGTGTGCGCTCCTTCACTGAAATCAGCATGATGTTGCTCACGCCTACCACGCCGCTCAACAATGTCAGCAAGCCGAGAATCCAGAAAGCAGTGTGCAGTGTGCTTTTTGCCGTGTTCATGGCAGAGTTGTTTTCTGCTGAGTTCCACATCCAGATGGCACTTTCGTCCTCCGCATCGAATTGGTGGATTTCGCCCATCGCCCTGCGATAGCTCTTTTCGAAATCCTCGTTCTTCTGCTCCGTGTCGAGTCCCTTCGACTTCAGCGTCAGTTCACCAATGTTATTACCTTTGGAATAGATGATTTTCATTGTGGTGAAAGGAGCCAACATATTGCTCGAACTGAAAGCAAAATCTCGTTTTCTGATGCCTACGACCGTGAAAGCGCTATTGTTGATATTGATGATTTTTCCGATGCCGTTCACGTTAGGACCGAAAAGATGCTCCTCCTGGTTGTTGTCAATCACAACCACTTTCCTGTTTTGCTGCAAATCAAAGTCGTTGATGAACCTGCCACGAGCCAATTTGGAACCATCGATTTCCTTTTGCTGTGGATACACGCCTGTGAGTGTCACACTCAAGTGCTGCTTACCGACCGACGCAGTCAAGCCGCTTTGCTCCACGGTGGCTGTCACCTCATCCACATTTTCCTTGAAGCGTCTCTTTGGCATGTCGATGTCCCTGTTGTCCAGCTCAATCCTCCTTCCTTCCTTGATGCCATTGAATGGCTTGGAAGTGAAACCTGGATAGATGTGGACAGCATCCAGCGAAAGTCCCTCGGAGTTCTGCTCCAGCGTGTGGATGATGCCATTGCTCGCACCGAGCAGCACTATCAGCAGGAAGATGCCGCTTGCCACTGCTATGCCCGTTGCCGCCGTGCGCATTTTGTTGCGCATGATGGCACCCCATATTTCTTGCAAAGTATCAATCATTTCATGGTTCCTTCCATAGAGAACGGAGTGCGGCTTGCATCGGTCACTTCTTCAATCTCGCCAATGATGCCGTCCTTGATGTGGATGATTTTTTCTGCTTGATAGGCAACGCCACTTTCGTGCGTCACCACAATGATGGTCATGCCTTGCTTGTGCAATTCCTTCAGGATTTGCATCACTTCCACCGAGGTCTTGCTGTCGAGCGCACCCGTCGGTTCGTCGGCAAGGATGATTTTGGGCTGCGTAATGAGCGCACGGGCAATGGCAACACGCTGCTTCTGTCCGCCCGACATTTCGTTGGGCTTGTGGTGCGCCCAGTCTTTCAGTCCGAATTTGTCTAAGTATTCCAGTGCCAACTGGTTGCGCTTGCGGCGGCTCACTCCTTGGTAGAACAGAGGCAAAGCCACGTTTTCCATTGCATCCTTGAATGGAATCAGATTGAACGACTGGAAGATGAAGCCAATCATTTTGTTGCGGTATTCCGCAGCGCGAGTCTCGCTCAGATTGCGGATGAGTGTACCGTCGAGCGTGTAGGTTCCCTCGTCGTAGTCATCGAGGATGCCGAGAATGTTGAGCAGCGTACTCTTTCCCGAACCCGATGCACCCATGATGCTCACGAATTCGCCCTTATTGATGTGGAGCGAAATGCCTTTCAGCACATGCAGGCTGTTCCCACCATGATAGGTCTTGTGGATATTTTCTAAATGTAACACGTTGTAGTTTCTGTTTCAAACAAAAGTATATAGCGATGCGCACGAAAAGCGCATCGCTCATTATTTAATAATAAGGAAGCAAAGTGGAAAAGACTTAATTCAACAAATCCACGTCTGCCACTTCCAGGTTCTTGCTGTTAATCTTGGCAAGTCCGCCCTTCTGCTTCACGAGTTTCTTGGCAGAACCCTTCAGCTCCAAATCACCCACGCCAACCGACTTGGCAATGATAGTACCCTTGCAGTTCGTTGTCAGGTCGATTTCTCCAGCGCCATTCGATTGCACATCCAGGTTGGCACAGTCGAACGACATTTTTGCTTCACCAGCACCAATCACGACCACTGCGGCATCATTTCGCACCTTGCCTTCGCGAATGTGGGCATCGCCAGCGCCTTCCATGACAAAATCGAAGGAAGTGGCTTTCATCTTGAACATTTCCAAGTCGCCTGCTCCGTGAATATCAATCCTCAATTTCTCGCAAGCCAAGTCCTCGATGTCAGCATCGCCTGCTCCATGAAGAGAGAGGGAGAAGTCGTTCTCGAATTCCACAGGCTTTTTGATTTTCAAGTCGCCTGCCCCCAAGATTTTCACGTTCGTGAGATAAGGAGAGAACACATATACCCTGATGTTTGGATATTTTCTCGTATTGCCCTTCTCCTTAGACCGAACCGAAAGCACACCATCAGCATTCACCTTCACGTCGTATAGCTTCAGCACCTTTTCGTTTCCCTTGATGATGACATAAGTGCTGTCGCTCTGTTCGTATTCGATGTCGGAGAATCCGGTAAAGTCGATACGTTCAATCTTGTTGGCATCTACACGTTTGTTCACCACGTCTCCCCATTTTTCAGAGTTGCGGAGATAGCGAGGCATCTGTTCGTCGTCATAGTTTTCATCGGTGAAAAAGTCATCCATGTTTTCTTCTACCATCTCCTGGCTGTCTTTGCCTGAATGATAGATGCATGAACTCAGACATAAAATGCTCACTGTTGTTAGCAGTGTCAAACCTAAACAATGCTTTTTCATAAACCTATGGTATAATTTTTCACTTTTCACTTATTTGTCTCCTAAAGTAACTATTCAGCGAATAATATTAAGAAGTGCCCTTTCGGGCAGAAATCCAACAAATCTATTCAAAATCTGTCAAATCTTTAAAATTT
>OCVV012827206.1_pt1 | contig 11237 bp, 9 predicted proteins | sample 1539721 | NCBI WGS metagenome assembly OCVV01 (sample SAMN02144230, study PRJEB22623) | gut metagenome | biome: sheep rumen | host: Ovis aries | place: New Zealand | reverse complement strand
ATTTTTTCCGGGAGGCCTTCCGAATACTGGGAATGCTTGAAGGAGCCGTCTTCGTTCTGGGGTTTCACGTTGCCGTCCATGAATTTCAGGAGCAGCTCCACTTCCAGGTTGCGCCAGGCTTCGAACTGAGCCTGGGCGGTCTTGACGGTGTAGTCCGTGATGTAGCGCGTAATCTTGGAGAAGGGGGTGCGGGACACCATCACGTCGCCTTTGGAGGAGAGTTTCTTCTGCAGTTTGACGGCCACCTCGTTGTACATCACCACGGCCATGCTGTCCACCGAGTGGGTGCGGCGCTCCATCTGCTCGCGCTCAAAAGCGTCGGCCTTGGCGCGGACGTAAGGGGCCATGACATTGTACATCTTGTAGCAGGCATTGGAGATGCGGTTGTTGATCCAGAAGGAGGCCTTGTCCGAATAGTGGAGCATGTCGCCGTTGCCTTCCTTGAAGCACTCCGGCACCTTGGTGATGCTGGTATAGATGGGGGTGAGGTAGGAGGTAGCCGCGTCGTCGGTGCCGAACCAAAGGATGCCGCCCACCACGTCCGGGACGTAGTTGCGGGCCTGGCCCACCATCCAGAAGCCGGTCTGCTGGGTGGCAATGGCACGCTCGTTCACATAGGTGTTTCCGTCGAATTCAAACTCCATGGGCCGCCAGCGGTAAGGCAGGGCGTTTCCGCCTGCGCCGATATCCTGGGTCATGTCCATGGGCGTGCCTTCAAAGTGATCGCGCATGACGTCGGCCACTTCTTTGACGCCGGCTTTTTTGCGGGGGAACACGTACAGGGGGAAGTCGCCCTCCAGGTTGTTGCCCATGACGTAGTCCAGGTACGAGTAGGCGTCGCGGGTGACGGCGTCACCGTCCTCGTCGTAGAAGGAGAACCAGCCGTCGGTGAGGATGTTGAAGGCGCTCCAGGCACGGGCGTCACAGCCGCGGACGGTGCCGAAGTCGACGGGATTGTAGGCTTTCTTGAAGCTGAACTCGCTGTCCAGGCCCTCGAAATAGCCTTTCCGGCGGGCGAAGGAAATCACGTCGGGGGCATACAGGCAGTTGTCGGGGTCGTTCAGGGGGAACTTGCCGATACGGGCCTGGTTGGCATGGGCGCAGATGGCGCCGTCCGGGATGCGGATGGCCACCCACACGATACCCTTCTGGGTGTTCACGCCGTTTTTGATGTTCATGCCCTTGCCGATGAGTTCCATAATCCAGGCCTCGTTCTTGTCGGCGATGGAGAAGGTTTCGCCCTCTGAGGCGTAACCGTAGGTGTTGGCAAGGTCCACGATGATGTCGATGGCTTCCCGGGCCGTCTTGGCACGCTGCAGGGTGACATAGATGAGGCTGCCGTAGTCGATGCCGCCTTTCTTGTCCTCCAGCTCCGGACGGCCGCCCCAGGTGGTTTCGGTGATGATGACCTGATGCTCGTTCATGTTGCCGACCGTCTGGTAGGTGTGCGGAACCTGTTCAATTTCGCCGATGTAGCGGTTGGTGTCCCAGTCATAGATTTTGAGCATGGTGCCGGCTTTCCAGTCGGCCGCCGGTTTGTAGTACAGCTCGCCGAAAAGGCTGTGCGAGTCGGCCGCATAGGAGACCAGGACGGAGCCGTCCTTGGTGGCGCCGCGCGTGACAATGACATTGGTACAGGTATTTCCGTCTACGGAACCGGCCACAACGGAGAGCACAACGGCCAGGATTTTGAGAAGGGTTTTTCTCATCGTATTTGGGCTTTTTCGATTATTTGCGTAATTTTGCGTCTTGACATCAGTTTACAAAGGTATGAAATTTTATCATTTATTGAGCGTTGTCATTGCTTTCTCCATGTCGGTTTTCGTCCTCCGGGCCCAGAATCAGGGACCGCAGACCCCCGAACAGAAGGAAAAGCAGCTGTTGGAATTCGTAGATAAAGAAGTCCAGCGCCTGTCCAATCTCCTGGACCTGGAATACTGGCAGGAGTTCTACGTCGACTCCACCCTCACCCACGACTACAGAGCCCTCACCGAAGAGATGGAGCAGATGCAGACCGCCAAAGTGGAAAACCCGGACCTGTACCAGAGCGTCCAGGACAAATGGATGCAGCAGATAGACAACACCTATAAGAAATATTTCTCCAAGGAGCAGTGGTCCAAATACTGGAAAACCGGCGGCCGCCGCGCCCAGGAAGCCCGTGATAAAAGGAACAAGAAAAAGAAGTAACATATTATGAAAGAAGCGATTGAACAGATTTTCAAAGAGCTGGAAGAGCTGAAAGCCACCACCCAGAAAGAGGCCGAAGAAGCCCGCGTCCGTTTCCTCGGCAAGAAAGGCGAGATCACTGCCCTCATGGAGCAGTTCCGCACCATCGCCCCGGAACTCAAGCGCGAATACGGCCAGAAGCTCAACGAGCTCAAGAAAACCGCCCTTTCCCGCATTGAAGAACTCAAGTCCAGCGCCCAGGCCGACAACGCCGGCAGCGCCCCCAAGGAAGACCTCACCATGCCCGGTGACGCTTTCCCCCTGGGTTCCCGCCACCCGGTCTCCATCGTCCGCCAGCAGATTGTGGACATCTTCCGCAAATTCGGCTACGACGTGGCCGAAGGTCCCGAAATCGAGGACGATTACCATGTGTTCGAGGCCCTCAACTTCCCCCCGAACCATCCCGCCCGCGAAATGCAGGATACCTTCTTCGTCAGCACCGGGCATCTGAATCCGCTCCTGCTCCGCACCCACACCTCCTCCGTGCAGGTGCGCACCATGGAGTCGCAGCCGCTTCCCATCCGTGTCGTCTGCCCCGGCCGCGTTTTCCGCAATGAAGCCATTTCGGCCCGCGCCCACTGCATTTTCCATCAGGTGGAAGGCCTCTACATCGATGAAGATGTCACCTTCGCGGACCTCAAGCAGGCCATCCTGCTGTTCGCCCGCGAGATGTTCGGCCCGGACACCGAGATCCGCATGCGTCCTTCCTACTTCCCCTTCACGGAACCTTCCGCCGAGGTGGACGTCAGCTGCAATATCTGCCACGGCAAGGGCTGCAACATCTGCAAAGGAACCGGCTGGCTGGAAATCATGGGCTGCGGCATGGTAGACCCCAACGTCCTCAAGGCCAGCGGCATCGACCCTGAGAAATACATCGGCTTCGCCTTCGGCATGGGCGTCGAGCGTATCGCCATGCTCAAGTGGCAGGTCAACGACCTCCGCCACTACTTCGAAAACGACATGCGCTTCCTCTCCGAATTCGCCACCGCCACAGAGGTTTAATTCCCCCGCACAAAGCGCGGATAAAGCTACTACAGCAACAAAACAAAACGGGTTTTCCCTTGCGGAGGACCCGTTTTTGCTGTAGAAAAAACTCTACAAAAACCCTGCATGTGAAAAAATAAGTTGTAGAGGTTCGGAACAATTTCTATCTTTGGCATAAACAAACTGACCACACCCGATGAAACTGTTCCGTATATTCTCTACAAGCAGTGCCCGAATTTTTGCGCAGTCCGTGGACAAACTCCTCAACACGGTGGATACTGCGTTGATACTGTTCAAGGAAGGGGTTCGCAGTTACCTCTACAACGACATGGACAGCTTCTCCAAGACCCTCTCCGCCATGGCTACGGCCGAGACGGAAGCCGGCGTCCTGCGGAGAGACATCGAAAACATGCTCTATTCCCGCGGCTCCCTGATCCGCTACCGCGGCGACATCATGCGCCTGCTGGAGCGCTACGACCACATTCTCTCCATCCTCTCCAACGACCTCATCCAGTTCGAAATCGAATCCCCCAACGTGCCCTCCGAACTGAAAAAAGAATTTGTAAAACTGGCGGAACTGGCCACCCTGGCGGCAGAAACCACCATCCCCGGCACCAAGGCCTATTTCTCGGAACCGGAACACGTGAGCGAAGCCATCCACCGCGTCTATCTGTACGACAAACAGGCCGTGAAACTGTCCCAGTCCATCAAACGTACCGTCTTCCACGACATGAGCCAGCTCAAGCTCAGCGAAAAATTCCATCTCCGCTACTTCGCCCTCCACATCGAAGACCTGTCCACGTCGGCCGTGAAAGTGGCTGAACAGCTGTCTGTCATGGCTATCAAACGCAGTCTGTAGCAATGTTCCTGAACCTTGTCACACTCTTTGTTGCCCTGGTGGTGACCGGCCTCCCGCTCCTGAGGCTGGAGCTGCCGTCCCTGACCGGCCCCATCCACGCCTCCGGGGCCGACGAGCGCTGGAGTGTCAAGGTTCTGCTGCCCCTGATTCTGATGGCCGGCGTATCGGCCCCCTTCTTCCTCCCGGACCTTTATGAAAACGTGCTCCTGGAGGCCGTTCCTTCGCCGGACCTGCGGGCGGTCACTGCCATTTCCCTGGGCACCTGCGCCGCGGTCCTGATTTCTGCCATCATCCACATCCGCACCAGTGTTCCTTACGCCCTTGCGGGCGCCATCCTCGGCTGCCGGCTCATGGTAGACGGAACTATGGACTGGGCCTTTATTGCGGGCATCGCCGGCACCTGGATTGCGGCACCGCTGGTGTGCCTGGGTCTGTCGGCCCTGTTCACCAAGCTGTTCCTGCTGTACTCTTCCAAGAGCGGGCGGCACCTGGCCATTGTGGACCACCGCCTGTTGCTGGGATGCGTGCTGGGGGCACTTCTGCTGGCCGTGACAGCCGCGTGGAACAACGCAGCCGTCTGTTCCCTGTTTCCGCAGCTCATCCTCGGCAACACGCCGGTCGGCGCCGGTTTCACCGCAGGTGTCCTGCTGCTGATCCTCCTGACCAGCCTTCCTTTCCTGCGGAGCCGCACCGACAATATGGCGGGACGGTCCCTGGACTTCGGATCGGCCCATGTGCTTGCCATCCTGCTTTCGATGGCGCTGGTGCTGGGTGTGTGTTCGCTGCCTGTTCTCCGCAGAATCTGCCTGGTTCCCGCTCCGCTGTCGCTGAATTGTCTCCTATTGGGCGCCCTCATCGGGGGCTCCCTGGTCCGCCGGCAGGCCGCCATCAACCAGGAAACCATCCTCAAGAGTACGGCCGCCTCCGTCACCGCGCCCATACTGGGCTTCCTGATGAGCTACTGCTTCAGCATGATCCTGGGCGTCAGTTCCCGCTCCGCCACGCTCATCCCCATCCTCATCCTGCTGGGGGTCCTGGCCATCTCCGTGGGACTGTACATCTATATCCGGGCCGACCGGCGGGAAGAAAACCGCCGCCAGATGATCCGCTCCCGCCAGGAACAGGTCTACTCCACCCAGAAATCCCTGTCGGCCCTGGAAGTGCGGGTGGAAACCAATGAAAAAGAACTCCTTAACAAACTGGATATCAAGCGGAAAGAACTGGTTGACTTTGCCGTGGGCGTGAGCGAGCAAAAAGCCTTTATGGAAAAGGTGTACGACAAGCTTTCCAAGGCCCGCGCCCTGCCCGACGGCCCGGCAAAAGACCAGGCGCTGGAAACCCTCCTCAAAGACCTTCGCGAGCGCATGTACTTCACCCGTGAGATGAACGATTTCTACGCTCGGTCGGAAGTTCTGCACCGCGACTTCAACATGCGACTGAAAGAGTCCTACCCCAGCCTTACGGAAAGCGAGCGGAAACTGGCGAACCTGCTACGGCAGGGCTTTTCCTCAAAATATATCGCATCCCTTATGAACATAACCCCCAAGAGCGTCGAAATCAGCCGCTACAGGCTCCGCAACAAACTGGGCCTCAGCCGTTCCGACAATCTGGTACAATTTATCAAATCCATCTAACCTTTAATTTATAAACACTATGCGTAAACTAATCTCTGTATTAGCAGTTGCCCTGGTCGCCGTCACGGCGGCCTATGCGCAGAAAGCCCCTGCCAAGTACAACCAGTACGGCGTGGCTGTTCAGTCCGATGTCCTGGATGTCGAAGCCCAGGACGGTATCCTGGTGATGGCATCCCCCACCACCAAGTATAAACTCTGGTTCGACATCCGCGCCCAAGCCGACGGTGCCGTCTTCTTCGGCGCCCCCGCCTATGCCGACGCGATCGGCAATGGCGTACAGATCCGCCGCGCCCGTTTCGCCGTGAAAGGCCAGGTCGATGAAAACTGGTACGGTGAATTTGACATGGACCTCGCAAACGGCCTGGTGGAACTCAAGGATGCTATCATCCGCTATACCGGCCTCAAGAACTGGGAAATCCAGGCAGGTAACTTCAAGGAGAACTTCTCCATCCAGAGAAACACCACCTCCCGCTACCTGCAGTTCATCGAGCGCCCGATGGTCTGCTCCGCCCTCACCCCGTCCCGTCACGTCGGCTTCAACGTGAAGTATGCAAAGGACTGGCTCTGGGCTTCCGCAGGCATTTTCGGCCCTGAGATGGCCGGTTCTGAGGAATGGACCTACATGGCCGACAACAACAAGGACTTCGGTTACAACGCCGGTTATTCCCTCACCGGAAAAGTGGTTTTCCGTCCCCTGTTCAAGTCCGAGACTTCTTCCCTGCACATCGGCGGTGCCGCATCGTACCGTACCCCCAAGACCAGTGTCGAGAAATACGGCACCTACCGTGCCAGCGCACGTAACTCCACTTCCATCAACCGCAAGAAATACGTCGACACCGACGACCTTGCCGGCTATGACCACAACCTCCTCTGGACGGCCGAGCTGGCCGGTCACTGGAAAGGCCTGCGCTACGAAGGTGCTTTCGTGATGGACCACGTTTTCTTCAAGAAAGACGCCGCAGATCCCACTCCCAAGCAGTTCTGGGGCTGGTACGCCCAGGCCGGATACCTCCTGTTCGGCGGCAGCCAGCGCTACGACGCCAACGGTGGCAAGTACACCAAGATCAAACCCGGCAAGAAGTGGGGAGACCTTGAACTCTGCGCCCGCTACGAGTTCCTGAACCTGAACAACGGCAACGTGTTCGGCGGCTCTGCCGAAGCTTACACCATCGGCCTCAACTACTGGGTCACCAACAACGTGAAGATGCAGCTGAACTACCAGTACAACAACAACGACCGTTACGCCAACGGCAAAGGCAAGCTGAATGTGGGCCTTGACGAGAGCGGCAAAGCCACCAAGGACTTCACCAAGATTGTCACCGCCGCCGGCAAAGCCGGTGTGGACTACCACATGATCGCCCTCCGTTTCGAGATTGACTTCTAAAATGACCTGTCTTATGAAAAAGCTTTTTATATTTGCTGCAGCCGCCCTTCTGGCGCTCACCACTTCCTGCGTAAAGGACATCGTCTATCCTTACGCTTCCTATGACGGCCTTGCCAACACCATCGCCTACGACGAGAACGAAGCCGTAACCGTTACGGTGAAAGTCAACGCCCTGGTGGACATCGCGAAAGTGACCCTCAACTACACGGCCAACGGAAAAGCCGCCACCCCCATCGAAATGAAAGGCGCCAATAAAGTATACTCCGGCACCATCCCCGCCCTTCCCATGGGCACTGTCGTGAAGTATTATGTCGAGGCCTCTACCGCCAACGGGACGTCAAAATCGGCCGAAGGAACCTACACCGTGGGCGTCATTCCCATTGACTACAGCCCGCTGAAGCTCAACGAACTCAACGGCAACGACAAGTTCATCGAAATCGTCAACACCGGCAATGAGTCCATCAATATCAAAGGCCTGCACATCCTGAAGGACACCAAGGATGTCTGGACCGGCCAGAGCCAGGAACTGGCCGCCGGCGCATTCCTCCTGCTGTACAGCACGGATGTCGTCTCCCCTACCGACGGTTCTGAAGCCACGCATCCCGAATATGCGGGCACCGGACTGGTCTTTGACTCCGGTCTTTCCGCCAAGAAGAATGTCCGCGTCCAGCTCACCGACCCGCTGGGCAACAGCCTGGATGACTTGAATATCGTCGGCCACCCTGGCAGCAAAGTGGCAGGTTCCTACGGCCGCAACAAGGATAACAAGTGGTATATCCAGCCCACCGCCACTCCGGGTGCACAGAATACGGACGGCACCGACAGCATCGAATCCTGGTTAGCAAAATAACATAGAATATGGCAGAACTGAAAATCGGCGAGATTTCAAAGCCCCGCTTTGAATTCCGCAGCTTCGGACAGAATTTTGACGCCGCTGCAAAGCGGATGGCCCGGCTTTCCGTTCCGGTACCCGAGAAGGTATGGGAGCGCCAGAGCGACGAGATTTACATCATCTCGGCCAAGAACGACATCAACAACACCAAGATCCGCGACGGGAAGATGGACATCAAGACCTATGTCCAGACCGTGGACGGCTTCGAGCAGTGGAACCCCCTCATGAAAGGCGAATTCCCCATCTCCAAGGAAGTGCTTGAAAAAGAGGTATTTCCGGCCTTTATGGTAGAGATGCCCAAGCTCACCAAGGACACTTACACCTTTGACGAATTCATCGCCATGGTGAAGGCCTGCCCGGACCTTGCCGCCGTGCGCGTGCACAAGCAGCGCTTCGGCTATATGGTGAACAACACCATCTGCGAAGTGGGCAACGTCCTCATCAACGGCGCCAAGGTGGTCACCATCAACTCCGAATCCACCGAGATTGAAGACATCAAGAAAACGGTTGCCGACTGCGGCCTCGAAGGCGTGGAGAACATCAACTACCTGCAGGCCATCAAGCGTGTGATCGGCATGAGTGACAAACCTTTAGCAAACGAATAGACTATGGCACAGGAAATCGAGAAAAAATTCCTCGTAAAGGGCGACTTCAAGGCCGATGCGTTCAAGGCCACCCGTATCACCCAGGGTTACCTTTCCAGCGTGCCTGAGCGCACCGTCCGCATCCGCGTGAAGGGTGACAAGGGCTTCATCACCGTCAAGGGAATCGGCAACGCTTCCGGCGCCGCCCGTTTCGAATGGGAGAAAGAAATCCCTGTCGAGGACGTAAAGGCCCTCCTGGACCTTGCCGAGCCCGGCGTGATTGACAAGACCCGCTACCTGGTGAAAAACACCGACGGCGTTCACACCTGGGAAGTGGACGAGTTCTACGGCGACAACGACGGCCTCACCGTGGCCGAAGTGGAACTCGCCGACGAGAACGAGCCTTTCGACAAACCGGAATGGCTGGGAGAAGAAGTGACCGGCGACCCCAAGTACTTCAACTCCATGCTCATGAAGAACCCTTATAAGAACTGGAAGTAAGATATGGAAACCACAGATCCCAAGACCCAGGCGGTGCCCGAGTTCGACCCGCTGGACATGAACAACTACAAAGTCGAGAAGCTGCCCAAGATGCAGAAATCGAAGTTTGAGGTGTGGATGGCCCGGCTGGGTGCTCCGCTCGCCCTCATCGCCTTTGTCTGGATCTGCTGGTTCTGCCATATCGGCTTCATTGACAATCTGGACACCGGAGGGCTGGCCGCTTCGGCACAGAAGCGGCTGGCCGCCCTGGGTCTGGATGGCTTCATAAGGGCCAATTACGCCATGCTGGCCATCTTCGTGGCCAGCCTGATCCTGTGGATGACGGAGGCCATTCCCAACTACCTGACCTCCCTGATCCTGATGCTGGGCGTGGTCCTGTTCAACGTGACCACACAGAAAGAAGCGCTGGCCCAGTTGGGCCACCCGGTCATGTGGCTGAACATCCTCAGCTTCGTACTGGCTTCCATGTTGGTGAAAACGCGTTTTGCCAAGCGGCTCGCGCTCGCGTTCGTTATCAAATTCGGCCGAAGCGCCAAGGGCGTGCTGTGGAGTTTCCTCGTGATCAACCTGGTGCTGAGTGCCTTTATATCGGCCACAACCGTTAAGGCCACCATCATGCTGCCCATCTTCATGGTCATCTGCGCCATCTACGGAGCCTCCAACGGCCACCGCAACAACTTCGGCCGCAACCTGGTGATCCAGAACCTGTTCCAGGTCAACATCGGCGCCAATGCCTTTTACACGGGCAGCGGTGCGCATCTGCTGGCCATCTCGCTGATTGCAGGCTTCCTGGGGAGCTGCGACTTTGGCTACAAAGAATGGCTGATAGCTGTCGGGCCGATGAGTATCATCATCCTGGTGGTGGGCCTCCTGCTGGGCATGTATGTGTTCTTCCCCATGAAAAAGGAAGAACAGGTTCCTCAGATTGAAGGCGGCATCGAGCGTTTGAAAGCCGAACTCTCCACCATGGGAAAAATGTCCATGGAAGAGTGGAAGGCCGTTGTCATCTTCCTTATCGTCCTGTTCCTGTGGGTCACCAAAGGCACGTTCCACAACATCGACGAGACCATCGTAGCCCTGATCGGCGCCATCCTGGCCCTGATTCCGGGCATCGGCGTGGTGAAGTGGAACGACGTGGACATCCCCTGGCACCTGATGCTGTTCAGTGCCGGTGCGTATGTCCTGGGCAGCGGCCTCAACGCCACCGACCTTCCCAATACTATGGTCAATGCCGCCTTCGACGCCATGGGCATCACGTCCGGAACCCCGTTCTGGGTGCTTTACGTCATCCTTACCTTCCTGATGATGTACTCCGGACTGATTTTCCAGTCGAAGACCATCCGCACCATGGTGTTCGTTCCCATTGCCCTGGGTGTGGAGAAGCGTTTCGGCTTCCCGCCCATGTCGCTGTCTCTCCCGACCGCCATGCTCATCGAGCACTGCTATGTGCTCCCGTTCAACAGCAAGCCTGCCGCGCTGCTGTACAACACCAACCAATACAGCCAGACCGACGCCTTCAAATTCGGCATCACCATGATGACCTTCTCCTGGCTGCTGATCCTTCTTTTCGGCCAAACTATACTGAAATGGCTGGGGATAACACCGGGATTGTTCTAAAAAACGTATATTTGTATTTATGGAAATCGATTGGGTACTGATTCTGCGGCTCGTGATAGCCGGACTGATGGGCGGACTGATCGGCATGGAGCGGGAAATCCGCGCCAAGGAGGCCGGTGTCCGCACGCATTTCATCGTGGCGCTGGGCAGTGCGCTGTTCATGATTATCTCCCAGTTTGCCTTTGACGGGAAACAGCATGACGCAGCGCGTGTCGCGGCTCAGGTGGTGTCCGGTATCGGCTTCATCGGAGCGGGCGTGATTATCTTCCAGCGCAATGTGGTCCGCGGCGTCACGACGGCGGCGGGACTCTGGGTTGCGGCGGCGATCGGCCTGGCCTGCGGTGCGGGGATGTACCCGGTGGCCATCGCGTCGGCCCTGCTGACGGTCGCCTGCCTGGAGATGATGCATTTCGTGAACCTCTACCACACGGAAAAGGTGGTGGACCTGACGCTAACCCCGGATAAAGCATTCTTCCTGGGCCAGTTGCCGGGAAAGCTCCAGGCCATGAAACTGAAAGTGGAGAACTACACCATTGCCGACGGAAAAGTCCGCCTG
>OCVV010713839.1_pt1 | contig 11239 bp, 14 predicted proteins | sample 1539721 | NCBI WGS metagenome assembly OCVV01 (sample SAMN02144230, study PRJEB22623) | gut metagenome | biome: sheep rumen | host: Ovis aries | place: New Zealand | reverse complement strand
TCACTGATACTGGAGCATATTTTTCATGGTATGCCTGATAATTGCATTACTCTCCGGACAAGATGGAAGAAACAGTTTCCATTGTTTCCGTGAAAGCCTCAGTAGGCTCAGTGGTAGTTTCCTCAGATGGGCTGACCTCTTCAAAGGCAAGAAGAATATCTTCATTGATAGCGGCATAAGTACCATCATCATAATAGAAATTATAAGACCCCACTTCCGCAGTCAGTCCGGTATTGACATTCTGGAGCGTGACATAGATTTTCTTTGTGCCTGTTCCCTCCAGTGTCACAATGATGGAATGGTCAATGTAAGCAGAATTGAGCGAACCGCTTGAAGCAATATGATTGCTTTCCTCGTCGAAGAAGTCCAGCACAAAGTGTGATGTTTCCTTTGACGGAATTTCGATAGTATAAGTAACTGTTCCTGTTTCCTGCTCTCCGTTGCTGACAGTTAATTCCAGACTTTCGCCCTGTTCAAGCATTTCACCTGCCCGAACGCTTTGAGAGAGGATTGTTCCGGCGGTTTGAGAAGAGGCAACTTCTGTTACTTGGATATGCACGCCATAAGGTTGCATCATTTTTTTTCCTTCTTCGAGTTCCTGCCCGATAAGGTCGGGCATTTCAGCTGAAATCATTTCAGAGCCTTGACTGACCACCACGCAGATGGTAGAGCCTTTTTCGGTCTTCTCCCCTGCCATAGGTTCGGTACGAATAACAGCATCTGTGGGAACAGTATCACTGTATTCATATTTCCTGTCAACACGAAATCCAGCACTCTGGAGCTTAATTTCTGTCCGGTTGCCGTCCTGATTGGTATAATCCGGAATGATGAGATTTTCATTTTCCAGAATAATTTCAGGAATTTCATTTTGAGGTGGATTCTGCGGTATTGTTTCCCTCTGGAAAATGGTTTCCATGACAGCGGTTTCGGCGGTTTCTTCATTTACAGCAAAGGTTTCCGGCTCAGTCATAACAGTAGTATGCACAATTTTCGTTGTACTGTTTGCTGATTTCTGAGTTTCTGCCTGTGCGAATGCTGTTTCCGTTGGGAAATATTCCACAATATTGTCAGACGTAGGATTCTTTCTCTGTTCCATGGAATTTAGATAAATTGTCACTGCAATGCATCCGGCAACGATGGTAAACAGCATGACTCCCATCACGATGTATAAAACAATGCTTTCATTTTGAGATGTTTCCGCTTTTTTGTCACGTTTGCGGTTATGCATGTCGCACCCCTCCTTTGATATGGGACTGAGTCTATTTCCGTTTGTCAGTTCATTATAGCATATTTTTGTGAATAAAAAACGATATATTTATGTACAAATTATGAACAGGAGAACATATTTTCCCATTATTGATAATTTTGTCATTTTTTATAAACGGATATTGTAAAATATTGAGTGATTTACCGAAATAATTCCCTGAAAAATCGTCAATCATCACAAAAAAGAAGCCCCTTTCGGGACTTCTTTTTCATTTCATGTTTCACTGTGCCACATCCGGCATCGGCGGAGGAGCTAATGCCGAATCATCTTGCTGAGGAACAGCCTGTGTGACTGTCTGCGCTGGCTGGCGAGCTTCGTTCTGATTGACAACAGAAATTTCTGGTTTAGGAGATTGCGTCTGCGGTACTTCTACTTTAGGAGCTTGAGTTTCCTCTGGTTTTTTGGTGGTAGTGGTTGCCTTTGTACGCAGGGGAAAAGGGTCAGCTGTTGTAATTCCAAGTTCCTGCTTGTTGAATCCGGCAAAATCCTGTTTAAATCCGCTGATATTTGCCGACCATGTAGAAAGTGTATGCACTGTTTCCGCCGGCTGAACAACAGGCTCAGTTTCAGTGGGTTCTTCTGAAAGGTCTTCCGTTTCCTGTACAGTTTTCTGAAGCTGTACAGGGGAATGACGGTTCAGAACGATGACTTCCGGCTCTTTTGGCTGAATCGGAAAGAGCATCAACAGAAAAAGTGCCGTTGCAGTAATAATAAGAAGAATTGCACAAACTACCATTGTTGTTTTGGTAGAACGGTAAAGACCATTGATTTTTCGTGAAATCTTCATAAATACCAGTTATCTCCTCTTTTTTGATGGTGTCTGTGTTTGTCTGTAAATTCTCCGGTAAGCTGTAGGGGTCATACCAACATGTTTTTTGAATTGACGCATAAAATAAACATCTGTTTCAAATCCGCTTTGCTGGGAAACAACATTGATAGCCTTGTCAGTAGTTTCCAGCAGTTTCTTGGAACAGGCAATACGGCTTGCAATAACATCCTGCGTACAGGTTGTGCCAAATGCCGCAAGATAAATTTTGTGGAAATAAGGGCGGCTGATTCCGAGACGGTTGCAAATGTCCTGAATAAACCAATCCTTTTCGGGATGCTGATAAATATCATGCCTTAATACTGTCAGCTTGTCATAATGCGGAACTTCCGCTGCACGAGTCACAGACCCGTCAGAAGCTTCCTCCAGCAAACACATCAGCAGTTGGAGTGCATGAATTCCCATTTCCCTCTGTGATGGTGTGATTGCATCCATAGCCGGAAGCAATATCTTCCAGACTTCTTCAATCGCCAAAGGCTGGGCGAGTGTGTGTGTCTCCCTAAAAGTCAGCCCATTGTTGAGTAATCTCTTCTGAAAAGCCTCATTTATCTGCAAATGCAGATAGCGGTATGCCGTTACCCCCTGCGAGTCAACCACAATCTGATTTCCCGCAAACGGAACGAGTACAAACGTAAAAGGCTGCATGTAGTATTGTTTTTCGTCAATTCTGAGTGTGGTACGAACTCCGCACATCACTAAAAGGCAGTCCTGCTCCCCTTGTTGGCTGAACTGCTGTGTACCGGCATGAGCCTGCTGACCGCAGTCGAGCAGACAAATTTCTCCGGTGTTTATCATCTTAAATTCCCCTCTCAAATCATTTCTGTAAAAATGCTGACCCTTACAGAAACGATGCTGTAATAATACTATTATATTACTTTTTTCGAGATTTGTCAACTCTTTCTACGTTTTTTTTTAACATTTTTTTGTATTTCCGAAAAATCCATTTTTATGTTTCCATTTCTTGACAAAACAAAAATTTTATGTTATAATAGAACGAGAAAATTGTGTCCCATCATGGGTAAAAAATAAATGAAAGGAGAGCTGTATCATGCCAACAGAAACATTTTTCCGCTTGACACAGCCCAAGCAGGAAAGAATCATGAACGCAGTCAAAGACGAAATCACACGCTCATCCTATGAAAATTTTTCCATCGGGAATGTTGTCAAGCAGTGCGGAATATCAAGAGGAAGCTTTTACCAGTATTTTCGCAGTAAAGATGATATTTTCCTCTATCTTCTGGAAGAATACAGAACGGATATTGAAAATTATGCTCAAAAGCGCATTTCCGAAAACGGCGGTGATTTTTTCGACATGATGGAAAAAACGTTTCGTTTCGCTACAAGAATGCTCTGCTATCGGGACTCCAAAGACTTCCGACAGCACCTGTTTTTCAATGAACAAATGCTAAGATTGATTACACTGCAAGGAGATTACATCACAGAAGATGAAAAATTTTTCGACATTGAAAAAATCAAAAAATTCATCAACCTGAATCTTCTGACATTTCATGATGAAGAAGACCTTGAAAAGCTTTTCAATATCTGCATGATTACCGCACTGCGGGACCTTGCAGGAATTTTCATTGCAGACAACAAGGAACAGCACGTGATTGATAATTTCCTCCTTAAACTGGAATTCCTCCGCAAGGCTTATGAGATAGCCGGATGATGACAGTATTCCCATTTCAAGAGAATTTATGCGAAAAACAGCGGTGCAGTGACCGCTGTTTTTTATTCTTGATATTCCGCAAGAATACGCTGTGCAACTTCCTTTCTTGTGCATCGGGTATCCATCGCCTGCTTTTCAATATAACGGTGTGCCTCTGGTTCGCTGTACTGCAAATACTGCATGAGTACAATCTTGGCACGGTTAATCAGGCGCATTTCATCAATCTTCATCATGAGTTTTGAATTTTCCCGTTTCAGCCCCATCATTCGGGAGCGTGTCGCTTCCACCAATCGAATAGACTGGTGAAGCATATTCCGGTTGATAGGTCTGGAAACCACACATACACCATAATCAACCACTTTGTCGGAAGCATCCTCTGCAATATCCGCCTTGCAAAGCAGAATTACGCCGGAACTGGTATTTTCTGCCACTTTAATGGATAATTCGTGTCCGAATTCGTCTGTCAGGGGGGTATTGATGATAATTAACGCAAATTCCATGCTGTTGATAAGCCGTCTTGCCTCACTGCCACTTGCTGTATAGGTCAGATTGGTATACCCATAGGAAGAAAGGAACTGTGCAATTGTCTCCATTGCCTTTTCAGAACCGGATACAATCAATGCTCTTTCCATCATTTTTTCAGCTCCTCATACCGGATTATTCTGAAAGGAAATATTCATATTCGAATGCTTCCCTGTCCTCTGCATGAACATATTGTGACAGCAAGTGTTCCACATTGCCGAAAAAATTCCGATAAATTTCAGGCGGAAGATTTTCTTCAATAAACTTGCTTCCCCTTGCGGTCATGTAGGCACTGTCCAGATTTTCCGGCAATTCTGCAAAATTCTTTCGTTCAGCGGTCAATTCCAATGCATCACTCAAAACAAGGTTGTTTTTGATTCCATCCATTCCAGCACACAACAACAAGCGGAATGAAATATACGGATTACAGCAACAATCTGCACTGCGGATTTCAATTCTCGGATGAACACCTACCTGTGCAGGAACTCTCAAAAGGGGATTCCGATTGTCAAAAGACCAGTTAATATGATTCGGTGCTTTGGCATGATTCAGCCGTCTGTAAGAATTGATAATAGGATTCAAAAATACGGTCAGTTCGGGCATATGCTCCAAAACTCCGGCAATGAAACTTTGACCGATTTCAGAAATTTTTCCGTCTTCCAGTTCGAAAATATTTTTACCGTCCTTCTTAATACTCATAATAATAGTCAATGCACTGCCATAGTTTCCCTTCAGGGGCATAGGCATAAAAGATGCATACAAACCGTTCTGGGCTGCAATCGTCTTGACAACAGTTTTGTAGTGTACCATATTGTCAGCAGCTGTCACAGGTTCTGCACAGCGGAAATCAATTTCATTTTGAGCTGGTCCATATTTATGAGCGGAACGAGTAGGATTCAGCCCCATTTCTTCCAGAGAGAGACAAATTTCACGTCTGGTATTTTCACACTTGTCAAGGGGTGCAACATCCAGATATCCGGCATTGTCATGGGGGACTCTGGTGGGCTTGCCTTCTTGGTCGCAGTCGAAAAGGTAAAATTCACTTTTTGTCCCGAATTCACAGGAATAACCCTGTTTGTGCAATTCCTTGATATAGCTCTGCAATGCATAGCGGATTTCGCCGGCATAATGTGTTCCGTCAAGGTTCATGATACTACAGAAAAACCGTACCACTCGCCCTGACTTTGGTCGCCATGGCAGAACGGACAATGTGGAACTGTCCGGCACAAGCAATAAATCCTGATAGCAGTCTGAAAATCCGGCTGCATCCAATAAAATCCCATGTGAAAACGCCCTCGGCAGTTCGTCCGGCATGATGGCGATATTTTTCATATTTCCCTGCATATCGCAAAATGTCAGACGAATAAACTTGACATCATTTTCCGTTACAAAATTCAATAATTCTTTTGGTGTAAATTCCATAATCAATAACCTCCTGTCACTAAAATACAAATAGTATCCCAATTTATTATACACCTTTTTCAGCAATTTGTAAAGCATACAGCAGAATTTTTTCACAAAAAAAGACTGTCATCATTGAAATGACAGTCTCATCAGGTCAATCTTTTTCATAAGCATTCAAAATTCTGCCGATATACATTTTATGCATGGCATCTTTCTGGTAGAAGTCTGTCAGATTTTCTTTGAGGATGAATTTCTCCTCCTCCAGAATCTGAGCATAAACTTTTTCACACACCAAAATAAGCTTTGCCTCTTCAAAAGCCGTCGTGCCGTCAATGGAAATAGGAGTCAAGCCGGTTTCCTTTGCCTTGTCAACCTCTCTGCCGGAATGACTGCCACAATAGGCAAGGGCTTTTCGATATTGTTCAGGAAAAACGCTGATGGTGAAAAGATTGCTTTTTTCGAGGTAATCGAATGTATGGCGAGAGGTGCGAACATAAGCAGTGACAACGTTCTGATTCCAGAGTACCCCCAGACCGCCCCATGAACAAGTCATAGTATTATAATTTGAAACTGCGCCGGAAGTCAGCAGAAACCATTCTTTCCCAATCATTGTGAATGGATTCAGGGTTAGTGTTTCCGGTTTTTTCGCTGTAAATGACATTCAAACATCATCCTTTCTGATTGATTTTATGCTGTGACCATTCAAAAAATGCATTCTAGAAATCATCTTCCAGCAGACAGCGGACAGTCACAAGCCGTTTCGTGAAAATACGGGAAATCATCTGTTCAGAGTAATCGTCAACCGGAATATGATGATATTCCAGCACTGCTTTGAGATGTTCGGCATCGCTGACGAATCGGGGGAGTTTTCTGTGGTCTCTGCCCTCTTCCGGAATGGTAAAATGTTCTATTTTTCCTAGTATTCCGGCAATTTCGGCATTTTTCCCATCTGTATAGACAAAGGGTATATCAGAGACTGCGATAATTTCAATCTGATTTTCTGTAATCGTCTTTTCAAGCCAGAGGGTAAATTCTCTGTCTCTCACCTGATAAGAAATCAATTCCAATATCACAAAAAATTCCCCCTTTCCTATGGAAACAAGACAGCAACAAGAAACTGTTGCTGTCGTGAAAAATTATTCTTCTGTGTCTTCGGTATTGTCTGACGGAATGAGATTTTCGAGTTCATCCTCACTGAAATCAAATTCCATTTCTTCACCGCAGTTCGGGCAGGTTGTTTCGCCTTCCTCCAATGTCACTTCATCCAACAGAATGCGTTCACCGCAGGTCGGACAGATTGTCTCATACTGTTCATCATCAAATGAATCGCTCATACAATCGCCAGTGCAGTAATCGCAGAAGCTTTCTTCGTCGTTGTCGTCGTCGTCATCTTCATCATTCCAGAGTAAATTTTCCATTTCGCCGAGGTCTTCGTCCAGAATGTCACACAATTCCTCTAACTCAGCCACACGCTTTTCGAGTTTCTCATTCTGGTCAGCCAGTTCCTCAAGTGCTTCCACAATAGCGTAGAATACTTTTCCCTCTTTTTTGGTCTTATCGACTTCCTGACCATCGAGCAAACCTTTCAGATATGCGATTTTATCCATCAAAATCAACCTCCCTTTTCGGAAGTGCATAAAATATTATGCACGTTCCATATATTCGCCGGTTCTGGTGTCGATACGGATTCTGTCGCCCTCATTGATGAAGAGCGGAACACGGATTTCTGCACCAGTTTCCACAGTTGCCGGCTTAGTAGCATTAGTAGCAGTATCACCCTTGACACCCGGTTCAGTAGCAGTAATTTCGAGTTCAACAAATGTAGGCGGTTCAACACCGAATACATTGCCCTTGTAGGAAAGAATCTTGCAAACCATTTCTTCCTTAACGAACTTGAAATTATCTCCGAGCTTGTCTTCACCAATCGGCACTTGCTCATAAGTTTCCATGTCCATGAAATAATACAAATTGCCGTCATTATAGCTATACTGCATGTCCTTGCGCTCAATGAAAGCGGTCGGGAATTTTTCGGTCGGGTTGAAAGAACGCTCTACCACAGAACCAGTAATGACATTCTTATACTTTGTTCTTACGAACGCTGCACCCTTACCGGGTTTTACGTGCTGAAATTCTACAACCTGAACAACGTTGCCGTCCAGTTCGAAAGTAACACCATTTCTGAAATCGCCTGCTGTAATCATAAATAAACCTCCGTAAATCTTTTTTCATAATGATTGAAATTACAGTATATACTTTTATTTTACACCAAAACAGAAGATTTTGCAAGCATTCTGAGAAAATTTTACAGACAAATCAGCGTATTTGGAATATTTGTCAAATTTTCACATCCATTTTCGGTAATCTGCACAAAATCTTCAATTCTCACACCAAATTTTTCCGGAAGATAAATTCCGGGTTCAATGGTGACAACATTTCCTCTTTGCATTTTGCTGCTTCTTGAAGGGCTTGCAACAGGGAACTCATGAATTTCCAGTCCGACACCATGCCCGAGGGAATGCCCGAAGTAATCGCCATAGCCTGCATCAGAAATAATTTTTCTTGCGATTGCATCCAGCTCCTGACCAGTCACGCCCTCTTTTGCAAATGCCCTTGCAGTATCCTGCGCATTTCTCACAATGGAATAAACCTTGCTCATTTCGTCAGTAGGATTGCCGACACAGACGGTTCTTGTCATGTCACTGTGATAGCCGTCAACGACTGCGCCAAAATCCATCAGGACGAAATCATTTTTCTGCACCTTTCTGTCATCCGGCACACCATGAGGCATAGAAGTATGCGCACCAGTGAGGGCGATTGTTTCAAAAGACAAATCCTCTGCACCGTGTTTTCTCATGTAGAAATCAAGCTCTAATGCAACGTCTCTTTCCGTCATACCGACACAAAGCTTTTGCAGGAGATTGTCGAGGGCATCTTCTGCGAGACGTTGAGCGGATTTAATTTTTTCGATTTCGTCAGGGGTTTTGACCGTCCGCAAATCGTAAAGGGCTTGACTCAACGTATCATCCGCCAAGAACTGCACGCCCTTAATTTTGAGGAAATTTGCCGCCCTGCTCATGGTCAGGCTCATGGACTCCAGAGCGCAGGATTTTGCATTGTGTTCTTTCAGGAGAGTAGCAATCTGTTTGAGTACCTTCATATCCTGTTCAATGACTTTGCAATGCTTTACAACTTGTCTGGCACGTTCGATATAACGAGAATCAATAATCAAAATGGATTCTTCCGGAAATACCAGCACATAGCCAGCGGAAGACTTCATTCCGGTTAAATAACGGCGGTTAATGTCGTCTGTAATCAATGCAGAATCGACTTTTCCCGAAAGCAATGCATTCAATTTCTGAATCCGTTCTTCAAAGATATTCATTCTAATTAAGCCTCTCTTCCGATGCACATACCCTCAGGCAATGGCACACTCAATAAATTTCTTTCACTTTCAAGCATTAAATTATAGTCAAACACAGACCAGATTTGTACTTTTCCGACAGTTATCACAAAATACGCCTCATCACGCAAAAGAAGCCGTAATAATTCCGGCAGTTCTTCACGGCTGAACTCTGTTTTCCCATCCTTCAAAGCCTGACACAAAGGACTTTCTTTATCCTGTTCTAAAAGTTCGGCAACTTCCGGAATGATAGAAATGTCCCGATTATCGTCAATACCAGACTCAAAGTCAGAAATTGTAACAGTATCAGCAATTTCACCGTCAATCAGGCTGTTCACCGCTTGCAGATAGCGATTTTCCCAGTCCAGATATTTGGCTAATGTCAAATCATATTTTTCATTTCCTATTTCAGAAATAGAACTCCAATTAGAAGTTGCTTTTGCTTTTCTGTAAAGACAATATTTCGAACTTGTGTTCATATCCGCCAGAGCCTTGACAGCAAGGTCATAACTTTGCAGACCGAAGCCCGAAATACTCCCCTTGCAGACCGGAGCAATGACGGAATTCGAACGGAATGCATCTCTTGCAAAGATATTGCTGATATGCACTTCAATGACCGGAATCTGAATTGCCTTGATAGCATCCGAAATCGCATAGCTGTAATGGGTATATGCACCAGCATTCAGGACAACGCCGTTATAAATTTTTCTGGCTTCATGGAGTTTGTCAACCAATGCACCCTCATGATTGGATTGAAAAACATCCGCTTCCATGCCTAAAGATTTGGCATATTCAATTAAATGGGTATTGAGTGTTTCAAAATTAGTATTTCCATAAATCGCAGGTTCACGCTCTCCCAATAAATTGAGATTAGGGCCATGCATGATTAAAATTTTCTTGCTCAAAAAAAATCACTCCTTATTCGTCATAGAAATGTTTTGGAAGAAAGGGCTTTTCCAGAATCCGCTTGACCCTGATAAATTCATGCCCCTTCCAAGTTTCCAGCTCCAAGGGCTGTACATAAATACTCCGCAAATCGAACCAGTTCGCCCCTAAAATATCGGTATAAAGCTGGTCACCGATTGCACAGACTTCATGTTTTTGCAAATGCATACTAGCCACGGCACGGCTGTAACCGCTGGAAAGAGGCTTGTTTGCATCGCAGATACAAGGAATGCCAAGCACTTTCGAAAAGGGTTTGACCCGTGGGGGATGGTTGTTAGAGACAAGGCGCATCTGAATTCCTGCTTGTTTCATGCGTGAAATCCAGTCAAGAACCCCTTTGGCAGGGGTGGGATTGTCGTGGGTTGTCAAGGTGTTGTCAATATCAAGCAGTAAGCCCTTGATACCCATACCCTTGAGAAATTCGGGTGTAATATTGCAGATGGAACGGAATGCAATGGTTGCATGAAGCATCTGAAAAAACCTCCTTTCAGCAAAACAAGGGCATACCGAAGTACACCCTTGCATTTACGCTTATCAATACTTGCGCTTGCGAGCAGCCTCGGACTTCTTCTTACGCTTTACCGAAGGCTTTTCATAGTGCTCTCTCTTACGAACCTCAGCAATCACACCGTCCTTAGCACAGGAACGCTTGAAACGCCGCAGAGCAGCATCCAGAGACTCGTCTTTTCTAACACGTATTTCTGCCACTTGTCTATTCCCTCCCTTTGCCACCAAGACAGAGGTTCTATCCTCGGTTTATCAGAACGTTTTATGTAATACGTCCGGACAGTCCCCGCTTTGGATAGTATATACTAACTTTCCACATGGAAAAGCAGTTATCATAACCATTATCTGTTTGTGAGTATTTTTTAAGTGAATGAAAATCCTAAGATAATCATAGTATAATTATACCATACCGCTGGAAATTTGTCAATAGATTTCTGAAAAGAGCCTGATTTTTGTCATTTTACAACAAAATTCACAAGCTTATTTTGTACATAAATCTGCTTGACAATAGTTTTTCCCTCTGTTACCTCTGCAACTTTGGGTTCAGCCATAGCCTGAGCGAGAACAGCATCCTTTTCAGCATTGACAGGAATCTGAATTCTGGAGCGGAGTTTTCCATTCACCTGAACCACGATTTCAACCGTTTCATCCTGACAGAGAGACTCATCATATTCGCACCATTTCTGCTCATTGAGAACA
>OCVV011312641.1_pt1 | contig 11240 bp, 6 predicted proteins | sample 1539721 | NCBI WGS metagenome assembly OCVV01 (sample SAMN02144230, study PRJEB22623) | gut metagenome | biome: sheep rumen | host: Ovis aries | place: New Zealand | reverse complement strand
ATCCAGAATCCCGCGCTGCCGGCCACCAGGGCCACGAGCATCAGCACGCGGATAAGCACCACGTCCACATCGAAATAAGCCGCGAGTCCGGAGCACACGCCCGCGATACGGCGGTCGTCCGTGTCGCGGTAGAGCCTGCGCTGGGGCTTTTCCTCGGGCGAGAAGGGCTCCGCTCCTGGCATCGGGCTGCCGTCAGGCATACCGAGCTGGGAAATCACCTTCTCGACCAGCTGCAAATCAACGACTCTCTGGCCGGAACCGATTTCCGCGGAGAACAGCTCCGCGATACGGCCCTCGAGGTCGGACATCACTTCCGCGGAAGAATCAGCGCCAAGACGGCTTTTAAAGAGAATAAGATAACTGTCGAGGCGGGCGTATGCATCCTCATCCACGACAAAACTTTTTCCGCCGATACCGGCATTGACTACCTTTTTCATTTCTAAAAATATTTGTTGGCGCAAAGATATGAAATAATTTTAATACTTTGCAATACAAAGTACATAAATTTTCAAAATATTTTTTTAAGCCAACAATTTATTATATTTGCGTTATGAAGGCATATCTGAAAACTCTCCCGGCCCTGGCGGCGGTTCTCTCTGGCTGCTCCGTCCCGAAAGCCGAGCGCCCGAGTATAATATATTTAATGTTCGACGACCTGGGCTACGGCGACCTGGGCTGCTACGGACAGGAACTCATAGAGACCCCGAATATCGACGCCCTGGCCGCCCGCGGCATAGTGTTCACGGATATGTACTCCGCCGCTCCCCTGTCCGCTCCCTCGCGCTGCAGCGTGATGACCGGCCTCCACTGCGGCCACAGCCAGATACGCGGCAACGACGAGCGCTGGGCCCGCCCGGAAGGGATGGTCCTGAGCGAAGCCGACTGGTACTTCGACGCCATCCACGAGAACCCTGACCTCGAAGGGCAGTGGCCCCTTGCCGAAGGCACCGCAACGCTCGCCACAATGCTCTCCGACGCGGGTTATGCCACGGCTATGATCGGCAAGTGGGGGCTCGGTGGTCCCGGCTCCGGCTCTGCGCCCGGCGACTGCGGCTTCGACTACTTCTACGGCTTCAACTGCCAGATGCTGGCGCACTCCTACTACCCCGACTATCTGTGGGAAAACGACAAAAAGGTCCCCACCGGCAACGAGTATATGCCCGTCAACCGCCGGCTGGACCCGGGCGCAGACCCTTATGACATACGCAGTTACGACAAATTCAACCAGAAGGAGTACTCCTGCGACCTGATGTATGACAAGCTGGAGCGCTGGGTCGGCGACCACGCCGCGGAGCCGTTCTTCCTTATGTGGACCACGACCGTGCCGCACAGCACCGTGCAGGCTCCGGAAGAAGAAGTGATGTACTACGTGCAGAAGCTCGGCGAGGAGAAGACCCCGATTACCGACGGCGGCTGGTACTACCCCGTGCTCTATCCCCATTCCGCATACGCCGCGATGATAACCCACATCGACACCCAGGTAGGACGCCTCACGGCAAAGCTCAAGGAGCTGGGCATCTACGACAACACGCTGATAATCATCACCTCCGACAACGGCCCGGCGGCCAATTCCAACTCCCCGGGCGAGTATTTCAAGTCCGGAGGTCCTTTCAAGTGCCGCAAAGGATGGGGCAAGAGCAGCCTCCACGAAGGCGGCATCCGTATGCCCTTCGTGGTCAGCTGGGGAGACAGGCTCAAGCCCGGCCGCAGCAGCTATATGGGCCAGTTCACCGACCTGATGCCAACCTTCGCGCAGCTCGCGGGCGCAAAAGCCCCTCAGAATGACGGCATCTCGTTCGTCCCTACCTTGAAAGGACAGCAGCAGCCGCAGCACCCATATCTCTACTGGGAGTATCCGGCAAGCCGAGGCTGGCTCGCGGTGCGCGTCGGCCCCTGGAAAGGCCTGGTACAGAACGTACAGAAAGGCAACTGCAATATGGAGCTCTACAATCTTGACGAAGACCCGCAGGAGAGCCGCGACCTTGCCGTAATGCATCCCGAAATCTTGGAAGAAATGTGGCACATCATAGAAAACGAGCACTGCGAGGTGCCAAGCCATAATCCCAAATTTGAATTGGACATAAATTTCCCTGAATAATGAAAAAAACCGCTTTACTTTTCAGCATCATCGCATTGAGTTTCAGCTCAATGGCGCAGGACATCACTCCCGCCGACTACTCCGCCTACATCCTCACTCCAAAGGCGCCCGACACCCCACGCATCAACGGGCCGAAGGTCTACGGAGCCAGGCCCAGGGCCGATTTTCTATTCCGCATCCCCGCCACAGGAGTGCGCCCTATAACCTTCAGCGCCAAGGGCCTGCCGCGCGGGCTGAAACTCGATGCGGCCAAGGGCATCATCACGGGCAAGGCGCGCAGGAAAGGAGAGTATAAAGTCACGCTCACAGCGACCAACGCCCTGGGCTCCGACAGCCGGGTGCTGCGCATAGTCATAGGCGACCAAATCGCCCTCACGCCGCCCCTGGGATGGAATTCCTGGAACTGCTGGGGCAACACCGTGAGCCAGGAGCTCATACTCGAATCGGCCCGCCAGATGGACGAAACGGGACTTGCCGACTACGGTTGGAGCTACATCAACATCGACGACGGCTGGCAGGGCGTGCGCGGCGGAAAATATAACGGCATACAGCCCAACAAGAAGTTCCCGGATATGAAAGCGCTCGGCGATTCGCTGCACGCCAGGGGCTTTAAGTTCGGCATCTACTCCGGCCCCTGGCTCTCCACCTACGCCTCCCATATCGGCAGCTCGTGCGACAACGAAGACGGCACCTACTGGTGGGTCGAGCAGGGTCTGGTGGACGAATATATGAAGCTGGACCGCAGCAAGGTGGACAAAGAGGCAATCAGAGTATTCGGCAAGTTTTCCTTCGCCGCGGCCGACGCCAGGCAGTGGGCCGACTGGGGCGTGGATTATCTGAAGTACGACTGGAACCCCAACGACGAATGGTGGTTGCGCGATATGCGTCAGGCCCTGGACGCTACGGGACGCGACATCGTGTACAGCATATCCAACCGCTCCCGCGTGACACTGGGACCGGCGCTGCTTAAATACGCCGAATGCTGGCGCACCACGGGCGATATCCGCGACACCTGGGAAAGTATGTCCTCCATAGGCTTCGAAGGGCAGGACAGCTGGGCAGGATTCAGGGGCCCCGGACACTGGCCCGATGCCGATATGCTGGTGCTCGGCAAGGTGGGCTGGGGCAGAAAGATGCACTGGACCCAGCTTAACCCCTGGGAGCAGTACACGCACATAACTCTCTGGTCCATACTGGCTTCACCTATGCTTCTGGGCTGCGATACGGCCCTTCTCGACCCCTTCACCCTGAGCCTTCTGACCAACAACGAAGTGCTCGACGTCAACCAGGATCCGCTGGGCGTGCAGGGCGTGCGTTTCGGCTCTTCAGAAGGGCATTGTACCTACATCAAGCCCCTGGAAGACGGCTCGCTGGCGGTGGCCCTGTTCAACCTGAGCGAAGAGGAGCGTACCCTTGGGTTCATACCCCACAAGCTCGGTCTCCTGGGAGATCAGACCGTGCGGGACCTGTGGCGTCAGAAGGACGTCGCCAAAATCGCGCAGAAGGAAAGGTTTGAGACTCAAGTTCCCGCTCACGGATGCGCCTTTTTCCGTCTGAGCCCCGGAAACACAGGCGAGAAGCTGGAAGGCGACTATCGCTGAAGCGATAATCAAAAGAGCGGCAGTTTGCATTTCGGTTTACTTTTATTATCTTTGTAAGTTTACAAGCCAAAACGATGAAAAACAACCACATAATTGCAATCTGCACAGCGCTTTTTCTGGCAGTTTCCTGCGCGACCCCCGGAGAACTATCACCCTGGAGGGAAGGCAATCTTGACATCCACACAATAAATACCGGCCGCGGAGAAAGTATGTTCTACGTGTTCCCCGACGGCACGACTATGCTCGTCGATGCGGCAGGCTCCCTGCTGAAGAAGCACAAGTATATGCCCACGGCCCCCAAGCCCGACAGCACGACCACGAGCGCCGAAGTCATAATCGACTACATCCGCCGTTTCGGCCCCAAGGGGCATACCGACACTCTCGACTACTGCCTCCTCACCCACTTCCACACCGACCATATGGGCGACGTCAAAGGCGACCTGCCGCTGCATCCGGAAGGCAAGTTCCGGCTCTCCAGCCTGCCGGCGGTGGGCGCGGCGATTCCTTTCAAGCGCCTCATCACCCGCGGCGACCCGACGGAAGTCAAGTCTTCCAACCCCGCCCGCGGAGCCAATCTTGAGAACTTTGCGAAATTCGCGAATTGGAGCGCCCGGGCAAACGGCACCCGCTTCGAGTATTTCGACCCCTGCTCGGACGGGCAGATACGGCCCGTGCGGAAGAGCGTGCCCGGTTTCCGCGTCCACAACATAGCGTCCAACGGCCGCTACCGCACCGCCCCCGAGAGCAAGGAATGGACCACCGAAATCCCTCCCAAGGCGGTGCTTGACTCCATCGGCGACCCCAAGGCCTACCCGGGCGAGAACGCCCTCAGCACCGTCTTCATCCTCAGCTACGGCGACTTCGACATCTTTGCCGGCGGCGACCTGCAGTGGCACCACCGCGACCTGCACGACTACTTCGATATGGAGACCCCGGTCAGCAAGCTCTGCAGCAAGGTGGAGGTAATGAAGGCAAGCCACCACTGCACAAAAGGAGCCAACGGCCCCGAAATAATGAACGCGCTGCAGCCGGACGTCGTGGTGGCCAGCGTGTGGAGGGACGTGCAGCCCAACCCCGGCACCCTTGACAACATCTGGGCGGCCAATCCCGACTGCAAGGTGTTCCTGACCAACCTCGCCCCCGGCAACATCGTGGGCGATTATATAAGCCGCTTCGCCTCCACCGGCGGCCACATCGTCATCCGCGTGGCAAAGGGAGGCCGGAGCTATATGGTTTACACCCTTGACGACACCGCCCCCGGCTGCCGCATCACAGGCAAGTGGGGACCTTATAAATGCAAGTAAATGAAAAGAAGAGACTTCCTTAAGACCGGCGGAGCCGCGATAGCAGGCGGGGCGCTTATCGGCGTCTCCGGCAGCCTGGCGACTTCCTGCCTGTCACCGACTGGCCGGGACAGGGACCTCGGCAGCACCGACGTACTCGTGGTGGGCGGCGGGCCCGCAGGCGTGTGCGCCGCAATAGCAGCCGCCCGCTGCGGAGCGAAGACCGTCATCGCGGAACAGGGCAACTGCCTCGGAGGTATGGCCACCCGCGGCCTCGTGGCCCCGTTTATGACCTGTTACGACACCACCGGCGAGATAATGGTCATACGCGGCCTGTTCGAAGAAATAGTGGACCGTATGGTAGCCCTCGGCGGCGCCATCCACCCTTCGCAGGTGCGCGCCGGCACCCCTTTCAGCGCCTGGATCACCAAAGGCCACGACCACCTCACCCCCTTCGACGCCGAGACTCTTAAATACGTGCTCGACTGTATGTGCGACGAAGCCGGCGTCAAGGTGATGTACCACACTACGCTTGTGGACGCATTGATGAATGGCGACCGGATTACCGGCATACGCGTCCTCAACCGCGAAGGGCTCTGCACCATAGGCGCCAAGGCGGTCATCGATGCCACTGGAGACGGAGACCTGGCCTTCAGGGCCGGAGTCCCCTGCACCTTCGGCAACCCTGAAATCGGCAAGGTGCAGCCATCCACCCTCTTCTTCCACATCAACAACGTAGATACTCCGCGCCTGACCAAGGACGTGGAAGCCCACCTGCACGAGTTCCGCAAAGTTAACGGCGTCAGCTACAGGGCCCTGCACTGGAGGGTCGAGGAGGCCGAAGCTGCCGGCGAGTGGGACATCGCCCGCAAGAGCGTCAACATCTACCGCGGCGTGCGCGAAGACGAATGGGCCGTCAACTGCACCCGCATCGCAGGCGTGGACGCGACCAGCACCGAGAGCCTCAGCGCCGCCGAGAAGGAAGGACGCAGGCAGGTGCAGGAGCTTATGAACTTCTTCCACAAGTACGTGCCCGGCTGCGAGAAGGCGACCATCAAGAGTTCAGCCTCCACCCTCGGCATACGCGAATCCCGCCACGTGCAGGGCGAGTACCTGCTGACTGCGGATGACCTGCTGCAGGGCGTCGTGCAGGAAGACAGCATCCTGTGCGCCTCCAACTCTGTGGACGTGCACGGCCGCAACGGCGCCAACACCACCGAATACAAGACCGTAGAGAACGGACAGTGGTACGGCCTGCCGCTGCGCAGCCTCATCCCCGTGCGCGTCGAAGGCCTGATCGTCGCCGGCCGCGCCATCTCCGCAAGCTCGGATGCCGCAGGCGCAGTGCGCGTGATGCCCCCCTGTATGGCAATGGGGCACGCCGCCGGCATCACGGCGGCAATCGCAGCCCTCGGCGGCACCGTGCCGCGCAATGTTGATGCAAAGGACGTTCGAACCGCTCTGCTCGGGCAGGGCGCATTCCTCGGATAAACCAAACATATTAATAACTATCCAATGAAAAAACACATTTTAACAACGCTTCTCGCCCTGATTTGCGGCTTTGCGGCCTTCTCGGCCCAGGCGCAGGTCAAGGTCTCCGGGACCGTCACCGACAAGGACGGCCTCGCAGTGATCGGCGCAGGTGTCATCGAGCAAGGCACGCTCAACGGCACCACCACCGGCGCTGACGGAAAGTACACTATTTCCGTGGCTTCGGACAAGTCCGTGCTGGAAATTTCCTGCATCGGCTATGAGACCCTCAGCATTCCCGTCCAGGGCCGCTCCACGATTGACGTGGTGATGTCAGAAGACGCGAAGCTCCTCGATGAGGTCGTGGTCATCGGCTACGGCACAGTCAAGAAGAAAGACCTCACAGGCGCAGTCGCCGCCGTGGACGGAGGCAAGCTCTCCGCCATCCAGGGCGTCGGCCTCAGCCAAGCCCTCCAGGGCTCTATGCCCGGCGTGCAGGTGACCCGTACCAGCGGTCTTCCCGGCGCCGGCGCCACCATCCGCGTGCGCGGTATCACGACCATCGGTGACTCCGATCCTCTCATCATCGTGGACGGCGTGCCCGTGAGCACCATAAACGATGTGGACGTGGACGCCATCGAGAACATCACCGTGCTGAAGGATGCGGCCTCCGCTTCCATCTACGGTGCCCGTGCGAGCGCCGGTGTCATCCTCATCACCACCAAGCGCGCCAAGGAAGGCCAGATGAGCATCGACTACAACGGCAGCTTCTCTATGATGACCCGTACCCGCCATCCCGAGCAGGTGAGCCCCACCCGCTTTATGGAACTCCAGAACGAGGCTCAGTGGAACGATGCAGGCAACCCCGAGGGTCGTGACTACTTCCAGTACGAGAAGGACTTCGTGGAGAACTATATGGAGAACCACGCTTTGGATCCGGACAACTATCCTCTGTCCGACTGGGACGCCCTGATGATTGCAAAGTGGGCTCCCCAGCACAAGCACCGCGTGGGCATCACCTACGGCAACAAGAACATCAAGTCCCGTGCGATGCTCTCCTATGAGAACGAGGACGCTCTGTATGTCGGCCGCGGCGTCGAGCAGTACACCGCCCGCATCAACAACGACATCAGAATCAACAAGTTCATCTCGGCTTCCGTCGATATGACCTTCAACCACAAGTACTCCCGCAACAACCAGGTCAACCCCGTGCAGGCTGCATTCAAGTACAATCCCATCTACGCGGCGGTCTGGTCCGACGGCACTATGGGTCCCGGCAACAACGGCACCAACACCTACGCCCGCATCCACGCCGGCGGCTTCGACAACACAATCCGCGACGCGTTCTACGGCAAGGCTTCCCTGACCATCACTCCGTTCAAGAACTTCAACATCACCGGAGTGTTCGCTCCCTCGCTGCGCCACTCCTCCGAGAAGGACTACGTCCAGCAGGCCTACTACTACCGCGAGCCCGGCGTGCTCAGCGAGAACCCCTTGAGCGGCTGCAACTACAATTCCCTGATCGAGACCCGCTCCGACTCCAAGACCTTCACCAAGCAGCTGCTGCTCGACTACAAGGCCGACTTCGGCAAAGACCATCACACCACTTACCTGCTCGGATACGAGGACAGCTACAACTTCACCGAGAACCTGGTGGCCGGTTCGGACCGTATGGAACTCGCCGGCTATCCTTATCTGAACCTTGCCAACAAGAACTACCTTATTTCCACCGATTCCGACGGCAATATCGTATATCCCAAGGGCAATGCTTCCGACAACTCCTACCGTTCCTTCTTCGGCCGCATCACCTACGACTACAAGGGCCGTTACCTCCTGCAGGTCAACGCCCGTTATGACCAGTCGTCCCGCTTCGCCAAGGAATACAGGGGCGGTTTCTTCCCCTCCGTGTCCCTCGGCTGGGTCGTGACTGAGGAGCCCTGGATGCAGAGCATCGTGGGCGGCACCCTCAACTTCGCAAAGATCCGTGCTTCCTACGGTACCCTCGGCAACGAGCGCATCGGCAACTATCCTTACCAGAGCCTCATCGCCTTCGGCACCGTGCCTATGTACGACACCCCGACCAGCATCGCTTCCGTGATGACGGCCGCCCAGACCGCATACTCCATCTACAACATCACCTGGGAGACCACCAAGACCTGGGACATCGGCCTTGACATCACGATGTTCGACAACCGCCTCAACTTCACCGGCGACTTCTATCGCAAGCACACCTACGGAATGCTCCTGAGCCGCAAGATTCCCGATGTGCTCGGCTATTCCGATCCCCAGGACAACATCGGCGATATGTACACCACCGGCTGGGAAATCCAGCTCGGCTGGCAGGACCGCAAGGGTGACTTCACCTACGCCATCAGCGCCAACCTCTCCGACTACACTTCCATTATGGGCAACCTGGGCGGCTACCAGAGCCTCGGTTCCAACATCATCAAGGAAGGCGTGGAGTACAACGCCTGGTACGGCTACCGCAGCAACGGCCTGTACCTGACGGAAGAGCAACTCGCCCAGAGCGCCAAGCTCTATCCCAGCGTGGGCCTCGGCAACATCGAGTACAAAGACCTTGACGGTCCCGAGGGCACACCCGGCAACCCCGTCCCCGACGGCATTGTCAACGCCACCTACGACCGCGAGGTGCTCGGCAGCTCCACGCCCCATTACCAGTTCGGCGGCAACATCAACCTCGGCTGGAAGAACTGGGATCTGTCGATGACCTTCCAGGGCATCGGCAAGGTGCTCGCCTGGAAGGGCCAGGCTATGGTCTATCGCGACGGCGACGCCTACACCTTCCCTCTCGAATACGACAAGCACTACTGGAGCCGCTACAAGACCGACGAGCAGAACGCCAAGGCCCTCTATCCGAGAGCGACCCTGACCAACTCCGCCAAGAACGACTACGAGCAGACCTCCGACTACTGGCTCTTCAACGGCGGATACTTCCGTATGAAGAACATCACCCTCAGCTACACCATCCCCGAGCGCATCACCAAGGCCATCAAGATGCAGAGAATCCGCATCTACGGCAGCGCCACGGATCCTTTCTCCATCGACAACTTCCCGCAGGGCTGGGATCCTGAGTCCTACACCAACCTCAGCGCCTATATGACCCGCACCTTCACTGTCGGTGCCCAGATTACCTTCTAACAAATGACAAAGATGAAAAAGTATTTAAGCATACTCGCCTGCGCCATTATGGCATTCGCCTGCAATCCGAAGGTCAATCCCGACGACGAGGCAAAGGAATATGCCGGCAGCAGGGCAAGCGTGGAACTCTCCACCTCCGAGCGTCTTCCCGCTGAAGGCGCCACCCTCACGGCCGTCGTGCACCGCAGCCCGGCGTTTACGGTGTCCGTCCCCAAGACAGCCGACTGGCTCAGCTGCTCGGTAGCCGACAGCGTCGTGACCGTCAACGTCAAGGCCAACACCTCCGCCGTCGCGCGTGCGGCCCGCCTGAGCGTCATCGACAAGGAGATGGACATCTCCATCACCAGTTTTGACGTGGTCCAGAACGGCTCCGACAAAGACGTCGAGCCCGTCAAGTACAAAGAGTTCAGCGTCAGCGCCGAATCCCTGCTGGCAAAGGCCGACGATACGTCTGCAAGCTTCACCGTGACTTCCGAAGTGCCCTGGACCGTCTCCACCGACAATCCCCAGTTCACAGCTGATCCCGCATCCGGCGACGGTACCGGCCAGGTGTCCATCAAGTTCCCGGCCAACAAGACGTCCGATGAAATCAACGTCGTGATTACCGTCAGCACTTCTTCCGCCGAGGTACGCCAGAATTCCTATACCATTTCTCTCAAGCAGGAAGCCGCCAAGAGCAGCGAAGGGGCCGTAAAGCCCGCTCCCGGCACTGTGCTGGCAGAGTGGGAATTCGATACGCCCCACGTGGACGCCCTCAGGGCCGGCGGCATAGAAGGAGTCGCCAATGAAGATGACGCCGCCCCCGGCAACGTCGGCAATCCTTACGTGCCCTCCAACGTCTCCGGAAAAGGCAAGCTGGAATACTACAACGGTTCCGACAAGTCCGCTGTCTCCACGAAGAAGAACAAGCGCCGTATCGGCGAGCGCGGAGAGCTGGCCGTGTACTGCTCCTGGGTGGGCGACTGGTTCACCTGGACCGCGGAGGCCGACAAGCCCCTTGCGGCAGGCACCAAGTTCCAGCTCAACTTCGTCCTCCGTCCCAGCCACGAAGACACGCCTAAATACTGGAAGTGCGAGTATCTGGACGGCGACAAGTGGGTAGAGCTTGAGACCATCAGCCTCGATTTCCACAAAGACGCCGCCGGCACCGCAGAGGATCCGAAGCAGATCAACTGCTTCATCAAGGAGACCGCGACGTTGACCGCAGACACTCCTTACGCCCAGTTCCGCTTCACCTGTACCCAGAATGCGAGGTGCTACGACGGAGCCCCCATCGAGACCTTCACGTCCAAGTATGTGCTCCGCTTCGCCGGCAAATGGTCTGATGCCTCGGAGGAAAACAAGTATCTCCAGGTCCCCGAAAATCCCAAGATCGTGGTTGTAGAATAACGCTAAAAGACACTGAAAATGAAAAAGTATATATTCACAGCACTTGCAGCAGCGGCCTTGATGACCGCCTGCGTGGACCTCGACCTCAGTCCGAAGAGCCAGGGTTCCAGCGAAAACTGGTACTCCACGGCCCAGGAGCTCGAGCTCTCGCTCAACGCCCTGTACTCGCCCTCGATGTGGTACACCGAGGCCTGGCGCCTCTGGCCTACCGACCGCTGGACCGACGACTGGAACCAGCGC
>OCVV011298131.1_pt1 | contig 11240 bp, 12 predicted proteins | sample 1539721 | NCBI WGS metagenome assembly OCVV01 (sample SAMN02144230, study PRJEB22623) | gut metagenome | biome: sheep rumen | host: Ovis aries | place: New Zealand | reverse complement strand
GATCCGTTCGTCAATGACCTTTTCCAGGTCCTGAACTCTGCGTACATCGGAACGGCCCATAAGGTAGTCTACGTCACAGTCAAATAACTCGGCGAGTTCTTCCATACGTGCGCCAGACGGAGAACGAGTTCCGGCACAATACTGTACGATCGTCGAGTAATGGTAACCGGTCTTTTCCGCAAGTGCATGTTTGGAATATTGATGCTCAGACATCAATTCATTGATTCTTTCTGAAAATGAACTAGGCATTATTGAAAACACTCCTTGTGTTATTAAGATACTTTATATCGTAACTCTCTGCAACAAAAACAAGAAACATAATGAAAACAAAAACCGTCACATTGTGAGTTATCTGATAACTCATTTTGTGTTATACTTCCGTCACGATCCTTTTCTAGAATTTAGAGACATTCGGAGTTTTCCGGTAGAAGGGAGGACGATGTATAAGGAAATAATTGATTTGAAAAACAGAAGCAGAAACTACAGAGTGCAGAAGGAAAAACTGAGTAATTACAGAGAAAACAGTCCGTACTTGTCCGACCCAAGATACCTGATGCGGACGGGAGCGGATCCTGAAGCAAATGCGAAGACCAGGATGGAGTATGATTTCATTCACTTCGAAATTGCACTTCTCACTGAAAACATCGAGTCCGTGGAGCGTGACTTCAAACTGATTGAGATGATAAGCGGTGTTAATGCTGCGGAGGCTATCAAGCGTAACTTCATTGACGGAGAGAGCTGGGAGCATATCGCTGAACAGACAAACGTATCGAGAAGAACAATGTCCCGGATGCAGAACAAATGGTATTCGGATTATCATGATGCATACGAAAACGCAGACAGCGCACTGCGTTCATAAAGAATACTTAAATAAATAAGGAGGGCAATGAAGAGAGACGACAGTATCACTTTTTTCAAACAGAAAGCATATCGCTGTATCTATATCTATAAGAAGATCGAGGAATTGAAGAAAGAGATCGAAGAACTCGATTACCGTATCACCGGAGTGACAGGAATCAGCATGACTGCTTCACGTGGATCCGGCAGCCAGGAAGACAAAGAACTGCACCGACTGAAGCTGATGAGCAAGAAGGATGCGCTTGAAGCTAAGATCGCAGTTTGTAATGAGTATGTCTCCTGGATCTTCGAGGTGGTCCGTGCCTGCAGTAAAGAATACCGTCCATATATCGTAGAAACATATCTGCGTAGAAAGCGGGTCGATAATACCGCAGCGGAGGCAGGAGTTCCAGTATCCGTACTGTCCCGACGGATGTCCGCTGAACTGAAGAACGCGCTCACCAAAGAACGGATCGAGCGCATGAACAAGATCACCGCAAAGCTTGGTGAGAGCAATACTGCACGGAAGAGTATTCCGATTCTAGCAAACTATCTGTCGAATCAGGTGCGTGAACCTCCCCTCCCGCGCTTACGCTAAGAGGAAGGGGCTTCCAAGACACCTGAGGTGTATCAGACTTTCGTCTTTGTGCAGATACGGTCTCCATCCAGGCAGGCAGAACATGTCTTTCCTGTCCAGACAGGACTAACTGCACCCAAACTTATGTCGGGACAATGTCATGTTGTTTACCGTGAATGTGGTAAGTGAGGATTGCATTACCTCACGCAATGCGGAAGGAAAGTATCTTACAAATGACAAGCTTGCCTGGGCAGACACGATGGAAGAAGGCATCACCACATGGCGGCTGAATGCGCGCAACGGCGCATGGCAGCTACTTACGACCGGAGATGCCAGGCCAAAAGCCCTGGAAATCTACAAGGAGAATCTTTCGACCTATACCGCAGAGCCGCGTGATAACTTCTGTTTCAACTTCTATGAGCCTGTGACGGCCGGTGAACAGCAGCCGTGATATCTGTTCTCAGGGCCTGACAGCGGTAACCATAAACAGCGGAGTGGATGCGAAATTGAGCTGTTCCTCCCCGGACCAGACCCTCTGCCAGATTTCTTCGTCTGCGGCTGCGCAAAGTCCAAGACCGCCAAGCACGGAAAGATCCCAGGCCGGCCGGCGGACATCCGAAAGAGGAAGACGGCGGGCGATCTCTTCCATCACATCAAAGTTCTCACCGATATTCTGATCATTTACACCATGTTCCGCGCTGTTGCGGCGGTCCTGTTCATAAGCTGCTTTTGCGGCATCACTGAACAGATAGGCATACCAGTTGGCATCGAAATTGATGAGCAGGCCTCCCGGTCGGAGCACACGGGCCCATTCGGCATACGCCCGGTCCGGATGAACCAGATTCCAGGTCAGATTACGGCTGATGACCACATCAAAACAGGCATCCGGAAAGCTCAGGTTCTCGGTGTCCATCTCCATCCAGACAATGTTATCCGAGAGAGCTCCCGCGTTATGTCTTGCCTCTTCCAGCATTGCGGGGGTCAGATCAATGGCGGTAACCTGACAGCCGAGTTCACACAGAAGGATTGCGAAAAATCCCGGCCCGGTACCGGCATCCAGTACCCGCAGAGAAGAGGGTTCACGGTCCGGAAACTGTTTCCGGAGTTCAGAACGGATACAGCTGCGCCATTTTTCGCGCTGTTCTGTGCCCAGCTCTGTCTGATTGACGAGCGAATAGCTTTCCGCGCGTCCAGTCCAGTACTTCCGGTTTTCTGTAAGAATTGTTTTCTGAGACTTCATTTTCGGCAGCCTTTCTTCGCATGGTTCCGTGATGAAGACAGCAGGACAACGAATCCTGTAACGGCTGACGGTGTTTCCGGGCCGAAGCCGCATCACGGAAAAAGATCTCAGAAATCATATCACAGGGCACGTCTGCGTGCGTCCTGTTATCCCGTAAAAGAACATGTGTCAGGCGGCAGTGTCTGTTATAATGATACTGCACGGCAGGAAGCTGTGCAGAGTACGCAGAAGCGTATAGTGTCTTGAATTATTACAGAGCAGTCTGAAGTTTTGTGAACATATGCCAGAAGGTATGGTTTGACCGCAGAAGCGGGCAATTCATACCTTTTGTTTTATCTTATGAAAAATCAGGAAAGCGTTATGGAACCGATCAAACAGCGTGTGAAACAGTACTGGTCACAGCGGGCGGAAGGCTTTGAACAGCAGCGCCTGCGGGAATATGAAAGCGAAAAACGGAAGCGTTGGTCTGCCGAATTTCAGCGATACCTTCCGCAGGGAAAACCGCTGCGTATTCTTGATATCGGCACCGGCACCGGTTTCTTTGCCTGTCTGCTTGCGGCGGAGGGGCATGAAACGACCGGAATCGACCTCTCGCCGGAGATGCTTTCTCATGCGGCGCATATGGCTTCTGTTCTGGGTCTGAAGGTGCAGTTTCTTCTGATGGATGCGGAAGAAACGGCATTTGAACCGGAACTGTTTGATGCGGTGGTGACCCGCAACCTCACATGGACGCTGCCTCATCTCGACCGTGCATACCGGGAGTGGTACCGGATCCTGAAACCGGGCGGTGTGATGATCAACTTTGACGCGGATTACAATGCAGCTCTGCAGAACAAAGAGCACACAGAGCTTCCCGAAAACCACGCCCACAAGCTGGTGCCGGAATACATGATGAAGGAAAACAACGCGATTACCAGAGAAATCGGAGCTCTGCATCAGCCGCGCCCGGAATGGGATATAAAGCTGCTGAAGGAAGCCGGATTTACGAAGGTGATCACGGATCCCGAGCTGTACCGGCGTATCTATGCGGAAATCGATGAATTTTACAATCCGGCGCCTGTCTTTACAGTAGCCGCATACAAACCGGCGGGAGAGAAAGGCTGAGCGATGAAACATTACGCAGTAAAGCGTTTATTACAGCTGATTCCGATTCTGTTTGCGATTACGTTCCTGTCTTATGGCATGATGCGGATCGCGGGCAGTGATGTGGTCGAGCAGAAAATGGAGAATACCAGCGGAACGGTTTCCCAGGAGATGATTGATTCCGCGCGGGAGGAACTCGGTCTCGACAAGCCGTTTGTCGTGCAGTATTTCACCTGGCTCGGAAACCTTGTCAAAGGCGATATGGGAATATCCTATGTCTCCGGGAAGCCGGTCTTTTCAACGTTTGTATCGAAGCTTCCCGCAACTATCCTGTTAACTGCCGTATCGATCATTCTGACCGTTGTGATATCAATTCCGCTCGGGATATGGGCGGCTGTGAGGCAGAATACCGTGACGGACTATCTGATCCGGACTGCGAGCTTTATCGGAAACTCGCTTCCGAATTTCTTTGTTTCACTGCTGCTGATGTATCTGTTTGCCATCCGGCTGAACTGGTTTCCGGTCATTTCGAGCGGCGTCAGTATGAAGAGCGCCGCGTTGCCTGCCTTAACGCTTGCCATACCCATGTCTGCCAAATATCTGAGGCAGGTGCGGGCAACGGTGCTGGATGAGTTAAGCAAAGACTATGTGATCGGCGCAAAGGCAAGAGGCGTGAAGTTTTCCGTTACGCTGGTGAGCAGTGTGCTGAAGGCTTCGCTTGTGACAATCATCACCCTGCTGACACTGTCCATCGGCTCCCTGCTCGGCGGCACTGCGATCGTGGAATCCATCTTCATGTGGGACGGCGTCGGAAAGATGGCAGTTGATGCGATCAACATGCGTGATTATCCAATGATTCAGGCTTACGTCATGTGGATGGCGATTATATATGTCGCAGTCAATCTGATCACTGACCTGAGCTACCGGTATCTGGATCCGCGAATCCGGCTGGGAGGATTGGAATCATGAGCGCGCCGGTAACCGTCCGTGTGCAGAATGTCCGGAAGAATACGGTAAAGACCAGACTGCTCTTCTTTCTGGTCCTGGCAGCGATTCTGCTGGTGATTACCGTTTTAGCGGACCGGATCGTACCGTATGATCCGTACGCGCAGGATCTGAGCCTGGCCCTGCGTCCGCCGTCTGCGGAACATCTGATGGGAACGGACCGGTATGGACGTGACATGTTCTCACGCGTTGTTGTGGGAGCGCAGGTCAGCATCTTCTCCACGATGGTCCTCGTCGCAGTGATTTCCATATTCGGCACCCTCATCGGAACGCTGTGCGGGTGGATCGGCGGAGTAACAGATGCGGTCATAATGCGGATCTCCGATGTCTGTCTTGCATTTCCGGGACTTGTGTTTGCGCTGGCGATTGCGGCGCTGCTGGGCGGCGGAGTATCCAATGCCGTGTTTGCGCTTGCGGTGATCAGCTGGCCGAAGTATGCGCGGGTTGCCAGAAGCCAGACGCTTGCGCTGAAGAATGCGCCGTTTGCGGAAGCCGCAAAACTATCCGGATGCACTTCCGCGCAGATGATCGTGCGTCATATTCTTCCAAATATCATGGGACCGATCCTTGTGACGGCAATGCTGGATATCGGAACAATGATGATGGAGCTTGCAGGACTGAGTTTTCTCGGACTCGGCGCACAGCCGCCGACGGCAGAGTGGGGCAATATGATGAGCAACGGACGCAGTATGCTGCAGACATATCCGTGGCTGGTGCTCTCACCGGGTTTTGCGATCTTTCTTACCGTTGTGGTATTCAATCTGCTCGGTGATACCGTAAGGGATTATCTGGATCCTGCGAACTCATACAGGCAGTGATCCGGAAAATACAGAAGTTCAACAGAGAAGGGAAAGGAATTTACAGTATGAAACAGATTCAAAGACTTATTACAGCATTGTGCCTGACACTGAGTCTTGCGGCATGCGGCAGCGGATCGGCAGCGCCCGCAGACACCGCGTCGGGGACAGAGGCTGCACAGGAAACTGCAGCCGCGGCGGGCGGAAAGAAGACGTTCGTTTTCGGCGACACAACCTTTAACGCGGAAAACGAAGAACCGGACATCAATCCGCATTACGCATATTCCGGATGGCCGTGCATCCGCTACGGCGTCGGCGAGACACTGATGAAAATCAATGATGACGGCACGCTCTCCCCGTGGCTTGCGGAAAGCGCGGAATGCACAGACGGCGCCAACACGTGGGAAATCGTGATCAAGGATAATGTCTGCTTCTCCAATGGAAAGAAAGTGGATGCGGCAGCGGTAAAAGACTGCTTTGAGCATCTGATTGAAGTGCATGAGCGCGCTGCGGACAATCTTAAGATTGCCTCGATGGAAGCGGACGGACAGAAACTTACAATTGTTACTTCCGAGCCGAATCCGGTTCTCATGAACTACCTCTCCGAGCCATACGGCTGCATCATCGACATGGAGGCCGGAATTCCGGAGAACGGCTGTGTGACCGGCACCGGACCATATGTCGCAACGGAAGTTGTCACGGATGATCATGTGAATCTCGTGAAAAACGAAAACTACTGGGACGGAGATGTGCATATTGATGAGATCAAAGTCCGCACGATCTCAGACGGCGACACCCTGGCAATGGCGCTGCAGTCCGGCGAGATTGACGCGGCATACGGCATGGCATATGCAAGCTATCCGCTGTTTGAAAATGACAATTACAAATTCTCAAGCATTCAGACAAGCCGTTGCTTCTGGGGCATGATGAATTTTGCGTCTGATATCATTCGTGATCCTGCAGTCCGCAAGGCAATCTGCCTCGGCATTAACAAACAGGGATTTGTAGATGTGCTGCTGAACGGTTACGGTTATCCGGCGGAAGGCGCATTCCCGGACACTTTCTCCTTCGGAAAGGGTGTAACGGGCGAACCGTATGATCCCGAACAGGCGAAGGAAATCCTTGAGGAGGCGGGATGGAAGGATACCGACGGCGACGGCATCCGTGAAAAAGACGGGCAGAAGCTCTCCATCCGCTGGCTGACCTATCCGAGCCGTCAGGAGCTTCCGCTTCTTGTCGAATCTTCTCAGGCTTCGCTTAAGGAAATCGGCATTGAAGTCATTCCGAACGTTACCAAGGACCATAACAGTATCCGCAAGGATCCGACTGCCTGGGATGTCTGGTTCAGTGCAAATGTCAACGCAGGTCTCGGCGATCCGGCAAACTTCTTTGATACCTACTGCCTGGACAACTCGATCAAGAATTCCGGCGGTCATCATTCTGACCGGCTGGAAGAGCTTGCAGTGCAGCTGCGCGGAACGTTTGATCCGGCGGAGCGCAGTCAGATTGCGGTGGATATGCAGAAGGAGCTTCTGGATGATAACTCCTATGTCTTCTGTTCCTTCCTGCGTATGAGCATGATCATGAAGGCAAACGTTACCGGTCTTGAAGCGCACGCATGCGATTTCTATGAGCTGACTGCAGACCTGGATATCAACTGAGCAGCAGCGCTGTCCGATGGAGAGGTATTCTCCGTCGGACAGTTCTTTCAGGTACAGTGAAATTCAGAGAAAGGAGGTCTGTTCATGTCTGTTTTGCTGGAATACCGGAATGTGGAGATCTCCTTCAACGGTACACCGGTTGTTCATGATGTGAGTTTTCCGCTTCATGCCGGTGAGATACTGGGTCTTGTGGGAGAGTCGGGATCAGGCAAGTCCACGCTGATCCGGGCCGCGATGGGACTGCTTGGCAGAAGCGGAATGGTTACGCGCGGGGACATCTGGTTTGAAGGGAAGAACCTTCCGGATCTTCCGGAAAAGGAGATGCGCCTCATCTGCGGAGAGAAGATCGGCATGATCTTTCAGGACTGCGGAGCCTCTCTCAGTCCGATCCGCACGATCGGCGAGCAGATTGCGGAAAGCATGGCTGCCCATCATAAGACCGACCGCGCTGCCGCGAAAGCACAGGCCATGGAGCTGTTTGAAAAACTGAATTTCAGAGACGGGGAACGCGTGTGGAACAGCTATCCGTTTGAACTTTCGGGAGGGATGAACCAGCGCGCAGGAATCGCCATCGCAATGTTAATGAATCCGGCAGTACTGCTTGCGGATGAACCGACTTCAGCACTTGATGTGATCATACAGCGGCAGGTCGTCGAGGAGATGCTGCATGTGCGGGATGTTTTCGGCACCGCGATTATCATCGTGACGCATGACATCGGCGTTGTATCCGCCATGGCGGACAGTGTTCTTGTTCTGCAGAACGGCTGTATGAAAGAGTACGGCAGGGCAGAGGATGTGCTGAACCATCCGAAAGATGATTACACAAAGAAACTGCTGAGCGCTGTGCCCAGACTTCGGAGGAAATAAATGGAACCGGTTCTGAATGTTGAAAACCTGTCCAAATCATTTTCGCGAGCCGGAAAAGAGGCGTTTTTCGCCGTGGATCATGTCAGCTTTTCCGTAATGCCGGACGAAATTCTCGGCATTGTCGGGGAGTCCGGTTCCGGAAAATCGACGCTGGCAAGACTTATCACAAGGCAGATCGATGCGGATACAGGAATCATTGAACTTGGCGGAACAGAGATTACCGGCTTAAAGGGAAAACAGCTGATTCCGGTATACCGGAAGATACAGATGGTATTCCAGCAGCCGATGGGCTCGTTTGATCCGAGGCGAACGCTCGGAGACGGCATCTGCGAGAGTCTCAGAAACCAGGGAATTGCGAAAGCAGAGCGGGAAGAAAAAGCATGTTTTCTTCTGGAACAGTGCGGACTTTCCGAAGATTTTCTGAAACGCTATCCGCATCAGGTTTCGGGCGGGCAGTGCCAGCGTGCCGCGATCGCACGGGCATTGATGTGCGACCCGGAGATTCTGATTTTCGATGAAGCGACATCCGCGCTGGATGTGACAGTGCAGAAACAGATCGTGGAACTGCTTATGAAACTGCAGAAAGAACGGAAGCTTTCATATCTCTTCATCTGTCATAACCTGGCGCTGGTACAGATGTTCTGTGACCGGGTAATGGTCCTGTATGACGGCAGGATTGTGGAACAGGGAACGCCGGAGGATGTGATCCTTCATCCGAAATCGGAATACGCAGGTCGTCTGGTTAATGCAATCTTCTGACCGGCGAAAAGTGCCCTGCTTCGCAGAACACGGAATAACGAATCTGTGCCGCAATGGATGCGGGTCTGACAGATGACGATACAGAAAAAGGAGCAGCATGATCTGTGCCGCTCCTTTTCATCAGAATGGAGCGCTGACCGGGGAGATTCCGGTCAGTCCTCAATTGAACCTCCACCTCCCAAATGCATTCGCATTATGGAAGGGGATTCCTGGGACTGTGATCCAAAGCAGTATTAGCCCTGAGAACCCCGCGACTTCAGTCGTCGAGAGCAGTCAGAAACTGGCAAGAACAGTAATAGCCAGAATGCTGATCGAATATAATATGTAACCATCAAGAGCTGAAGACACGAAGGAGCCGGACATTGTTCCGGCTTTTTTTCAGGTGACTAATCACAAATCTAATAAACAAAATGCCGCAAATCCGTTAAATGAAATACAGCAAATTAGATAAATAGAATATGTAATCCCTCTCGCGCTAATTACAAACTGGCAAGAACAGTAATGAGTATTCTCTTTATCGAGATTAATATGTAAACATCAAGAGTTGAAGACGCGAAGGAGCCGGACATTGTTCCGGCTTTTTGCATGTCTTTACCGATAAGGAGAGGAGGGCAGGCAGGTGAACATATGAAGTTGTCTGATGGCATTACGAGCGGTTTCAGGCAGGCAACTAGACAATCGAAACCGCTAAAGAGAATAACGCTGGTTCCGGTGATCGCCGCTATGGTGTGTCTTGTCTGCGGATGCAGACAGTCACAGCTTCAGGCATCTCAAAAGATGCAGAAGGTCACATGCAATGACATCACAGTGTTCCGAAACCAGCCGGTCGATGTAACAGGCGCGTGTGTGTATGAATCAGGAAAAGAGGTGAACGCAGCTTATGTATCTGCGGACACGTCATCTGTAGACAATGCCAAGAACGGAACCTATTCGATGGTTGTGACTGTCAGCGACAAGTCAGGAAACATTTCGCTTCATGACATTTCTGTAACAGTAAGGGAACCGGGAATCACAACTACATCGATCGAACCGCTGTGTGAAAAACCATATGTCCGAAAACCGGCAGAAAAGCCAACGCCAGAACCGACAGTGACGCCGGAAACAACACCAGTTCCATCTGTGGCACCAGCCCCTGCTTCAACACCGAAGCCAGCGCAGGCACCTGTGACCAGCGAGGAGATCCGGCAACAGATCATCACATGCGAACGGGCAAGCGGAATCTGGAATGGAACACAGTGCATCTATCCGATTCTCGAGTAACTACAAGGAAGGAGGAATCGATTTTGAAAACTAAGATTTTAAAAACTTTGATCAGTGTGATGTGTGCACTGGCCGCTTTCTTTACGGCAGCTCCCGCGGCAGTTTATGCCGAAGGGGAGGGAACCACGAACACTTCAGGCACAAATGGCGGAACAGTGGAGATCGTAAACAACGTCGGAATGGGAAACGTGTCGATCAGTCTGAATGAATACAAGGTTGACGCAAACGGAAAGGAGACGGCGATTCCCGGCAACTCTGACCACAAGATCGTTTTACCTGGAGAGACGATTTCGAAACTCTCCAAGATCACAGTCAATGCGCACAAGTCATGGATCCGCGCCAAAGTCATGGTAAGCGGTGATAAAGAGATCAAGGATCTTGATGAGAAGTGGGTAAGACTGGTCAACGATAAGAACTGGATCAGGAAGGGCAATTACTATTACTACACCGAGCCAGTCGATCATGGAAAGACGATCAGCTTTACAAAAGATGTCGTTGTTCCCGCAACGGAAGAAAACGAAGTCGCAAATAAGAAGTTCAACATCATCATCTGGGCGGATGCTGTTCAGTATGACAACTTCAAGCCGAACTTCAATTCTGACAATCCGTGGTTCGGTACGGTCATCGAAACATCCGCTTATGACACATACAGAAATAAGGAAGCCGGCAAGTCCGGACTGAGCGTGTCCTATGAAGGCGGCGCACAGGGACTGTTCGATAATGCCGGGGATGCATTTAAGAACTTCAAGACACTGATGCCGGGCGACACAGTTTCAGATACCCTTACGATCGGCAACTCTTACAAGTATCCGGTACGTCTGTTCTTCCGCATTGACAGTATCGACAGTGAAAAGCTTGCAAAGCAGATCACGCTCAAGATCAAAGCCGGAGAAGTAGAGATCTTTAATGGTACACTCGCCAGTGCAATGAAGGAGATCTATCTTGCGTATATGACAAGTGGCTACCAGGCGGTGCTTTCGTTTGAACTGAATGTACCGGCTGAGCTGAAAGACGAGTTCGAACTGACCGACGCGAAGCAGAAGTGGGTATTCCGTGCTGAACTTACGGATGGACCGTCCAGTTATACCCCGGGAAATACTTCGGACCCGAACAACATCATGAAATATGTATATATCCTCGGCGGATGTCTGGCA
>OCVV012854029.1_pt1 | contig 11241 bp, 7 predicted proteins | sample 1539721 | NCBI WGS metagenome assembly OCVV01 (sample SAMN02144230, study PRJEB22623) | gut metagenome | biome: sheep rumen | host: Ovis aries | place: New Zealand | reverse complement strand
GACTCGTCCGAGTAGGCCTATATCAAGCCGCATGTGATAGAGTTGTAAGTTCTCGATACTGTTCTTCCGTACATTTGGTTACTAATTTACTATTATGTAAACTCAATGATGGCACTAACCTCACTCCCGATAGACAGAGAGACGATGATGCCGCCAGCTATTTGGTAAATAGTTGGAGTCAGACAGTCGCCAAGCTTGGCTGCCACACGGTATTCTACCCGAAGGCCGCTTACCACGAAATCCTCAGGCAACAGTTCCATCGCCATGCGGACATAGTTGGCATTGTTCAGGTGCTTGTTGTAGTCGATGTCGGCACGGAGCACCTTGATTGGCTCAAGAACCTCGCCACCGTCCTTGACTTTGTCGAGTTCCGTCGCGACTCGGCCATCTTCAAGCAAGCTCGGATGGCTCTCGCAGCTCCGTCCCTTGGGCAGAATAATGCGACGGTCCTTGTAGTTCATCTCCAGTTGTGGCTCCAGCGTCATTGATTGTATGGTTGCATCGTCCACACGTTTCAGTTTGCCAGCTGTCTTATCGACGAATGCGCCCATGCTCCATGTCTTGTAGCAAGGCTTGCCCTGTGCATCATAGATAAAGGTGTTGCGGAATCCGAACATGGGCTTCATGCCATAGACGGAAGTAGTCACCGTCAGTTCCTCCTTGTATTCCGGTACACGGACTATTTCCACCTGGCGTGTTGCTAAGAGTTGTGCCATGTTCTGCTCTGTGAAGTACTGCTTCACTCCAGGCTCTGAGTCAATCCACATCTCAGAGCAGTCCTGCATCATCTGGAGTGCCGAATAAAGCTTCAGCTTACCCTCGCTGTCGCAGGTGCTTGTCGTTACTTTATAAGTTAAACTGTACATATTCTTTTGTTTTGTTTGTTTGATGTAATAATTAAAATCGTTTAGGAAATTTGTTTAACTGTTTCTTAATTCCAATGGCGTCATGCCGAAATGATCTTTCACGTATTTGCCAAAGAAGGAGGGATTGGGAAATGCGAGTTTGTCGCAGATCTGCTTGATGCTGAGGTCTGTCTGCCGCAAGTAGTAACGGATGTCCTCCAGCACATGTTCTGTAATCCACTCGTTGGCGGTCTTGCCAGAATTCTTCTTGCAGACAGCAGTCAGGTATTTGGGCGAGATGCACAGCTCGCTGGCATAAGCTTCGACCGTATGCCGTTTCACATCGTTGGAGTGCAGCAAGTCGAGGAAGTGCTGGAAGTGGACCTTTGACGTCATCTTCTCATTATCATGCGAGGAGGCAGCGTCAGCCTGACTCGTTTCTGAAGATAACATCAGTTTCATCCGACCGCAGAGGCCGAGGATGGCCGAACGTAGCAGCGACTGTATGACATCGGTATGTAATGGGTAGTCTTTACCCTTGGTAATGGCCAGCGTCAGCATGTCGTAGAAGTGGGTGTAGAACAGTATCTCGTCCTCGTCCATAGTCACGATATGGTGGCGACGGATGTACATCATGTCGTTCCAGATGTTCATTTTCTCGCGCAGAAAACTCTGAAGGATGCGGTTGGTGAGGAACATGGCCTTCAGGTTGAAGTCGGGGCTGACCATCACATCGGTCACCGTGACGTTCTGGGGTACGATGGCCACCTGGTTCTTGTGGAGTTCCATTTGTTTGCCATTCATCTGAGCCTGTACTTTGCCGTTGGTGCAGATGACGACAGCATTCATAGCTACATGAGCGGTATTGATCTCGGTAAACTGCTGAATACTATCAACGACCACAATATCGTTGTCGGAATAGCCAATCTGGATATCCTCATTGTTGGCCAATGTCTGAAATGTTACTTCTTCATGCTGTTTCATGTTGCAAAATTACTTATTATTTCCGAAATTCTTTGTTCTATTTGGTATTAGATATGATTGTTTTGACATCTTGGTGTCGAATTGATACAATATGAGGTGAAATCGAACATGCCTGATAGCCGATTTTGGATTAATTTTGCAGCTATAACAAGTTATTTAATTATGAAGAAGGTATTATGGATGCTGCTATCAGTCATGTTACTGGGCAGTTCTTGCCAACAGCAAGGGGGAAAATCGAGCACGAAGGCTCCGACGAGAGTGAAGACTCAGGTGGTATCACCAGGTATGGTGGATAATGCTCAGACTTATGTGGGTATGGTGGAAGAACGGGAGGCTACCGCTGTGAGCTTCACAGGCATGGGGATCATCAAGCGGATGCTGGTGAACGAAGGTCAGGCCGTAAGCAAAGGTCAGCTGATCGCGGAGATGGACGACACGCAGGCCCGTAACATTTTGACTGGTGCAGAGGCGCAGATGACGCAGGCTAACGATGCATTGGCGCGCTATAAGATGCTGCACGACAACGGATCACTGCCCGAGGTGAAGTGGGTGGAGATACAGAGCAAGGTGGCTCAGGCTAAATCACAATTAGAGGTGGCTCGGAAGAACTTGGCTGATTGCAGGCTGGTGGCCCCTGTGAGTGGTATCATTGGTAAGAAGCTGATTGGAGTAGGTGAGACGGCCTTACCCTCCCAGGCTGTTGTGAGTATCCTCGACATCTCAACGGTAAAGGTGAAAGTGGCAGTTCCTGAAGCAGAGGTTGGTGGTATCAATGCCAATACTCCAACGAGTATTCAGGTAGAAGCCATCAATGGAAGTTATCAGGGAGGCCAGATAGAGAAGGGGGTGCAGGCCGACGCCCTCACGCATACGTACGATATAAGAATTAATGTAGCGAATGGCAATCGGAAGCTTCTGCCTGGGATGGTAGCTAATGTGCGTTTTGTTTCAGACGGTTCTCAAGCCATTGGTAGCAAAATGATTCCAGTGACGGCCGTACAGAAGAAGGCTGATGGCAGTCTGTTTGTATGGACGGTTGGCAAGGACAGTACGGTTCATCGCTCTACCGTGACTATAGGTCAGACACAGGGCAATTATATATGTGTCATCGAAGGCCTGAGCATTGGTGACCGTATTGCCACAGAGGGTTATCAGAAACTGAGTGAAGGAACCAAAGTGATTTATTAGGATGAAAAATGCAAATTGGCTCCGATGGCCATTGGAGTATTACTCAATATCATTGCTCATCGTCGGCATCTTGTTTGTGATGGGCATCTATGGCATGTATATCATGCCGAAGGACGAATTTCCACATGCCACCATCCGGCAGGGAGTGGTGGTGGCGGTCTATCCTGGCGCTACATCAGAAGAAGTGGAACAGCAGGTGGCTCGTCCTTTGGAGCGCTATCTTTTTACCTTTGGTGAGGTGAATCGTAATAAGACGACCACGCAGTCGCAGAACGGCATGTGTATCGTGATGGTGAGACTGAACGATGATGTGAACAACAAGGACGAGGTGTGGTCGAAGATCAAGCACGGTCTGAATGGCTTTAAGGCGCAGTTGCCCAGTGGGGTGCTTGCCATCGTCGTGAACGATGACTTCGGCAACACCTCGGCACTGCTCATCGCCATCGAGAGTGACCAGCGCAGCTACCGCGAGCTGAAACAATACAGTGATGATCTGAGCGACCGCCTGCGTCGTATCCCATCGGTAGCAAACGTGAAACTCTTCGGCGAGCAGAAAGAGCAGATCAGTCTCTATATAGACCGTCAGCGCTTGCAGGCCTATGGTATTGGTCAGCAGATGCTCTTTTCGCGCTTGCAGGCTCAGGGTGTCACTACGATGAGTGGCAGTATCAGCGACGATGACCAGCAGATACCCATCCACGTGGAGGTACAGGAGAACAGCGAAGAGGAGATAGCCAATCAGATTGTCTTCTCTGACCCAGCAACAGGTAAGGTGGTACGTGTTCGCGATGTGGCTCGTGTGGTGCGTGAATATGAGCCTATGTCGAGTCGTATCGAGCAGGATGGTCATCCTTGTGTATTACTGTCGATGGAGATGACGCCAGGTAATAACGTGGTGCAGTACGGTCAGGAGGTGGATCAGGTATTGAAAGATTTCAGAGAGAACGAATTGCCCGAGGATGTGAACGTGACTCGCATAGCTGATAAGCCCAAGGTGGTGGCGAAGAGCGTGAGCGACTTCCTGCGCGACCTGCTCATCTCGATGGCTATCATTATCCTGGTGATGATGGTGCTGTTCCCCATCCGTTCGGCCATCGTGGCGGCCATCACCATCCCGCTGAGCACCTTTGTGAGTGTGGCGGTGATGTATATGATGGGTATCGAACTGAATATCGTGACGCTGGCGGCACTGATTGTGGTGCTGGGAATGATTGTCGATAACTCGATCGTGGTCATCGATGGCTATCTGGAGTATCTAGGCAAAGGCTTTAAGCCCTTTGATGCCGCCATAGAGTCGGCCCGCCAGTATTTTATGCCCATGCTCTTGGCCACTATCTGCATCTGTGCCATTTTCTATCCGTTCCTCATCACGATGAAGGGGATGTTCCACGACTGTCTGGAGGACTTTCCCGTCACGATTACCATCAACCTGATGGTGTCGTTGGTACTGGCTGTAACGGTAATCCCATTCCTTGAAACACGCATCATCAAGCCCGACAAAGTAAGTACCGATGGTAATAAAATCACCAAATGGGTGCAGCATACTTATGATAAGGTGTTAGACTGGACTTTTGCCAACCCGTGGCTGACAATCGGTGGTGGCATCGCTGTCATCCTGCTCTCAACACTGATAGTTCCTACACTGAAGATTCGCCTCTTTCCATACGCTGATCGCGACCAGTTTGCTGTGGAGATATTCCTGCCCGACGGTAAAGGCCTGGCAGAGACGGAGTTGATAGCCGATTCAGTACAACACGTGCTTGAGAAAGATGAACGTATTACTGGTATAACGGGTTTCATCGGCTGTTCATCACCTCGGTTTATGGATGCATACGCCCCGCAGATGGCTGGTAATAACTATGCACAGTTCATCGTGAATACCCAGAGCGACAAGGCCACACTCGACCTCCTGGCCCAGTATCAGCCACAACTGAGTGAGGCATTCCCCAATGCCTATGTGAAGTTCAAACGCTTGGATTATCTGGAGGTGAGCGAACTGGAATACCGCTTCTATGGCGACAACCTCGACTCGCTGCATGTGGCGGCTGAACGGCTGATGGAGCGTATGCGCCAGATGCCAGAACTAGAGTGGGTGCATACCGACTATCTGCAGCCTTATCCCATCATCAACGTAGAACTCGATCCTGTAACCTCTGCCCAATTAGGTATTACGCGCACTACCGCCCAGCTGGCTCTGAGTGCTACATCAAGCGACCTGCGCGTAGGACAGATCTGGGAGGATAACTACGAACTGCCGATTGTGGTGAAGGACGATACCGATATGACCTTCTCGGATGTGGCCAATCTGGGCATTGCATCACCTGCATCGCTTGTATCGGGAGGTCTGCACAGCACTAATACGACTGTGCCTCTGCGACAGATTGCCAAAGTCGCTCCCAAGTGGAGTGAGAGCCGCATCATGCATCGTGGTGGCGAGCGCTGCATCACGGTAACGGCCCAGTTTGCCCAGGGAGTCTATACCGCTCCTATTGAAAAAGAGATAGCCCGCATCATGCAGGAGGATATCCTGCTGCCACAAGGTGTGCGTACTGAGGTGGGTGGCGAGATTGAATACGGTGACGAGGCTATGCCGCAGATTATCGGTGGTATTACCATTGCGATGATTATTGTATTCTTCTTCCTGTTGTTCAATTTCAGGAAATATGGTGTGACAACTGTCTGTATGGCTGCTTTAGCACTGATGATTCCTGGAGCGCTTATCGGTCTGGGACTGATGAACCGTGCTTTAGGACTGACCTCCATCTTCGGACTCATCACACTGATGGGCATGATTATGCGTAACGAGATCCTTATCTTTGAGCATGCCATCGACCTGATTAAGAAATATGTGGCAGAGCATGGTGACTGGACGGTGGACCGTATGGCATATAATAACGCCGTCCGTCAGGCTGCTTACGAAGCTGGCAAGCGACGTATGGTGCCTATCTTCCTCACCACCGCCACTACTGCCGTTGGTGTGGTGCCGATGATTATCGCCCAGAGTTCGTCCTGGATGCCCGTAGGTGTCACGATCTTCGCAGGTGGTATCGGCTCGCTCATCATGGTGGTTACTATGCTCCCCGTCATTTATTGGAAAGTTTCGACTAAGTAATTATGAAAAAGATATTATCACTGATAGTCATGGGCTGTGCGCTGTCAGCATCAGCACAGACTTACACCCTTGAGCAGATTAAGGATTCTGCTCTCCGTAACAACATCGCCATCCGTAGTGCCAAATATAACATCGCAACTGCTCAACAGCAGCGTAAGGAGGCTTTTACCAAGTTTTTCCCCAATGTGAGCGGTACTGGTCTATGGTTCAATGCCAATAAAGGTATGGCACAAACCACGCTGAACCTCTCTGAGAGCTTATCGCCTGAACTCGGGGCGGCTTTGGCTCAGTCGTTGCCTCCGGAAGCATTAGCAGCCTTGGGTAACCCCATCAGTATCTCGATGATGAAGAACGGCACCATCGGTTCGCTCATGGCTGTGCAGCCTGTCTTTGCCGGTGGTCAGATCATCAACGGCAATAAACTCGCCAGAGTGGGGGAGGACGTGAGTCGCTTGCAGTTGCAGTTGTCGGAAAACGAAGTGGAGAAGACTGCCGAACAATATTTCTGGCAGTTGGCCTCGATGCAGGAGAAGATGAAGACCATCGAGGCAGTGGATACCCTGTTGGCTGGTATCCACAAAGATGTAGATGTGGCTGTGCGTGCTGGTTTGGTGATGCCCAACGACTTGTTGCAGGTACAGCTGCGCCAGAACGACATCCAGAGTCAGCGACTGAAACTACAGAACGGCATCTCCATTGTCCGTCTGCTACTGTCGCAGTATTGCGGTCTGCGAGATACATCATTCGTCATATCTTATCAGTCTGACGTCACTTCACCACTGGTTACCAAGCAAGACCATCGTCAGGCGCTATTGGGAACTACAGAATATCAACTGCTTGGCAAACAGGTGGAAGCCACCAGTCTCCAGAAAAAGATGGCCGTTGGCCAGAACCTGCCATCAGTAGCTGTTGGCGCGGGCTACAACTACCATAATCTGCTGGACAACAATCACTCGTTCGGGATGGTGTTTGCTACCGTCAGTGTGCCCATCTCCGACTGGTGGGCAGGTTCTCACGCTATCAAGCGCCGCAAGATAGAGCACCAGAAGACTGTGGAACAGTTAGAGGATCATGCGCAACAGCTGCAGATCCGCATGCAAAATGCCTGGAATGGGGTAGAGGAGTCGTATCAACAGTTACTCCTGGCTCAACGTAGTATCGAACAGTCAGGGGAAAACCTGCGCCTTAATCGTAATTATTATAAAGCAGGTATCTCAAAAATGAGTGACTTACTCGAAGCTCAGATGCTCTATCAGCAATCTCTCGACCGCCGTACAGATGCCTATGCGGATATGCAACTACGGCTTTTAGAATACAAACAAGCAACAGGACAAAAATGAAACAACTATGAGAAGAATCTATTGTATTCTGACGTGCTTACTGTTTTGCACCTATGTTTTTCCTGCGGAAAGCAATGCACAGGACCTCCCTGCAAGAAAGCAGGAAGGAACAGGTTTTCAGGCAAGCCAGTTCCAGAATCCTGATCTGAAGTATGCTCCGATGGTGCGCTGGTGGTGGCCAGGAAATGACGTGGACAACACGGAACTCAAGAGAGAACTGGAACTATTTGCTTCCAATCATATCGGAGGTGTGGAAATTCAGCCTTTTGCCTTAGTTGTTCCTATGCCGGAAGAAAGGGCTGGAGCTATCATGAGTTTTGATACGGATTCTTATTATGAGCATCTTTCTACCGTAATGGCAACAGCCGCCAAGCTCGGTATGACCGTAGATATGACCAACGGTAGTGGCTGGCCTGCAGCATCGCCTGCGATTACCGAAGCCGAGGAGAACCGTTCCCTGCAGTATGGCTTGACCGTTATTCCTGAAACAGGAGGCACTGTGACCATTCCCCGTTCCAAGAGACAGGATAGTGAATTTGCCACCTTGATAGGGCTGTTGGAAGCACAGGTAAAGGAAAACGAAAATGGTCCTTGGCAGATTAGAAATGTGAAAGAACTTCCCCATACCGATATGACGGTCACCTTCTCACCTGCAAAAGTAGAGGAAGGATGGCAGAGAAGTCTGATTGCCCTCTGGTCAGTCCCATCACAGGAGATCAATATGATTACCGCACGCCCCGATGGTGGTAAAGTCATCGACCATTTCGACTCTATCGTAGTCCAGAAGACCTACGATCATTATTTCGGAGCACGTTCAGGTCTGATTCCCTTCTACGGAAAGCCATTCCGTTCTATCTTCAACGACAGTTATGAATTTAAGGTTGATCGTCACATGACAGCCGATTTCAGAGATGTATTCCTGCGTAACCGAGGATATGATCCGTTACCCTGGATGCCAGCCAACCTCTGGTATGGTTATAACAACATGTATGACCCTGGGAAGAACTATGCTGAATTCAGTTTTGGCGATGTGGACGCCCGTCTCCGTTACGATTATGATTTAACCGTAAGCGATTTGGTGAGAACGCATTTGCTCAAAGGCTCTTCCCACTGGACAAAAGAGCGTGGTTTGCTACATAAGACTCAGCCATACGGCCTTCCTATGGACTATATGGGGGCTGCAGGGGATGCGGATATTCCAGAAACAGAAAATATGGTCTTCGGAGGCGGTAGTGAAGGAGGCTTGAAAATGGTTTCCTCTGGGGCTATGTTATACAACAAACCACTCGTCAGCGCTGAATCCGGAGTCCATATCAACCGAGCCTTGATGGTTACGCCACAGAAACTGCGCACCACTGCCGACAAACTCCTTTCCAGCGGTGTCAATCAGATTATCTGGCATGGCTCACCCTACAAATATGAAGTCGCAGGTAATCCCTGGCAACCCTTCTATAATTCCATGATTGGAGTTAATTTCTCATCTGACCTATATGAAGATAACGTCTTCTGGAACGAACTGGCAGATGTGAATCAATATGTACAGCGTGCTCAGTATCTGATGCGCAGTGGGAAGGCCGAAGCCGACATCCTTGTATATTATCCCTTTCTGGAATACAGCAGTAGCGTTAAGAATCCAGAGGAAATCCTCTATTACGGAATGCTTCCCGAGACGGAACCTGGGGCTGAAAACGAGCAGAAAGCATCAGGAGATGCTGTGAGCAAGTGGCTAAGCGACATATGGCCAGTATTGAATGAGTTAGAGAGGCGCGGACTCACTTGGTCTTGGGTCAATGACGAATCGCTGCAGGAAATGAGCGCAACTCCTGACGGGCGCCTGCATATCCGTGGCAACAACTACGGCGGACTTGTCTTGTTCAACCTTCCTTGGATACAAATGCAAACAGCCGAAAATCTCCAGCGGCAATCCAATGCAAATGTGCTGATTATTGGCGACCTGCCAGCTAGGCAGCCCTCCTTCAAGGATTACGCAAAGAACGACAGGAAAACAGCTGCACTGATGAAGAAAGTAGCATCTGGAAAACATGTCTGCAACAACATTCACAATTGGACGGTTTCTGCTCCTCTGACAACGTTGGCTGGAGGAGAACGGGTCAGGACAGCCCGACGTCGAATTTCTGACAATGAATTGGTACAACTCTACTGGAACGTAAATAACTGTTGGAAGGAAATCAGCATCCAAGCTGGCAATGCCCCCCATGCCTACTGGCTTAATGCCGAAGATGGGAGTGTGACAACTGCCGACAGAACTTCTGCTGGTGAAATCAAAGGTATGCTTCCTCCGCTTTCAACTCGCTTCCTTTTCATCACCGACACTCCGATTCAGGAAGTGGGGGAGACCCAGCTTACACTGTCACCTGCCGAGGGTTCAAAATCCATCGAATTGGGGCAATGGACGCTGCAACTTGGAGAACAAGTCATTAACGATGCAAAACTGGAGGACTGGCGAAATGTTCCGCAACTGGCCGACTCCTTCGGCGTAGCAGTTTACACCACCCGATTCTCACTGGAAAAGACCGCCACAAAGTATGTTCTCGATTTGGGAGATGTCTATTACACCGCCGAAGTGTACATCAATGGCAAGGCTGTTGGAAAACGTATCTGGAAACCGTTCAGATTCGACATTACAGACTATGTACAAAGCGGCGAGAACGTTCTGGAAATTCGTGTGAAAGCATCTGATTATAACAGGAATGTTCTGCGTGGTCGTGAGGGCGATGCCATATTCTCCTCCATTGCGAACTCTGGGCGCATGGCCAATGGACTGAAAGGTCCGGTGCAGATTATTCTATCTTTTTAATCACCTTTGCAGGGTTGCCGCCAACCATCACATTGTCTGGTACATCCTTTGTCACCACAGCACTTCCAGCAGACTCTTGTAATCAGGATCTGTAGGTTACAGTGTTATTTCCATCGTTGTCTTTTGCACCTTCATGCCCATGTTCCTGTAGAAATTGAGTGCGGGGTCGTTACCTTCCCATACATTCAGGGTGATGTTGTTGCAACCTATTGACTTGGCGTAATCACGGACATACTCATACAAAGCCTTCCCGACATGTTTGCCACGAGCTTCTTCATCTACGCAGATGTCATCAATATAGAGCGTCTTGATGTTCTGGAGTAACTTGTCATCCCTTACCTCCGTGATCATACAGAAGGCATGCCCCAGGACTTGACCGTCATCATAAACGAAGATAGGCTTGCTCTCATCTTCGAGCAAGACTTCAAGTTCCTGCTCATTATACTTCGTTGTGTTGGGCTTGAATAAATCAGGGCGTATGACATGATGCACCATATTAACTTGGTGCAGCAACTCCATGATAGTCTGAATGTCTCTTTTAACAGCTTTTCTTATCATAATTCATCAAGAATATTAGTCGTAAGCATATATAAGCCCGTACTTCTCATGAAGTTTGCGTAGTGTGCCATCTGACTTCATCTGTCGGATGATATTGTTTACCATCTGCAAGAGGTCATCCTGCCCTTTCTGCATGAGGACGCCTATTTCGCCATGAGTAAAGGGGGCGTTCAGTAATGGGGCTACAAGTCGGGTGTCTGTCTTCACATAATAGGGAGCCTCTGTTATCTCTGTTATCATCAGGTCGGCTGCGCCTTCGGCAACAAGTGTCGGTATTTCCTCGTTCTTGGGGTGAACTACAATCTTAGCGTGAGTCAGCTTCTCGTTGGCAAACTTCTCATTCAGTCCCCCAGGATTCACCATCACAGTCACTTCGGGTTTGTCAATGTCAGCTAA
>OCVV010965463.1_pt1 | contig 11241 bp, 9 predicted proteins | sample 1539721 | NCBI WGS metagenome assembly OCVV01 (sample SAMN02144230, study PRJEB22623) | gut metagenome | biome: sheep rumen | host: Ovis aries | place: New Zealand | reverse complement strand
CCTTTATGTGAAAAAGAATCCTTGTCAATTTCTAAAAAGCTGGAAAGATTTTCTTGTTTTAATCCTTCTTGTGAATGGAACGCAAACAAGGAACGAAGGGAAAAGGGCGGGGACATTTTCGACCTTATAGAAATTCAAACGGGAATCAATGACTTTCAAGACAAAATTTCTTATTTAGAAAATTATATAAAAAAGCATAAATTGAAGAAAGATTCTTCCTTGATTGCTGGAAACTGTAAACAAGATCAGAACGAAGAACAAGAATTCAAGAAGCTAGACTTTGAATCCTTGAATCGAAACTTTTTAAAAAGTGAAAAAGCAATTCAACAAATTCACTTTAGAAAGATAAATGATGAAACAATCAAAAGAATAAAATTCGGATTCGGTAAAAGTACAATTTTAAAAAATAGAAATGTGATTTTCATTCCATTTCCTGAAAGTGATTATTTTATCGAATGGAACTATAATTCCGATTTAAACAAGCTTTCAAAATATTTGAATCCAAAGGGAAGGGACAAAATTCCTTTTAATTATGGAATCATAGGAAGAACGACCAAACCCGTTTTTATATGTGAAGGGGTTTTCGATTCTTTAATAATTCAACAATCAGGCTTTGAAGCCGTTGCAATTTGTGGAAGTGGATTTTCCTTCTTGCTGGACTATATAAAAGACCATAAACCGAAAAACAACTTGATTCTTTTATTCGATAATGACACCGCAGGAACGGAATTCAAAAAGCAATTTATAGAAGTTTTAAAAGCTGAAAAAATATCTTTTTTTAATTCGAACATAATGGAATATATGACAACAAGAATTCATTCAAAAAATGCAATCAAGGACCCGAACGAAGCTTTTAAGATAAAACCTGAAATGTTTATATCACTTTTAAAAACTACGGAATCAAAAGCAAATGAATTTTTCATTCAAGAACAAAAGAAAAATAAAAAATAATTGAAATAGATTGAAGCCTTATAGGAAGGCTTTTTTCTTTTTAATGGTAAATTATACCTTGAAACAATAAAAACGCTAAAAACGGCAAATTTTAGGGCTATTTCAAAAAAATAAAAGCAATTAGAAACCTACAAAACCAAAAACAAGGCAAAATTCAAGGATTCAGGAAGCAAAATCAAGCTTGAAGAAAAGGAACTTCCAACGGAAGCCCGTTTCAAGCGTTGCTTCTGATCTTGTTTGATTGCTGGATTTATGGGGCTTTTACTAATAGCCCCGTGATTGCATACTAAAAAAGGGAATAAATACAAAGTATTTAAAAAGAACTTGCTTCTTCTCTATATTGTGAAGAATAGTGAAGGCATAATTTGAAAAGAACTTAATAATATATTTTTAATATTTTATTAAACCCGAAAAAATGCTGAATTATAGCCGAACGATAGCCGATAAATATTTTTAAATATTAAGAACATAATAAAAGAAAATAAAAAAGGACATTCAAAAAGAATGTCTTTTTAATTTAAGAAAGGACCTGAATCCAGCTTCAAAAAATGATGACAAATGATGACATTTCACACATACACGCACACGCAAGAAAGAAAACAATGTTTTTATAATTCCGTATTTTTGAAAATATAGACTTTTAGAAATAAATATTTTTAGCATTTTACACTTTTATAATTTTGAATATTTAAAATAACAAAATTAAAAAGTCAAAAAATAGGAAAATACAAAAATATAAATATAAAATATTATAAAATTATTGTTGCCTTTTGTTTTCTTTTGTAGTAAAATAAAAATAGAATTGAATATAATTCAATATAGTAAAAGCAAGAAAGAAGGTTTTTAATTATGACAAACGAAATTATTTTAATGAATCAAACTGAAATTCAAATGATGAATAGCCTTGAAGACTATGCAACAAGCTTCATTGACTATTTAGATTCAACACCTAAAACAATCGAATCATATAGAAAGAACTTGAAACAATTCTTCTTATACCTTCAGGAAATGGAAATTTCACTTCCAAAGCGTGAAGATATTATTTCATATAGAAAACACCTTAAAAATTCAGGCTATAAGGAAACAACAATTCAAAGTTATATAAACACAACAAAGCAATTTTTCAAATGGACTTCCTATGCGGGAATTTATGAAGATATTGCTTCAGGCGTAAAGAATGAAAAAGTCAAAAACATACACCGCAAAGATTCTATTTCGGAAGCTGAATTTGAAGACATTATTTCTTTATATGCTGGAAGGGAAGACATTGAATCACTTCGAAATTTATCAATCATTCTTCTTGAAGGAACTTGCGGGCTTCGTTGCATTGAAATTGAAAGAAGCAACATTGAAGATTTTAAAACCATTTCAGGAACACCCGTTTTGATGATTCAGGGAAAGGGACATTCTTCAAAAGATGACTTCGTGAAATTGACAATTCCAGCCGAAAAGATAATTCGAAAATATTTATCTTTAAGAACTGAAAAGAATTCTTCTGATCCTTTGTTTATTTCTTTGAGTGATAGAAACCAAAATCAAAGACTTACAACAAGAAGCATTTCAAGAATTATAAAGAATTCACTTCTTGAATGTGGAATCAATGAAGAAAGAAAAACCGCCCATTCATTAAGGCATTATTTCGTAAATGAACAAGTAAAAGAAGGGCTTCCATTGACCGAAATTCAGGCTTCGGCAAGACATTCCGACATAAGAACAACAATGATTTATATTGATGAAAATAAGAAGCTTGAAAGCAAGGCTTCCGACCTATTCAATAGAAAGCTTCAAGGCTTGATTTAAAAAATATTGAATCAGGAAACGAAACAAGATCAGAACGAAAGGAAAAAAGAAAAATGACATATCAAATTATAGACCATTCAAAAGAATTCGAATGTCCTTCAAGCTTCGAAATTCTTGCTTTATGCGACAAGGAAAACAATGTTTATATAACTATGAAAAAGGAAATTGATGAAGCAATTCAAAACAAATCAAAGTTATATGAATTGATAATTGAAAAATTAGAACAAGGAAGCTTCTTTGAAATAGAAGGCTTCAAATGTTTTTGTCTTAAAAGAAAGGAATTAAGAAAGGGGGACTTTATATGATGATAGAATTCGGAAAATTTGAATTTAATAATTGCATTATTAAGAAATTCGAAGCTTCAAAATTTACACATTCAAAATTTAACAAGGGAAAAACTTCTTATAATTTCTATATTGTGAAACCTGAAAATCAAGAAGAAGACTTGTTTATAATTGTAAATGACTTCAAGGGAATTGATATTCGAAGGGCTTGCGATTTAAAGAAAAGAATTTCTTTTTCAGGAACAATCCTGAAGAATCCAAACACACATAAAATTATTTATGTAGTGAATGAAGAAGGAACAATCAAGCTTGATGAATAAGGCAAAAAATGACCTTAAAACGATTTTAAATGAAAGGGGGATTGATTCTTCAATGATTAAAAATAGAATTCCTATAAATGCGATTTTAAACGCTTTAATGCTGGAAGCTATGAATCAAGAAGCTTGCTTCGAATCTAAAATAAAATACTTCATTGATGAATTGAAAACAACAAAAAGGATTGATTCAAAGCAAGAAGAAGAATTGAAATCCTTCTTTCTGATCTATGAAGATAAAACTTCAAATCAAACTTATTCAAGGGAAGATTTTGAATTCTTTACAAGGAAGCTTTTTTCACTTTATGAAATACCAAACACGGAAAAAATAAAATTGATTTATTACGGAATCAAGTCAAATAAATTTGATGAAGAAACCGCAAAAGACTTATTGAAGGATTTTGACCTTGTTTCATATCATAATGAATTGATAATTGAATTTGAAAAAGTATTAAAATAAAATTGTCTTTTGTTGTCTTTAATGATATTATAAAATTATGTTTTATTAAAAAATAAAAATTGAAGAAAAGGGGTTTTTTAAAATGGGAAGTAATAAAACTATGACACCCGAAGAAATAAGGCTTCAAATGGAAGATTTTCTTTCTTCAGGACTAACAATGCAAGACTACGCGGATTCACACGGATTGAATTATTCAACATTCAAAAGCCGTGTTCAAAAATGGAAGAAGGAACACGGAATCCCGCTTGAAAGACAAGGCTTCGTTCGAAGCAACAATCCGAAACCTATTCAAAAGATAGAAACACCAAAAGAAGAAACAAAGATTTTATTTGAAACAAAGGACACAAACAAAATGAATGAAACAACTATTCCAACACCTAAAAAGGAAGAACAAAAAAACAAAGTCGGAAGACCTTTGAAGAATATCAATGAAGCAAAGTTTTCATTCGGTATGAATCAGGAAGAATTCGACCTTTTAAAAGCTTATTGCACTATTAAGGGAAAATCTATCAAAGAAACCCTTCAAGAAGCTATCAAAGAATATCTTTCAAAGCCTGAAAATCAAAGCACAATTTCAGAAGCTGAAAAGCTTTTAAAAATTATTAAACGCAATAAATAAGAAAGGAAGGTTTTTGACCTATGGAACAAAAAGAAGAAAAATATTTGACATTGAAAGAAGTCGAAGAAAGACTTCACAATGTAATCGGATTGCAACAAATTCGAAGATATATAAAAGGCAAGGGACCGAAGGGGGAAGAAATGAATCCGAAACTTCCTTCAATAAAATTCGGCAAAAAATATCTTGTAAAAGAAGCCGACCTTGAAGCGTGGATTCAAGCTTATACAAAACAAGCTTAAAAAGGAAGTGAATTCCAAAAATGAAAAATAATGAATTCATTTTTAAATTGTATGAAACGGGAATCCTTCAAGATTTTGACTTCATTTATTTTGAATTTTATCAACAAAAAAATTCTATCAAGTTAATTGATGAAGAATATTGCTTCAAAGGGAATTTCAATGACTTTGTGAAACACTTAAAATTTTTCGGTTTTAAGTTTAAAGATTTTAATTTGATGAATTTTCAAATATTCAATAGAAAATTCGAATTGATTGCTTTTAATGACATTGAAGACCTTCGAAAGCTTATTGAAGAAGGGGAAGACCTTGCAATCAAAATCGAAGTTATAAATGACTTGATTTAATGATTGTATGTCCGTTAATGCGTAATAGCGGACATAGAAATTTAAAGCTTCAGGGAATGAAAAAATTCCTAAAAAATGACACCACTAAAAAATGATAAATTTTCAATTTTTATAATTTATAGTGAAATTTTGTAGACAGGTTAAGAATTGCCACTTCGTTGACACCAACGAAAAAAAGTCAATTCACGCCCTTTTAGTTGTGTCAAAATCGAAGTCCGATTTTATTAGATCAGAAGAATTCAAAATTCAAAAAAAAGAAATGAAAGCCCTATTATACACATATACGCACGCATAAAATAAGAAGAGTATTAAGAAAGCCAGCTTTTCAAATTTTAAACAAATAGGGAACCTATGTTTTTATTTTGGAATGATTTTGACAAATCGAATGAAGGATTCTTCGTTTGAACGAATTTCGATTGATGATAGAAGGCTTTAAACATACGAAAAACTACGAATCCAACACACGCAAGAAAGGGGGCTTCATAAAATGAAAGAAAATAAACAACTTTCTTTGTTTGATATAGACAACGAAGAAGAAAAGCTTTCTTCTTTAGTGAATCCCGAAAATGAACAAGACCAAAAGAATTATAACAAAGCAAAGAATCACTATTTGAAGGCACTTGCTGGAATTATATCAAATGAACAAGAAGAAGAATTCCGAAAAGAAGTAAGAAGAAAGATTTATTCAAAAGTTTATCTTTTCAAAGATTGCTTTCAAATCATTGATTTTCTTTTGAAGATAGAATTTGAAGACCACTTCAAGAAATGGGAATTTGTTTCCCTTCTTTTAGAATTGACTTTTGAAGCCTTAAAAAATGGAAATGAAGTCAATTCCTTTGATGATATTCACAAGCTTTATTTTAAAAAGATTCTTGCTGAATTTGAAGAAAACGAAGCTTTACAAAATGAATATAGAAGCAAGATTGATGAATTATTTATAAAATATCATATTGAAGAACAAGAAAAAGAAAACTTCCTGAAATTGATTGATAAATACATTGAAGCAAAAGAAACAATTGTTTACTATGATGAATTAAGCGAAGAAGACAAACAAAGGGAAGAATCATTCTTGAAAAGAAGATATGAAGATTCTATTCAGGAAATATCAAAAGACATTTTACAAAAAGAAGGAATGTTTCCTTCCATAAGTGAAAAAGTGAATTCTTCTATTGAAGAAATGAATCGAACAAGACAAGAAATCATTCGAATAATAGAATCAAAGGGAATAACTTTCTTCGATTCAATAATTGAAGAATTCGCAATCCTTCAAAATAAAATGTATATTGACACCTATTCAAGCTATTACGAATCAAATTTTCTTGATATGGACTATTTAGAAGCTTTAAAATTTGTAAAAGCTGGATTGATAAATGATTCAAGATTTATTTCCAAAGAAGAAAACGAAGAAGCAATTCGAATCAATGAATATATTGAAAAGGGACTTCCAATTTTAAAAGAATTTCTTGCTTCTGATCCTGAAGAAAAGGAAGAAATTGAAGAAGACAAAAAGCAAACCGAAAAAGAACTTCTTGAAAATTTGGAACAATTAGGATTGAAAACCGACAATCCTGATTTTAAAGAAAAAATCCTTGAATATATTCGAGAATCAAAAAAAGAATTTATAATTCAGGACATAAAAGGAACAAACCTTCCGAAGCCGAAAATTATCAAGCTTCTTTCGGGAAATTTAGGAAAGGACATTTCTTCACAACCTGAATTTATAGAAAAGATAGATCAGAAGAAAAATCCTTCGAAAGTAGAATTCACACTTTCAACGATTGACAATAACAACAAGGCAATCGAATTGCCTTCAAATTATAAACCCGTTATCAATGGACTATTGACTTATTATGAACAATACGGAACACAAGAAGCCTTTTCTTTAATTTCTTTTTATGAAGGTTATTACAAAACACAATTCCACCCCGAAGAAAAGAATTCAATTTTGAATTTGAATTCAATTGACAAAATCATTCAGGAATTAAGATTTTTAATTTCAAAAATAAGAATAAAAAGAAGGAATGAAGAAGGGGAAATCATAACCGAACAAGAAATCAAGCTTGAAGATTTATTCTTCCCTATTCGAAGAATAGAAGTGAAAGAAAGAACTTACAAGATAGGGGGAAAGGAAATTCAAGCTTCAAATAATATTTATTATAGATTCACTTCAAAACCGATTTTATATGAATATGCGGAATTGTTTTCAAATAAGAACTTGCTTTCTTATAATTCGGATTTTTGGCTTGATATTCCGAAGGGAACAAAGCCGAAAATTGCTTCACAAAGAAACATTCTGATCCGTGATGAACTAATCAAAAGAATTATTCTAATAAAGCAATCAAAAGGCAAAATGAAAGCTAAAATTATATATAAGAATTTTTTCAAAGATTATTGTTCCATTGACTACGAAAATTCAACAAAGAAACAAAAAGAAGAATTGCGAAGCGTGATAAAATATTACTTCGGAATATTTGAAGCTAATCAACAAATAAAAAATCCTGAAGAATATCAAGAAAAAAGGCAAATAGCAGGAATAACTTTCACTTATTAAAAACGCGATTTTGTGCTTCGTTCCAAAAGGGGACCCGAAATCAATTTATATATTATTATATAATATATATTTTAAAAAAGTTAAGGAAATCGCAAAAAAAGTGCTTCGTTCCAAAAGGGGACCCGCTTCGTTCCAAAAGGGGACCCGAGATTTTACACTAATATATTATATATATTAGAAGCCCCGTTTTTTAAGTAATGTTATTATGGTGTTAACCTATGGGAAGAATAGAAGCCCGAAGGCTTCCTTTTATCTCTTCGATAGAAGATAGGGGCTTGATATATGAATTTATGAATATATCATTATGAAGTGAATATCTTTTTAATAAATAAATGAAATGAATAAATGATAAATAAAAAGGGCTGGACTTTAAAATCAAAAAGACCGCCTTTCAATAATTACGAATCAGGGCTTCTTCTGATCCTGAAAGGAAGTGAATTCAAATGACCGACAAAGAAGATTTAAAACCTTATTTTCTAGCTTATGCAAAATCAAGCTTGAAGAAATCCAAAAATGACAAATCGAAATATTATTGTCCTTTATGTGAAAAAGAATCCTTGTCAATTTCTAAAAAGCTGGAAAGATTTTCTTGTTTTAATCCTTCTTGTGAATGGAACGCAAACAAGGAACGAAGGGAAAAGGGCGGGGACATTTTCGACCTTATAGAAATTCAAACGGGAATCAATGACTTTCAAGACAAAATTTCTTATTTAGAAAATTATATAAAAAAGCATAAATTGAAGAAAGATTCTTCCTTGATTGCTGGAAACTGTAAACAAGATCAGAACGAAGAACAAGAATTCAAGAAGCTAGACTTTGAATCCTTGAATCGAAACTTTTTAAAAAGTGAAAAAGCAATTCAACAAATTCACTTTAGAAAGATAAATGATGAAACAATCAAAAGAATAAAATTCGGATTCGGTAAAAGTACAATTTTAAAAAATAGAAATGTGATTTTCATTCCATTTCCTGAAAGTGATTATTTTATCGAATGGAACTATAATTCCGATTTAAACAAGCTTTCAAAATATTTGAATCCAAAGGGAAGGGACAAAATTCCTTTTAATTATGGAATCATAGGAAGAACGACCAAACCCGTTTTTATATGTGAAGGGGTTTTCGATTCTTTAATAATTCAACAATCAGGCTTTGAAGCCGTTGCAATTTGTGGAAGTGGATTTTCCTTCTTGCTGGACTATATAAAAGACCATAAACCGAAAAACAACTTGATTCTTTTATTCGATAATGACACCGCAGGAACGGAATTCAAAAAGCAATTTATAGAAGTTTTAAAAGCTGAAAAAATATCTTTTTTTAATTCGAACATAATGGAATATATGACAACAAGAATTCATTCAAAAAATGCAATCAAGGACCCGAACGAAGCTTTTAAGATAAAACCTGAAATGTTTATATCACTTTTAAAAACTACGGAATCAAAAGCAAATGAATTTTTCATTCAAGAACAAAAGAAAAATAAAAAATAATTGAAATAGATTGAAGCCTTATAGGAAGGCTTTTTTCTTTTTAATGGTAAATTATACCTTGAAACAATAAAAACGCTAAAAACGGCAAATTTTAGGGCTATTTCAAAAAAATAAAAGCAATTAGAAACCTACAAAACCAAAAACAAGGCAAAATTCAAGGATTCAGGAAGCAAAATCAAGCTTGAAGAAAAGGAACTTCCAACGGAAGCCCGTTTCAAGCGTTGCTTCTGATCTTGTTTGATTGCTGGATTTATGGGGCTTTTACTAATAGCCCCGTGATTGCATACTAAAAAAGGGAATAAATACAAAGTATTTAAAAAGAACTTGCTTCTTCTCTATATTGTGAAGAATAGTGAAGGCATAATTTGAAAAGAACTTAATAATATATTTTTAATATTTTATTAAACCCGAAAAAATGCTGAATTATAGCCGAACGATAGCCGATAAATATTTTTAAATATTAAGAACATAATAAAAGAAAATAAAAAAGGACATTCAAAAAGAATGTCTTTTTAATTTAAGAAAGGACCTGAATCCAGCTTCAAAAAATGATGACAAATGATGACATTTCACACATACACGCACACGCAAGAAAGAAAACAATGTTTTTATAATTCCGTATTTTTGAAAATATAGACTTTTAGAAATAAATATTTTTAGCATTTTACACTTTTATAATTTTGAATATTTAAAATAACAAAATTAAAAAGTCAAAAAATAGGAAAATACAAAAATATAAATATAAAATATTATAAAATTATTGTTGCCTTTTGTTTTCTTTTGTAGTAAAATAAAAATAGAATTGAATATAATTCAATATAGTAAAAGCAAGAAAGAAGGTTTTTAATTATGACAAACGAAATTATTTTAATGAATCAAACTGAAATTCAAATGATGAATAGCCTTGAAGACTATGCAACAAGCTTCATTGACTATTTAGATTCAACACCTAAAACAATCGAATCATATAGAAAGAACTTGAAACAATTCTTCTTATACCTTCAGGAAATGGAAATTTCACTTCCAAAGCGTGAAGATATTATTTCATATAGAAAACACCTTAAAAATTCAGGCTATAAGGAAACAACAATTCAAAGTTATATAAACACAACAAAGCAATTTTTCAAATGGACTTCCTATGCGGGAATTTATGAAGATATTGCTTCAGGCGTAAAGAATGAAAAAGTCAAAAACATACACCGCAAAGATTCTATTTCGGAAGCTGAATTTGAAGACATTATTTCTTTATATGCTGGAAGGGAAGACATTGAATCACTTCGAAATTTATCAATCATTCTTCTTGAAGGAACTTGCGGGCTTCGTTGCATTGAAATTGAAAGAAGCAACATTGAAGATTTTAAAACCATTTCAGGAACACCCGTTTTGATGATTCAGGGAAAGGGACATTCTTCAAAAGATGACTTCGTGAAATTGACAATTCCAGCCGAAAAGATAATTCGAAAATATTTATCTTTAAGAACTGAAAAGAATTCTTCTGATCCTTTGTTTATTTCTTTGAGTGATAGAAACCAAAATCAAAGACTTACAACAAGAAGCATTTCAAGAATTATAAAGAATTCACTTCTTGAATGTGGAATCAATGAAGAAAGAAAAACCGCCCATTCATTAAGGCATTATTTCGTAAATGAACAAGTAAAAGAAGGGCTTCCATTGACCGAAATTCAGGCTTCGGCAAGACATTCCGACATAAGAACAACAATGATTTATATTGATGAAAATAAGAAGCTTGAAAGCAAGGCTTCCGACCTATTCAATAGAAAGCTTCAAGGCTTGATTTAAAAAATATTGAATCAGGAAACGAAACAAGATCAGAACGAAAGGAAAAAAGAAAAATGACATATCAAATTATAGACCATTCAAAAGAATTCGAATGTCCTTCAAGCTTCGAAATTCTTGCTTTATGCGACAAGGAAAACAATGTTTATATAACTATGAAAAAGGAAATTGATGAAGCAATTCAAAACAAATCAAAGTTATATGAATTGATAATTGAAAAATTAGAACAAGGAAGCTTCTTTGAAATAGAAGGCTTCAAATGTTTTTGTCTTAAAAGAAAGGAATTAAGAAAGGGGGACTTTATATGATGATAGAATTCGGAAAATTTGAATTTAATAATTGCATTATTAAGAAATTCGAAGCTTCAAAATTTACACATTCAAAATTTAACAAGG
>OCVV011356864.1_pt1 | contig 11242 bp, 13 predicted proteins | sample 1539721 | NCBI WGS metagenome assembly OCVV01 (sample SAMN02144230, study PRJEB22623) | gut metagenome | biome: sheep rumen | host: Ovis aries | place: New Zealand | reverse complement strand
ACCTCCACCATTTAAACTAAATGATAGATTTCCAAATCCTACTTGATCAGCAGATGTAACATTTTGAACAGTTACAGTGAATGCTGATTGATAAGAACTTCCTACTGGTGTAAATCCACCAAGTTGATTCATTCTAACACCTAAAGTTCCTTCAGCTGCTCCACTAGCCATCATGTTTCTTGCTTCTGATAAGGCATTATTTGCTAATTGACATACAAGTCCAGCATCTCCTTGTTCTCCAGCAACAGAACCACATGAACCAACTCCACCTCTATATGGTGCTGAGTGGTTGTTGAAACTACTGCTACCTGTATTTGATCTTGTTTGATATTTACTATCTTCATATGCTAAAAGTCTAGCTGCTGCTTCATAAGCAAAATATGTTTTTGGATCAGTTATTCTTGCTCCATTTGTAGATTTATATAAAGCAAATAAACTAACTTGATATAAACTTGTTGGATCAATTTGACGAGCTGTATAATCTAAGCAGTCGCCATTTTCTTCAGCTGGTCCTGGGAATTGAGCTTCTAAACAGAATGCTGTATATTCACTACCGCTATTGCTACAAGTAGAACCTGCAGTTGCTTTATATTGTACATTAGCTCCAACCATATATTGGTCTCTTTCGTAAACATCTTGTTTACAAATTCTATAATCTTGGCAAACGCCACCATCTAATTGAACAGCTTTGCCAAAAATGTTTGTCCCACTATTAACTTGAGTAACACCTCCAGCTCCTGATCCATTGCCACCTGTTGGGTTTGTTCCTAGTCCAATATCGTTTGTTCTTTTATTATTTTTAATCATATTTGTTAAATATGATGGAACTCCTGGTAAGTAATCTGTATTTTCATAATCAGACAATGATCTATTTTGATTACCGTTATTGTTACTACTATCAGAAGTCTTTTCTACACATTGTACATTAAATATATTATCACTATTTAAAGCCTTTAGAGTAACTAAACCAGTTCCGTTACAAGTTATAGTATTATCATTATTATTATAGGATATTAAGCCATATCCAGGCATTTTAACTATTTGTTGATCGCTAGATGCACCAGTTATATGACAAGCACCATCTCCTACATAACAAGTTTGATCATAAGTAGTAGCACTAGCATTTGTACTAAACGCAAAAAAGGCAAAAGATGTAATTAAGAATGCTAGGGCTTTGTTATATTTCTTATTTATCATACTAATCTACTCTTCTTTCTATTGATGAAGTAAACTACAGCAAAAGCAATTGCAACAATTATTACTGTAATAAATATCCATCTATATTTACTAATAAATTTAGCAATTTTATTAAATATTGAATTTGCCCTTTTTTCTTCTTCTGCTTTTTCTTCTTTATATTTTTCAAGTTCTTCATGGAATTGATCTTGTGTTATGTTGCTATAGTCAACTGTTGTAAATTCTTTACACATATTAAAATCCATATTATCTTGACATACATCAAATTGACTATTTAAGTTATACATTGGTGTAGTTACAGTTACAGTCTTTAATACTTCATTCTTACAGCTAGAGTCGTTTGATCTAATTTTAACTGTGAATGTTTTTACTGCATCTGCAAAACCTGCATCAACATATAAAACTCCATCTTCATCGATATCTTTGTATGTTAGATATCCAGTCTTTTTAGTTTCTTCTCTAGTTATTGCAATATTTAAGTCCTTAGTTAAGTTATATACTGTAATATAAAATGCTGGATATGTATCTTGATATTTTTCTCCAGTTTCATATGCAGTATATTCATCTGCTACTCTAAGTTCTTTTTCCATTCCTACATTAACGTTATTAGCTAACGAAGAAAGTTCTAATTCTCTTGCATCTGAGCAAGTACCTGCTTTAACACTTGATAGAGAAACAAACATTAAAGCAAAAAATAAAATTAATAATTTCTTTTTCATACCCTTATCCTACCATTCCATTCTATAATACAATTTTATCATGTATGGTTTTAATTTACAAGGAAATTAAGAATAAAATTAAATAAAAAAAATGAACTTTTTTCAAGTTCATTTAGTTATTAATTACATTCAGCCTTAAGTGACTTTGATCCAGTTGCATTGTTAATGCATGTAGCCCAACCGCAAGTGTCTTCAGCTGTAGCAGCATCATTAACTGTAGTCATTAGCATACCTACGATTGTTGGCACAAAGAATACTAATACAGCAGCAATAGCTCTTCTTAAGAATGACATTAATTGTTTTTTAATTTCATCATCTTTACCTGAAGTAACTGCTTTACCCATATCTAACATACCAAAAATAATTAAAGCAATAGGAATAACAATCTTAATTGCAACAACAGCAATTCCTAAAAGTCCCCACAACGCAGAAGTATTTGCGCAAAATGTTGCAGCATCAAATTCTAATATACTAATCATTATTATCTCTCCCTCTCTACTACAATTTTAGTAAAATATACACTTTATGTCAAGATTATTTTACATATTTACATGTATAATTATTAAAATTCATCTTTGTTTCTTAAAAATGGTGGAATGTCAATATCTCCAGTATCATCAAAACTATGAACTGATCTTGAAGAATATTCATCTACCTCATCATTATAATCATCATAATCATCTTTATTATCATCAAATCCTGTTGCGATAACTGTTACGATTACTTCATCATTTAAGTTTTCGTTAATTACTGCACCAAAGATTGTATTAATATCTGTCTTAGCAGCATTTCTAACTACTTCAGCAGCATCCTCTGCTTCAAATAATGTTAGTGAATTACCACCAGTAATATTAATAATTGCATTAGTAGCGCCATCTATTGTTGTTTCTAGAAGTGGAGATGCAACTGCAGCTTTAGCAGCTTCGATTGCTCTATTTTCACCTATACCAATACCAATACCAATGATTGCAGAACCTTTTTTAGACATTACTGTCTTAACATCTGCAAAGTCTAAGTTTACTAAACCTGCTACTGCAATTAAATCTGAAATAGATTGAACACCTCTCATTAGTACGTTATCTACTTCTTTAAATGCAGCCATCATTGGAGTAGTCTTATCAATTATATCTCTTAATCTATCGTTTGGAATAACGATTAGAGTATCTACATGTTTTTTTAATTCAACGATACCAGCTTCTGCTTGGTCCATTCTTTTTTTACCTTCGAATCTAAATGGTTTTGTAACGATACCTACAGTTAAAGCACCTAAGTCTTGAGCTATTTCAGCAATGATTGGCGCAGCACCAGTACCAGTTCCACCACCCATTCCGCATGTAACGAATACCATATCAGCACCTTTTAATGCTTCTTCGATTTCCTTTTTTGATTCGTTAGCTGCTTCTCTACCAACTTCTGGATTTGCTCCAGCTCCTAATCCATTAGTAATATTCTTACCAATTTGTAATTTAGTTTGGGCTTTAGAAACATTTAAAACTTGTAAATCTGTATTAGCAACAATAAATTCAACACCGTTAACTCCTGCATCGATCATTCTATTAACTGCGTTGCATCCACCACCACCAACACCGATTACTTTAATTTTTGCAATTTGATCTTGTACCATATTATCCATTCCTACACTCTCCTTATTAATCTATAAAATAGCTAAAGAATTTGTTAATAACTGAGTCGTTATCAACTTTATTTGATATACCACTAAATTCTTGTTGCTCGTCTAAACTAAATATTGAATAATCTTTATCTTTTAATAGTTCTAATTCATTATACCATTTAATTAATCCAATTACACTAGAATATTTATTATTTCTTACTCCTAGTTCATTAATAGTACCTATACTAGCACTTTTTTGATATACACTGTTAAGTGTTTTTTCAAAGCCGCTCATCTCTGTGATACCGCCAGTTACTATTATATAATTAATTTCTCTTTTTGTTAAGTGATTTAATTCTTTTTTAGTCTTTTGTAAAATCTCTTTTAATCTTGAATATACTACTTTGCTTATCTCTTGATTGTTAATAACTACAGTCTTATTATCTTTTGATAATACTTCAATATCATCTTTTATTGATGATAGACTTGGATGAGCAAAAGCAAATTCTTCTTTTAATTTAATAGCAGTATTTAAATCAACTTTATAAATATATGCTATATCATTATCTATATTTCTTGATCCTATTTCTATATTAGATAGATTAGTAATTATTCCCTTATTAAATATAGATATTGTTGTTTTAGAATGACCTATATTTATTATAGCAGTTACACCTTTATTTGTTTTATCATTTTTAAATGTGTAATAATCACCTATTGCATCTATAGATATATCAACAATATCTAAATTTAATTTATCTAATATTGATAATATCTTATATACATTATTTTTGGGTGACATCATTAATAATGTTTTAACACTTAAAGTTTTACTAATCATATTCTTTGGATCATTAACTACTTCATTATTATCTAATTTAAAACTCATTGGTATTGCATTAACTAATTCCATATTATCTGGAACAATACCTTTATAACTTTCAAGTATAGATCTTGAGATATCACTACCTTTAATAGTTTCACTTTCAATTTCTATTTTAGCTTCACCTATAGTAAATTCTAAATCATATGAAGGTATAATAGCAATTAACTTCTTTATTGGTAAATTAAGTTTTGATTCACTATCTTTTAATACAGTTTCAATAGTTGTTTGTAGTTCTTCTTCACTTGTTATTTGTCCTTTTTTAATACCTTTAGTTTCACTTTCAGATATACTTAAGGTATTAAACTTATTATTAGTCATTTCTCCAACTAATAATTTTGTAGTTTTAGAACCAATATCTATTACTGCCATTATTTTACGCATATTAGTGATTTCTCCTTTCTACTATACTTAAAATAATTATACTAGATATAAATTATTTTTTCAATTATAACAAAAATAATTTTTGATTATATTTAATTTTTATAGTAACTAATTATTCTTTGTTTTATTTCATCATCACTAAGAGATTGGTAAGTATTTTCAATTTCTAAAGCTAATTGTTCATCTTTCCAAACTATACCATTACTTCTATCTTCTTCTCTCATTTGATTTAAATAACGATAAAAAGTAGATTTTGTTATTTGTATTGCTCTAATTGTATCTGCAGATGATAGAGAATATGATGATACATCTATTGTAGTATTAGCCGAATACGTCCCAATAAGTTTTGCTGATGTTCCACTAGCTGTTCATTAAAAAAATACCTGATTACAATTCAGGTATTTTTAAATCGAACATCTAGTGAAATAAAAACGTTAACTAATGTAGGTACAATTACAGCAGATAATCAAGCGTTCGATATTTCTGCATTATCAACAAATTATAAATCATTAACAAAAGATAACTTTGTTGTTACTACAAGCAGCGGAGGTTCTGGTAGTGGATTAAGTTATTATGGATATGCAAGTGCTAGTTTTTCACCTTGTACAGTTAATGGATATAATTCTGATACTGGAATCCTAACTGTATCACGTGGTACTATCACTTTGAATTATCCTGGTAATAATGGTAGTTCAACTCCAAGATATCAAACAGGTAAATTACAAGGTACAGTATATATGGTATATTAGAAAGTTGATTAAATATTATTTATACCATACTTTTACTGGAAAAGATGAACCATGATATGTAATGCTACGATTACCTGTAGTAAATGTTATAACATTGTCATTAACAGATATACTACCTATAAAATAACCAGAAGTTGACGCTCCTGCAGTATATCCAGTACTTGTTGTCAAATCTTTAAATCCTACAAAATGCAAAGTATCACCGCCATATGTGTCAGTAAAGTACCATCCAACAAAAGATGTTGGTGATTTAGACAATGTTATTTGTGCTGTGTTATTTCCTGTAACAAAAATTGTTGATGATTCTGATTCAGTCGTTCCTCCATTTGAGACGTTTATTGGAGAACTATAAAAGCCCGATGGAAATGTGATTTGTTCTCCTCCACCCAGGTTAAAATGATACTGATTGTTTTGAACATAATCACTTAAGTTTAATGGTGTAGATGTTGTTAGTGTTGAACTTCCATTTAAGTTTCCTGATGAACCTGAATATGCATCTCCTGTTGCAGTTGTTGGGTTTAATGAATGTTCTGTTACTGTATTTGTTGTAAATGTATATGTACATTTTGTTTTACCATTTACTTCTGGTATATACATTCCCCATGTATTTGTATCATACATTGATGTTATAGTATTATTATTTGAATCTTTACATTCTACATTTTGTAGTTTATATGTTGATTTATCTGGAAATGATGCTTGACTTTGTCCATCTACTACTGCTGCAATTACTATATCTCCATATACACCTACTTTCGCATTTATTAAAGAAAAATCTTTTGTTGATTCATATCTTGCAAATGCAAAATAAATAATTGTTCCAACTAAAAGTACTATAGACAATGCTATTGATGTTACTTTAATATATAACTTTCTATTATTCTTAATTTTTAATTTTGAGATAGACTTATCCCTTGTATTTTTTTTCATATTTTCTCCTACTATTGACTATTATTATTACGTCTTTTATTATATAAATAATATATATCATATTTTCAATTTTTTTTCAATAACGAAAAAAGATATAAATTTGTCAATATTTATATCTCTTCAGGTTTTCTTGTTAGTGTTCTATAAACTCTTTTTATTTCTTCATGAATTTCATAATAATCTTTATCTATTACAAGGGCATAGATAGAATCAGTTTCTATTTTAGTACCATTCATTATGAACAATCTCAATTGTTCTTCATTATAATTTTCTAATTTCATCATATATGGTACTGTATTAATAATATTGTAATTAATATCATAGCATGGTATACAATAACAACTATCAAGTAAATAATAATCATTATCTAGTAGTATTAAATTGTAGGTATGTAATTCTTCATCACACGTACCCATTATATAAGAAACTTTATATCCTAAAAAACTTAAAATATTTTCCATAACCGCAGTATATTCAGAACACATTCCACAACCCTTATTTTTAAAATCATGTAAAGAATGTTCTTTAGTTGGTTTTATAAATCTTCCATGACTATCTAAAACTAACGCGGAAATATCAGATCTTGTTAAATTACCAAATACTTTAAAATAATTTCTAGTATAGTAATATGCATAGCTAATTAATTCTATATCATTTTCAATACTTTTATCTTTAATAAAATTTAAAAATTCATATATAAATTCATGATTATTTACATAATAATAAAATCCAGCTGAACCCATTCTATTATTATCTTCTCTTAATCTTCCATAATATAATTTAACATTATCATGAATATAACTTGTAAAATATGTATTATATCGCACTGACATTTTTCCTTTTGAATCTGTTAAATCCATTCCTGGATATCCTAGATTAATTGGCAATTCATAGCCAATAAAATTATCTTCATTTAAATCTTTAGATTCTGCAGTTCTTCTTTTTATTATAAATTCTACATAAGCTTTAAGTTGCTTTTCATTTAATACTTTTGTATCTTCAAGTATTTCTTTTGCATTTAATTCCATTATTAACCTCTATATTTACTATTCTTTTTTAATAATTTAACCCAGCACATTGAATTACAATTAGGTTAATTAACTTTTTTGGATACTTAATTAATTTTTATAGACACTCAATTATCTTCCTCGATTAGAACTTTGATATTTACTTACTTGATAAAAGTATAATTTATCTTGCATTTCTTGTTCTAGTAGTGATATTTTTCTTAAATATAATTCTTTTTTCCTATCATCTAGTAATTTATTATACTTATTATATATAGCAGTTTTAACCATTCTTATTTCATCTAGTGCTATAGTAACACCTGTTGGATTATCATCAGAGTTAAAAGCATCATTAACTATCATTAATAATCTATTTAACATAGTATTAACTTTAATATCTACAACTTTAGTTATTAGTTTAGGATTAACTAAAGTTATTGATTTAACTTCTTCACTTTTAGAGTTAAACTTATATCCTTTAATTGGATATTCTAAGTTAATAACATCAAATATTTTATTTTTCTTTTTTATTACATATCTCATAAGTATCCCCCTTAACTTACTTTAGTAAGTCTGGTCTATTTTCTTTTGTTTTTCTTATTTGTTCTGTTTTTCGATATTCATCAATTTTTTTATGATCACCTGATATTAATACATCAGGAACTTTCATTCCTTTATAATCTGCTGGTTTAGTATAAGTTGGATAATCAAGTAAGTTATTATTAAATGAATCATTTTCATGTGATTCTTTAGTTATAACTCCATCAATTAATCTTGTTATTGAATCCACTAATACTAAAGCTGGTATTTCACCACCAGTTAAGACATAATCACCAATGGATAATTGTAGGTCTGCTAGCGAAAGTATTCTTTCATCAAAACCTTCATAGTGTCCACATATAATTATTAAGTGACTTTCTTTAGATAAATCATATGCTGTTTCTTGTTTATATAATTTACCTGATGGTGTAAGAATAATAACTTTAGACTCTGGTGTTCTAAGAGATTCAACACAATCAAAGATTGGTTGACAAGTTAATACCATTCCTGCTCCACCACCATATGGTGTATCATCAACTTTTTTATGTGGATCTTTAGAGTATTCTCTAAAATCAATTACATTAATTTCAACTTTATTATTTTCTATAGCTCTTTTTATAATTGATTCTTTAAAGAAAGAATCAAACATATTAGGAAATAATGTTAGTATATCTATTTTCATAATATTAGATCCTTTCCATTTTTAGTATGTATTTCTTTATTTTTTAAATCTACATTAATAACATATTCATCTACTAAAGGTATATAAAATTCTTTTACTCCACTTATTTTAAGTAATACATTAGATCCTTGATTATAATCTATTACTTTACCAATTACCTCATTATTATCTATTACCTTCATACCTATTAAATCATCAAGTAGATAATCATTTTCATTTAGATTTAAATCACTTCTTTTAACATATACATTTTCATATTTATATTTTAATACTTCATTGATATTGTTATATCCTTTTAAAGTAATCATATCAAACATCTTATGATGTCTATAAGTATTAATAGTTTCTTTAATATATGAATTACCAATATAAATATTAAAGTTAGGTTTAAATACTATTTCTTTTTTATCAAAATTACTTAGTAATCTTAGTTCACCTTTAATACCATGAGTATTAACTATTTTACCTATTAAAATATAATCCATAATATTACCCCTTATTCATAATCTTTTTTAGATACTTCATACATAATAATTGAAGTAGCTACACTTGCATTTAAACTTTCACACTTCTTATTCATTGGAATATATAAAGTTTCATCAGCATATGAAGAAATATCACTTACGCCTTGTCCTTCATTGCCAATTATTATAGCAATTTTTTCACCAAAATCAATATCATTTAATATTTTACCAGTATTAACATTAGTAGTATAAATAGTATAATTATTTTTCTTTATTTCTTTTAGGAATTCTTCTAGATCACATTGAATAATATTTTCATGGAATATCATACCTTCAGTAGATCTAATAACTTTATCATTATAAAGGTCTACAGTATTAAGTCCTAATACTATAGTATCAAAGTTAAAACATGCTGAACTTCTAATAATAGTACCTAAGTTTCCTGGATCTTGTATACCATCTAAAAGTACTAATCTATTACCATAACCTTTAGTTTTAAATTTCTTACATACACCAATAACATTAGATATAGATTTCATGTTTGATAGTTTTTTCATTACATCTTCAGAGATATAAGTTATTGGTACATCAAAATTACATGAAAAAGATTCTAAACAAAGTACTTCTTTTAGTTGATTCATTTTATAAGCTTCATTAACTAAGTGATCACCTTCAACTAAAAATAAATCTTCTTTGTCTCTAGTTTTTTTATCTTTTAATTTATTTAATTCTTTAATCTTTTTATTTTGTAAACTAGTTATAATTTCCATAATTATACCTCCCTTAACATCTTTCTTGCTTGTTTATAATATGGGTAACGTTTCTCTACTTCTGCCCAAAACTTAGGTGAGTGATTAGCTTGTAAGAAATGACATAGTTCATGAATACAAACATAATCAATTAGAGTTACATCTTTTTTAATTAATTCAGTATTTAAAGTTATAGTATTATTACCCCTGTTATTAACACCCCATCTTGTAGACATCTTTCTTACTCTTAATGTGTATTTAGGTAGACTATCAAATGTTAGTGCACATTTATCTAATCTTTCTTGGAATACACTAATGATTTTATCTTTAGTAAATTTATCTAACATCTTTTCATTTTTAACAAATATTAAATCACCATCAATTATTGGTTGTTTAATACTTTCATCATAAATAATTGTATATTTATCACCTAGATAATAATAAAAATTATTATTATCTACTTCTTTTAATTTAGATTCATACATTTTTAATAATTTCTTTTGGTTTTTATTTATTACATCAAGTATTTGATTTTTAGTAAATAATCTATTGCATGTTACATGCATTTTTAAATCATCATTAACTCTTATATATAAATTCTTATTAGATTTATATTCTATTTCAACATCAATTAAATAATCACCTAAAGATACTTGCATATTAATCACCTTGTTTCTTTATAATTATAACAAAAAAAAGTAGATTATTCATCTACTTATTTGTTGTTCTTATATTGCTTTTTCTAGTTCTAATTAAAGTTCTTTCTTGTTTATAATCACTAGAGTTATGTTTAGTATTATCTCTAGCAATTTGATAAGGACTTTGTGATATTTGAATTAGTTTTATTTTTTCAATTATGTAGTTATATAATAGTCTATTCATTATTTCTTCTTAGCCGCACTTTCTATAAATGTTGCAAATACACCTTCTGGTCTATTTGGACGAGACTTAAATTCTGGATGGAATTGAACTCCAATGAAATGTGGATGATCTTTTATTTCAACGATTTCAACTAAGTTAGCTAAATCATTAATACCAGAAATAGTCATACCATTTTCTTCGATTACTTCTTTATATTTGTTATTAAATTCATATCTATGTCTATGACGTTCTTGAATATGTTCTTCTTTGTACGCTTTATATGCTAAAGTACCTTTTTTGATTGTACATTCATAGTTACCTAAACGTAAAGTACCACCCATGTTTAGAATTCCTTTTTGGTCATCCATTAGATCAATTACTGGGTTCTTGCACATTGAATCAAATTCAGTTGAAGTTGCATCTTCTAATTTACATACGTTTCTTGCAAATTCAATTACTGCAAGT
>OCVV011325455.1_pt1 | contig 11242 bp, 11 predicted proteins | sample 1539721 | NCBI WGS metagenome assembly OCVV01 (sample SAMN02144230, study PRJEB22623) | gut metagenome | biome: sheep rumen | host: Ovis aries | place: New Zealand | reverse complement strand
ACCTGGTTTCTGATAGCCCTGTTTGTGATGCATCTCCTGACCGATGTGCTCAATCGCCACCAACATGGGAAAAGCCTCATGCTGCTTCTCTCTATCCTCACCATGCTACTCTATGGTGCCAACAAGTACTATCACTATGCCCCCTATATTACTTATCACGGCTTGATACGTTGCCTTTGTTTCTTCTTCCTGGGCAACCTCTCCCAACAGTGGGGGTACCTCAAAACACTCAACTTAAAAAAAGACCTGCCCATAGGCATCTCCACCCTATTGGCAAGCCTCATCCTCTTCTACTGGCATATCAACGAAAACATATTCCCCCTCCATATCATATTATATTATGTTGTAAACTTCGTATCTGTTTATGCATTTATATATCTTTCAAAAACGCTCAACCACATCAAGAACCGCATCATTACCCTCATCTCCTTCAGCACCATGCTCATCTTTGGCCTCCACCGAATAATGATTGGCGTGATAGATTTCGGTATAGAGATAATCCTCCATCGCCAGAACGTCATTTATGATCAGTACGAATGCCTTATATTAGCACTCACGATAGAACTCATACTGCTACCCATCAGCACCTTCCGAAGCATATGGCCATTATTATTGGGTAAAAACATCTTTTACAAAAAATAGCATTTTAATTTGGATAATTAAGATATAATTCATATCTTTGCAGAGATATCAGCATACAGCTAATTAATTATTATGATAAGAATATAAAAACGCGAAGAATGTTGTGGATGTACTATCGAGTTCACAATTCCAGAGAAGTATATATTTTGTTACTTTATTGGCAATCGCTACAAAGAATATATGGACATGGTAGAAGACGTAAAAAGGAAGACAGGAATCAACGATGTCATTACCATTGACTGTACAAATTGCAAAGTCAACTATGGCAATGGCATATTATATAAAGATGGTGGTCCGTACGAATTTGTATATCTTCTTAGCCATGCATCATTTATTTGTATGGACTCCTTCCATGCCACTATTTTTTCCATAAAATTTAGGAAAAATTTTGCTCATATATTTAAGACAAACGACAACTGCAATACAGAAAATTCACAAAATATAAGAATCAAAGATTTACTCTTACGCTATCATCTACAAGACCACATTTACGATGAAAAGGTAAGCAACTGGTTAAAGCCCATATATTAGGATTATATAGAAAAGATTACCGATTCTGAAATTTCCGAGTCCTTGTTGTATTTAGAAGAATCCATTTAACTATAAAATATACATGGAAACTTGAATTATTTAAAAAAAAGCATTATTTTTGCAAACGAAATATTGACTGTATGAGTTATAACCCCAAGAATACTGCAAAATATGGAAGAAAAAGATTTAAGCATAATTATTCCCGTTTACAATGTAGAGAATTACATACGTAGTTGTCTTATTAGTATTCTTAGGCAAAATTTAGACGAGAAAAGCATCGAGATTATCCTTATTGATGATGGGACTCCTGATAACAGCATAGGTGTTATTGAAGATTTAATTAGGCAACACCAATGCATTCAGGTTTTTCACCAAAACAACCAAGGCCTATCTGCCGCTCGCAACCTTGGAGTTAGAAAAGCTAAAGGTAAATACATCCTTTATGTTGACTCTGATGACTTATTAGTAGAAAATAGTTTAAAACCGATATTGGATGCCGCAATAAACACAAACGCAGATCTAATTGTTTGTGATTACATTGTACAGTTAGAAGACGAAAACATCTCTAATGAAATTAAAAATGTAAATACATTTAAAGCCATCCATAAAAATGGCCATCAACTTTTTCTTGAAGATTTAAACCCTGACGAATGCTATGTATGGAGAACAATGTATCGCAAAGGGTTTCTTGAGAATATCGGCATAGAATTCTGTGAAGGTATCAGTTTTGAAGACATTCCCTATTCACAAGAGTGTTATATCAAAGCAAAAAAATGCGTTAGGGCATCTTATCCATTTTACATTTATAGGAGGAGACATAATAGTCTATCTTCTGCAATTAACACCCAAACGACTTTGGACCTTAATAAGGTAATTGAGAAAGTATGGTTTCTTACAGGAATAAATAACATTTCCTTAAAAGAACAAGAGCGACTTAATGATAACCTATTTGCTACATTCTCTCTCAATTTGTGGTATATTGCACACATAAAAGCCATATATAAGGATAGAAATGAAATTGTAACAGACCTAATAAAGAGAGTTCCTGATTTATATTTCGCAAACGGATTAAAACAAAAGATTGTTTCATTCTGTTTTCGTAATATGCCAATGATATATCTTAAAATAAGATCAATAATCTGAATTATACCGCACAAATAGAATGGAAAAAATAAAGATCATTGTTTGCTGTCACAAAGATGACATATATAAGAGTTCAGAAACTTTTATGCCTTTACATGTGGGAAAAGCCATTTCAAAGTATAATTTAGGTATACAAGGAGATAACACTGGTGAAAATATTAGTGCCAAAAACGCCAGCTATTGTGAACTTACCGGAATATACTGGGCTTGGAAGAATTTAAAAGATGTCGATTATATAGGCTTTTGTCATTATCGAAGATATTTTGACTTTAACCATTTAGGGCGTCCTTTTTTTCCAAAAACCTCGTTTAATACCAATCAGTTTGACGAGTTGAATCTAAATATAAATAAAGAAACCGAAAAATGGCTAAAGGAGGGAGGTTGCATTATTTCAAAAGCATGCCATATACATGCATCACTTTACATGCAATACTGTGAGGGACATTATAGCCCTGACATCAAATTATTAGGCGATATTATACGAGAACGTTTCCCTAAAAAATACTTTCAGGGCTTTGTTGATTCTATGATAAAAAGCAATCTCTTTTCTCCATACAATATGTTTATTATGAATTGGAAAGATTTTGACTCATATTGTACATGGCTATTTAGCCTCTTGGAGGAAGTTGAGAATAAAATAGACATTACCAACTATCCATCATATCAAAAACGCATCTTCGGTTTCATGGGTGAAAGACTATTAAATTTGTATATCAAAGCAGAAAAAATGAAAGTTAAGCAAATTCCCGTTATAATGATTGCAGATGAAAACGATGACGAGAAAATGCCACTTTACAAATTTCTTGCAAGAAACATCATCAGAGATCTTGCAACAAAATTAACAGCAGAGGTCCCTATTGTCAAATAAATACTCATCTGGCATCATCATTTTACGAGACTTTGAAAAAGATTCACCCAAATCGGCATAATCGCAGAATCTCTATATCGTTGAGAAGAATGAGCTGCCTGTTTTCCCATTTTCATGCGAAGTTCCTTGTTTTCAATCAAATTACATAACTGATTTTCAAAGAGCTTTTCATCTCTATTAGGAATTAAAAAGCCATCAACGCCATCTGTAACAATTTTTGCCGGTCCAAAAGGACAATCAAAGGCAACCACTGGAAGCCCACAGCTCATTGCTTCCGGTATAACAAGACCAAACGGCTCATACAATGAAGTAACTACCAGAATTGAACTATTCATATAACAATTAAATATATCAGGAGATGGCTCATTTACATGAATATTTGAATTCAAAAGTTCAGCCTGGCATATTAGTTCGTTACGCATTTCACCTGCACCAAACATATCAAGACTCCAGTCCGGAAAACGAGAATGTACATTCTCCCATATTTTAAGCAAATCTGGAATTCCTTTCTGCTCCGTATAACGTCCCACGAATATTACACGCTTATTCTCTAAAGATGACAAGCGACGAGTAGAATTAAGATGAACGATATTGGTAATTACAATAGAATTTAGGAATCTCGACCAATCATCTGCATCAGGTTGGTTCAATGCTACTAAACAGTCAAACTTCCTGGCATTTTTGGTTAATATCCGCATTTCTATTTCCCCAAGCAACCACTCTTTAAGATTTCTACGACATCGCAGATTATTACTCATTATGTATCGACGATCAATATGAGACTCCAAAATACGTCTACTCGGTATAGGACAATTATTCACCATTTTTACTGGCTTAGAATATGAGGTCGTAGTTATCACAATATCAGGACGGTATTTCGCTATAAAATTGTCATAACGTTTTTGTAGGACTTTATCCAATCGCCACCATTTATATAGACGTAATAGAAAATTACACTTATAACATAGATAATAACGCATGTCAAGATCCACATGTAAAATCTTGGGTGACAAATGAAATGCCAAAGGACGTGCACATTGCTCATAAGTCAAAAGAGCTATCTCATAACCTTCATGATCAGCCAAATAATTCATCTTATCAGCAAGGATACGCTCTGTTCCCGCCCGCTCCACAAAACGAGGAAATATGTAAACTATTTTCATATCCATTTAATCAATTTTCCAACAACAAGCACCAACTTAATAGCTATTGGGGAAGGTAATCGATTAAGAACATAAAAAAACATAAGAAAACTTTTATAACGCTTAAAAGACAAAATCTCAAAGAATGTCACAGGACATTTTAATTCATCAGCAATTTCCGAATCTGACAAGTATTCTGTGAAACGCTTACGATGACGTAGGGCAACACATACAGCACGGAACTTATGTTTCATAACTCTTGCACAATGCACATCATAAAATGAACGCCCTTTCAATCGAGAACATCGTTCCGTCATAATTGCGTCCGTGTTAAATCGTTCATGTATTTCCCTAATTGGAATCATCTTCCTTGACATATATCCCATTATCGAATTAGGACGTGCAACATAGTTGTAAGTTATATCAGGCATGATTATTGCACTTGAAACTTCGGAATAATAGTCGGACAGGAATAAAGCATCTTCGTCTTTTCTACCAGAAAAGTACAGATTGTTGTTTCTGAGAAAATCAACTGAGAATAAGATATTCCACACCACAATTGCTATATGCCATCGCAAATCCGCACAGACATACTTTGCAAAAGCATCTTTACCATGAATATAATGAAATGATGTATATTGGTATGTTGGCAATTCTTCACCAGTGTCCCAAGCCACTTTACGATGGGAGGCAATTGTCACATCCGTATTGTATTTTTCAGACTGAGCGCACAGCAACTCTATAGCATTAGATTCTATATAGTCGTCAGAATCAATAAAATAGACATATTTCCCTTTACATTCCTTTATTATCGTATTACGTGCTTCTCCAATTCCTTTATTATGAGGATGTTTAATAATACGAATTAGTTCACCATTACCATGTGACATCTTTTGTTTCTCTACAATCTGCATAGATTGATCAGTACCACAATCGTCAACAATAATTATCTCAAGATTCTTATATGTCTGATTCAAAGCGGACAACAAACATTTCTCCACATAAGCTTCCGCATTATATACAGGAATACCTATAGTTATAAGTGGACAATCACTATTATGCTTGCAATTGGATATCTCCATAATTATTATTCTATTAATTACATAATTGACTAAATAATTGCACCCATCGAGGCATGATGATATTTTCTCTGTATCTTTGAGAAGACATTCTTCCCGCCTTACCCATTTTTATTCTCATGTCTTCATTTTCTATTAACAGACAAACCTTATCCGAAAAATCATTAATATCCCTATTTTTAATCAAAAAACCATCAACACCATCAGAAATAATATCCGCGGGTCCATAGGGACAATCAAAAGCCACGACAGGTATGCCACAACTCATTGCTTCAGGAAGGACCAATCCAAACGGCTCATATTTAGACGTTAACAGAAGAATAGAATTTTCCTTATATCTATCTAACATATCAGAAGATACATCATGTACGATTATATTGGAGTTTAATTGACTGATTTCTGTCAACCAAGCTTTCATCTCGTCGCCATACCCTCCATAGATATGAAGTTGCCATTCTGGATATTTCTGATGTACAATTGACCATATCTTCAACAAACTAGGATAATCTTTCTGTTTAGTAAACCGCCCTACAAAAATAACAGACGTAGCAGAACAATTACTAAGTTCATTACTTGTGTTAAGAGACACGATGTTGGGTATTACACAAACACGAGAAGTATATTTTCGCCATTCCTGCGCATCTCCATTTGTTAATGCCACTATCATATCGGTTTTCTTTAAACACAATTTCTCATAATACAAATATAGCTTACGCAAAATTCCATCATTCTCAAATGATTCGCATAAACATGAAGAATGAGATTCAAACACAAGAGGGATATCTCCTTTTATTGAGATTATTTTACTCACATATTCCAAATATGCACATACAATAATATTTGGAGAGAAATTTCTAATTATTCCTGCAAGACGATTCTTAAATAAACGAGTCAACTCATGTCTCGTTTTCAATCGTTTCCAACCAGAATAATCATATTGCTTATAGTAAAGGATATCCAAATCAAAATATTGTACATTTGAATGTATTGGAAAACTTAAAGGCTTATCGCTTTGGTTGACAGTCACGATACACACTTCACAGCCGTTTTCTGCAAACCAATTAACCTTTTGAGTTAACACCCGCTCTACGCCTCCATGGATAGCCAATGCATCAGTAACGTACAATAGTCTCATTTTGAAGACTTGGGTTTTACTAAATTATCATCACTATCCTCATAATGATCCTTTTTGAAAAATATTCGAGAGATTCCTTTACTTTGAATCTTGACATGCTGCACAAAGCTCTGCCACATGGATTGATTGCCAATGGTACCATAGCCCGTTATCGCACGGCAACGACTATCGCGAACGAACTTGATCTTTCCGTATTTCTTCAATGACAAGGCCATCGACCCATCTTCACCTCGAATGATATCCACTCGATATTCTTCCTGGCGACCATAATCGGCATTATAGGCAAACACCAATCCACGGACACTCAACTCGGGACGCTTAAAATGCTGTACCCAAAGAAACAGGTCACGACACATTTCGAATAGTTTCAGCCCCAACTTGCTATGATTAGCATCGGGGAAATAGCTCCAGGTAGCAGAAACGGCCACAACTCCAGGTTTCATTAATTGATCAAGCATCAACTCATAATACATAGGAGGATAAAGCGTATCACTATCAACATCGAAATAATATTTTCCACGTGAATGCTGTAAGCCACAACGACGTGCATATCCACACGAGTGTTGATATTCGGTATAATATGGGATTCCTGATTTTTCGAATATCTCGGCAGTACGATCTTTAGAATCGTTATCAACACCGATGATTTCAACGGGGTATTTGCATTTTATCTCACTGATAGCCCATAGACATGCCTGCAAATGAGTTTCCTCGTTATAACCAATAATAACAATTGAAGCTATAGGGTGATCACTTTGCAAAGCTGCCAGCCGCTGACGAGTACCCTCAATAATTTCTTGAGGTACCTCGCTAAATGGTTTCCCATAAATGCTCAAATATTTATCATACCAATTGGACATAAGCTACACATCAATGTTTTGTTGGCGAAGATAAGCATTTTCTGACAAACCACCAAATTTTATATCAACTTTTTCAGTTTTCCAACACACCAGATAACACGGACGCACCAAAAAGCAGGCAATTTACCTAAAACAAACAATATAATGTTCTTACCACGAGACTGGCGGAATTTACAGACTTGACGAAAACTTGCAGGATGTCGCATCAAAGACTTGATTTCCCAATTCTGCACCTCAGGAACAATATCATTTCTACGCTTAAGGATATTGCAAGCTATATAGAAATCTGTCATAACAATATTATAACACCGATTGGGAAAATAGGTCTTATCCGACAAACGAGAAGATGATTTTTTCAGACAACTGATTGCTCGAATATTTTGCCAAACTTCATGTTTCGAGATTGCTTCCCGATATTGATAATGAGAAAGTGAATGAGACCTACAGATATAACTATATGTAACATCAGATGACAGAACTGCACGTGAAATATAAGTTACCAGATCAAAAGTAAACACCAGATCTTCCCAATAGTTTGTATCAATAAAACGAAGATGATTTTCACGAAGAATGTCCATCTTTACCAGATAATTACATGCAGAAGCTTGGATTCCAGCATATTTGCGATAAGCAAAGGCAGCCAACTCATCTTTTTGAGTAAAATGAACGTCAGGATACTGATATAGTTCCTTATGCCCTGACAATTCTATCTTCTCATAAGAACCAAATACTATTTCTGCATCAAACGAACATACATGAGACATCAATAGTTCAATCGTCTTCTCTGCTATGACATCATCAGAATCCATGAAATACAGGAACCGTCCTTTGGCATTGTCGATGATTTGATTTCGAGATGCAGAAACGCCAAGATTTTCTTGATGAAATATCAAATGTATGTCATTTCCTCTTGGATGTGTACGTATAATCTGCCGAATAGTTTCCAATGAGCCATCACAACCAGCATCATCAACAATCAAGAATTCTATAGACGGATATGTTTGAGCAAGAGCAGACTCCAATGACCTGCGGATATAATCAGCAGACTTGTAAACCGGAATACCTATCGTTACATCATACATCATCTTGCTGCATCAGTTCATCAAATAATTGCTGCCATTGTTTACCTACAGATTCTATATCATATCGCATAGCCATCTGCTTGCCCTTACTGCCCATTTCCTGACGTAAGTTTTCATCATCAATTAATCGCAACAATGACTCTGCGTACTTCTCTACATCAAATGGTGGAATCAGAAATCCGTTTTCTCCATCAGCTATTATTGAGCGGGGACCATTTTCACAATCAAAAGAAATGACAGGCAAGCCACACGCCATAGCCTCAACAAGAACCAAACCAAATCCTTCAGTTCTAGATGGTTGAGCTAATATAGAACTCTTTAAATATTCCGCCTCAACATCGACTATACTACTATTGAGATGACAACGTTTCTTATCAATCGAAAGTTCATCCATCAATTTGACGTATGGAGTCGGGTCACCCATAGCAAACACCTCAAGCTGCCAATCACGACATTTTTTTTCGACAATCGACCATATTCTCAACAGAAGATCATATCCTTTTTCGTAAGAGTAGCGTCCTACAGTTATTACACGCTTAGCCGTTAAAGGACTGGAGTTCACGACCTTAAAAGACAACGGGTCTGAAATCATTTGTATATTCGACAGTTCTGGCCACTCTGAGACAGCATCATCAGTCAATACTACGAGTTTATCTAATCGCATCAGACTCGAAACGACTCTATCTTTCCACCATTTAAAAAATGACAATTCAAAAACATTAGAATAGCGATTATCTACTCCTCGATAATTACTTCTGCTCAGATGCTGTTCACCTATTTTTTTACTGCCATCATTTATGTCGTTGATAAAGTTTATTTCCCTACGTAATGTCGTTATCGTTATGTCGGGGCGAATCCTTAACAGCTCGCTCGTCAGCATTTTCTTATATGCTTTCTGTTTTTTCAGATATAGCAATATCTTCTTTAAAAACGGTACATTCCATGTTTCCTCAAAGTTTAAGCCAAGATTGATAACCTTAACCTTATCCGAAAGCGGGAAGAAAGAATTGCCATTTTTACCCTCTGTGACAATAATTGTCACATCATGCCCCAAGACATCAGCAAAATAGTTTGCTTTTAGAGAAACAACACGTTCTGTTCCTCCTGCAGAATACAATGCTGGGGTACAATAAACTATGGTGTACTTATCGTTTCTCATACAAGTCTTTTTTCCCTTTTGGATGCAAAAGTACAAATTTAAACTGAAAAACACAAAAAAGTGCCTATAAATTTGGCTACTAACAAAATAATAGTTAACTTAGCCGATGTTTTAAAATATAGATCATGAAGAAGGTTCTGTTTTTAATATTTCATGGGTTTGATCCCAACAATGGTATCAGCAAAAAAATATCATATCAAGTAGATGCCTTGGCACAATGTGGTTTGGAGGTTCATTTATGCTATATGGATGAAAAGGACACCAAAAAGAGGATCATTGACCATGAAGTCATTGCTGATTATGGAAAGGGCTTTTTAAGCAAGATACGCAAACGAACTGAATTCTCTTCTATTTCCAATTATGTCAAGGACCACCATATTGACCTTGTATACATTCGTTCTAACCATAATGCCAACCTGTTTACTATAAACATGGTCAAGAAGATGAAAGCATACGGAGCAAAGGTCGTTATGGAAATACCGACATATCCTTATGACACTGAATATGAAGCACAAGGTATAAGCCGACAAATTTTCCAAGATAAGATTTTCAGGAATCAACTTGCCAAGAATTTAGATGCCATTGTTACATTCTCTGATTATGACAGAATATTCGGTCAACGCACCATCAAGATATCTAATGGAATAGACTTTGATAGTGTCAAAATGAAGACAACCATCAACGACACCTCAAAAGAACTCAACCTCATTGGAGTTGCTGAGATACACGAATGGCACGGATTTGACAGACTTGTAAAAGGCCTAGCAAATTATTATTCAAAGCCACAAGAGTATATTGTAAGATTTCATGTCGTTGGCTATTTCTTCTCTTCAGATATTGAAAACGAATTTAAAAGCATTATAGCAGACAACCACATGGAGGATTATGTCATTCTCTATGGAAAAAAACATGGAGAAGAACTCGACCAGATATTTGAAAAGTGTGATTTCGGCGTGGGAAGTCTCGGTAGGCACCGCGTAGGAATTGACAAAATAAAAACCCTCAAGAATAGAGAATACGCAGCCCGAGGTATTCCATTTATCTATTCTGAAACAGATAGTGACTTTGACAATAAGCCCTATGTATTGAAAGGTCCTGCTGACGAAAGTCCTGCAAATATACAAGACATCATAGATTTCTATAAAAAGAATTCCATGTCCCCCCAACAGATTAGGGAGTCTATTAAAGAATTATCGTGGAAGCATCAAATGGGACACGTTATAAAAGAGGTGCTAATCCCATAACTTTTTCCATGATTGGAGCCATATCATAATATTTATATTCGGCGAGATGCCCACCCAGAATCAGACTGGGGGTTTGATCGGCCAACTCCTTGTATCGCTGATAGAGGGCCATATTCTTTTCGTCGTTTACGCTATAGTATGGTTCCATACCTTCCTGCCACTCCGTAGAGTATTCACGAGAAATAACCGTCTTCGGACATTTATAAACATCATCGCCAAACATCTCAAAATGCTTGTGTTCGATGATACGGGTATAAGGCACCTCAACATCGGTAAAATTCATAACCGCATTACCCTGATAGTTAGGAATATCAAGGATTTCTTCCTCAAAACGGACCGTACGATATTCAAGTTTAC
>OCVV011360253.1_pt1 | contig 11244 bp, 11 predicted proteins | sample 1539721 | NCBI WGS metagenome assembly OCVV01 (sample SAMN02144230, study PRJEB22623) | gut metagenome | biome: sheep rumen | host: Ovis aries | place: New Zealand | reverse complement strand
TATGATTTGCGGCGACACGCCGGGCAGAAAAACAGAAAAAGGCGCCGGAAGCCATCTTCGGACGGCTTTCGGCACCTTCAGGGTACCGGATTGACCTGGAGCCTTTTATCAGAACGGCCTGCTTGTGCAAGCCCGGGAACAGCTTATGCTGACCGGCGTATAAAGTATCACAGGGATCCTGTTTTGTCAATCCCGGCTGCAGAAGCCGCGCCCCGGCGGGGCACAAAGGAGACGACAAGGGAAAAACCCTGTGGTATAATGATCCGAACGAAGGGGAAGAAAAGAGAAGAGGGGGAAGCTGCATGCTGAAGTACGCAGTGATCGGATCGGGATACAGGAGTGAGTTCTTTGGAAGAATCGCCCGGGCCGTGGCGGATCCGTGGAAACCGGTGCAGTCGGAACGGATGCCGTGGCACAGAACCGTCCCCATGACTCAATTCAGGGATCCGTATTGACTGACGACGTCGTCAATGGTGGCGGCACCGGTTCCGACCTGATAAGCCGCGTTCCGGACCTGCACAAAGAGGGCATCGGTAATCCCGATTGTTTCAGGGCACAGCACCCGTTCAGCGGGCACCTGGCCGAAGGGCTCATACACAGCGCTGAAGGACAGATCCTTTGTCGGCGTAACAAGACGTTTTGCCAAAGCCATTTTATTCAGTTCTTCACGGCTGATCAGAAAGCGCATAAACTCGTTGGTCATGTCCAGGTTGTCACAGGTTTTGTTCACCGAGAATTCAATGGAAGGACTGTCGATAAAATAGCCTCCGTCTTCCGAGAGCGGAATGGGGACAAAGGTATAGGTGAAAGGATTTGCGGAAAACGCCTCGGACTGGCTTTCCCGTTTGCCTGTTCCGGATACGGTATCTCCGGTGCAGATCATCATGGGGACATCCCCCTCAAAGAAGCGAAGAATCACCTGCGTATAGTTATCGCTGATCCCGCTGCATTGATCCAGGTTGATATAGCCGCTTTCGATCAGCTGCATCATCGATTCCAGGCTGCGGCGCATGCATTCTCCGGCGGAAGGATTCATCCCATTCGCGGCCTGAAGCGCTTCGGGATCGTCCGCCAGGGCAGCCACGACCTCCGGATACACCAGGATGCTCATGAGGCAGCTGGAAGGCCCCGCGCTGTAGCCCATCATCGGACTGGCAAAGCCTTTGCTCAGAAACACCTGGCATGCGGCCAGCAGCTCTTCCCAGGTGGTCGGAACCTGCAGCCCTTCCTTTTCAAAAAGGTCGTTATTCACCAGCATCCCGTAGTTCCTGGCGAAAACCGGCACCGTCAGCAATTGGCCGTCGGCATCATATCTCAGCAGGTTCGGACGGATGCATTCCAAATCCAGGCCCAGATCGGGATCGGAAAGATCCTCCATATGCTCAAAGGCTGTCCGATAGTTATCATTTCCGTACATCCACGGAAAAGAGAAGAAAATATTCGGGGCATTTTTGCCTTCCAGCACCATGCCCAGCAGGTTTTCATAGTCATCCGGCTTCCAATAGGTCAGCTCCACATTGGGGTAAAACTCATTAAAGCTGTCGAATTCAGCTTCCAGCGCCTCAAAGTTGGAATAGCTTCCGACCACCGTGATCTCGCAGCTGGTGCTTGTATCCAGCCTTGGCTGAAAGACGCCGGCGGATTCCGCGCCTGCCGGGCTGGCGCAGGCCATGGAGATGACGGCAAGCAGGACAGACAGGATGACGCAAAGCATTTTCCTCATTTCTTTTCCTCCTTGATTCTGCGAATCTCTTTGATCACAAGTTTCAGATCAACCGGTTTTGCAATATGACCGTTCATGCCTGCCTGGATACATTCCGCCACGTTTTCAGAGAAAGCGTCAGCGGTCATGGCAATGATGGGAACGGAGGCCGCCCAGCTGTTTTCCAGCCTGCGGATCTGCCGCGTCGCGTCCAGGCCGTTCATTTCCGGCATCTGGATATCCATAAAGATCAGGTCATACCGGCCTTCTTCGGCCTCCGCCATTTTTTCCACGCAGATTCGTCCGTTTTCCGCCCGCTCGGATGTGATGCCAAACATGCTCAGCATGGCGGAGATGATCTCCCAGTTGATATCGTTGTCCTCCGCGATCAGGATATTCAGTCCGGCCAGGTCGGAATAATCCTCCGTCGGTTCCACAGCCTTTACTTCCGTCCCGAGCAGCTCATTGATTTTCCCATACAGTCCGGAACGGAACAGCGGTTTGCTGATGAATCCGTTCGCCCCTGCCGCTTTCGCTTCCTCTTCAATATCCGACCAGTCATAAGCGGAGGTCAGCAGAATGGGAATCGGAGCGTTGATTTCCTTTCGGATGCGCCTGATCGTTTCGATGCCGTCCGGTTCCGGCATCTTCCAGTCCAGAATGACCACATTGTAATCCTTTCCGGCTTCATGCCGGCGACGGATCATTTCCAGCGCTTCCAGGCCGGAATTCGCCCGGTCCGTGCGAATTCCCAGTGACTCAAGCGTATCCGCCGCAGTTTCCAGCAAAACCGGGTCGTCGTCCGCGATCAGGGCGTCCACACCGTCGATTCTCATCTCCTCCAGCTGCTTTTCAGCAACCGGAAGATCCAGCGTAATGGTGAAGGTCGTCCCTTTTTCAGGCTCGCTCTGGCATTCGATGGTCCCGTTCATCAATTCGACCATCTGCCTGGTGATCGCAAGCCCGAGCCCGGTTCCCTGAATGCTGTTTACCCGGCTGTCCGTCTGCCGGGAAAAGGGCTGGTACATTTTTTCCAGGAACTCAGGGCTCATGCCGATCCCGGTGTCCTCAACGCGATAGATCAGTTTCACGCAGCCGTCCTTCTCGCTTTGTTCCTCCCGCAGGTCCACGGATACGCGGCCGCCGGGCATGGTATACTTGATGGCGTTGGAAAGGATATTGATGTAAATCTGATTCAGCCGAAGCTGATCCGCGTAAAGATACTCCTTCTCAATCCGATTGGTGCGGAAGCTGAAAATGATGTTTTTCTCCTTGATCATGGGCTGAGACAGATTCACCAGGTTTTCCATGGTTTCCACAATGGAAAAGGTGAGCGGACTCAGATTGAGCTTTCCGCTCTCCACCTTGGAAATGTCCAGGATATCATTGATCAGCGTCAGCAGGTGATTGCCGGCCAGGCTGATCTTTCTCAGGTTGTCCGCTGCAGCTTCCCTGTCTCCCAGGTTTTTTTCGGTGATCGTGGTCAGCCCGATGATCGCGTTCATCGGAGTGCGTATATCATGGGACATCGTAGAGAGAAAATCGGTTTTTGCCTTGTTGGCGGCTGCCGCTTCCCTGGCCATGACCCGAAGTTTTTTATTGACGGAATGCATATACAGGAAGTCCGTCGCCAGCAAAAGCAGCAATCCGAAGGAGATCACTCCAATCAGCACCCAGTTTTCCGTATCCGCATTCAGGTTGCTGACCGGCGCAAAGCTCAGCAGCACCCAGCCTTTTGTGGAGGTAATGGGCGTATGGGCGACAATACATTCCCTGCCTCTTGAATCCTGCATATTGAACGAGCCTGTGCCGGACAGGATGTCCGAAAACAGCTGATTCTGCGCCGTGATCCCGGGCTGGTTGTAGGACTTGTAGAACTCGAAGAAGCTGTTGCTTTTAAAGGAACGGCCCCTGATGACATAGCTGCCTTCCGTGTCGATGATGGAAAAATCCTCATCCCCATATTCTTCCTTGGGGAAAACCCACTTTTCCTCCAGGTTGGACACGGGAACGATGCGCAGCAGATAAGCCTGCTTCTTTTCTCCGCTTTCCGCATCCCGCACGGTGATCCTGTTGCAGAAGGCCAGGGACTGTTCCCCGTTCATGGGATTCGTATAGGTTCGGGTAACGTTGATTGCCTCACCCAGCTCCGCAATCCATGCCCCGTCCCCGAACAGATCCATCCGTGCATAAGAAACATCATAATCCTCTGTACTGTTCAGCTTCGGCCGGGTCGAACAGCCCGTCATGGTTTCCGTATCGATGAGGTGGGCGGACGTATCAGCCTTGGCATGGGTCGCCCGGATATATGCTGCCGCTTCCTCCAGCGTCAGATCCAGGCTGTTAATGTACTGCGCCCAGTTGTCACAGATCTGCTGTTCCCCTTCCAGGTAGTTTCCTGTTACCCGTTCCATGGCAATTGACGCATTGACGAAATGCTCCACCTGGGACCGGTAGTTTTCTTTTCTCTCGTAGTTGGAATACAGCGCAACGAAAACCAGGATGGCGCTCATCAGGGCGATGTTCGCCATGACGATCCACGATGTCTTCAGACGGCTCATTTCAACATTTCCTCCGGAGAAGGCAGAATAATATAACACTTACCTGTTATTCTACCACTTAAAGGCAGATGCAACAAGCTCGTTTTATGCGCCGGTCAATTGAACAGACCCTTCGGCGTTTCGGCGATCTCCTCCTTTGCCGGCAGTATCCTCAGAGATATGAAGGCCTGGAGCAATATGAAAAGAGCGATCAAAAGGTTCCTGTGCTGCAAATTTCTTTATGCACTGCAGTGCTCAAGGATGATTTCTGCGATCGCCTCATGTCCCGCATCATTCGGATGAATCCCATCGGCACAAAACAAGGACGGATAGTCCAGTCTGTCAAGAAGCCAGTTCCGAATATCGATCAACCTGCAGTTTTCACTTGCCGCTACTTCGCGGACCGCAGTCGCATACCGTTCCTGCCAACGATACATGCTTTCCGTATCATTCCGGAGATAATGCAGAATGTGCTCGGCATTCCGCTCCCGGCAGACCCACCGGTAAAAGCGGGTGGAGATCAGGGCCAGCGGTGTGACAAGGATCGGTTTCAGGGATCTGGAGCGTGCCTCCTGAACAAACCGGGTCAGGACCTGACTGAATTCATGCAGCGGAATCCGCCCGTCATGGAAAATCTCCGGTTCCTGCGAAACCGCATCCCAGTCCAGATCACTGTCATTACCGCCAAACTGAATAATGCAGGAAGATCCTGGTTCAATCTCCATGCGTTCGAAGGATTCCAGTCCCTGCAGAACCGTATACCCGTGAACCGCATAATTGCGAATCGGGAAACCCTTTCTCTTCAGCAGACGTATGCATCCCTGACGCGATACATGATAGACACCGTCTGCATCCAGTACAATTCCCTGAGATGTGGAATCCCCGAACAAATAGATTTCACCCATTTAAATTCCGACCTCGCAATCATGTAATCTAGTTCCAAAAACTAGTTTACATGATTTATAAAATACTGTCAACCTGTTCATTGAGCATTCGGACAGTTTGTGATATTCTTTCAGGGGGAGGAATGGATATGACACACGAAAAGATCCTTGAGCACCTGCAGGGCTGCCTGCTGCCGGACTGGGAAACCCTTCCGGATTTTGGTCTGTACAAAGATCAGATTATCTTATTTATCAACCGGGCTCTCCCGGGTGCTTCCGGACGGCTGGATCTGACCTCCAGTATGATCAATAACTATGTCAAAGCCGGTCTGATTGATAAACCGGCCGGAAAAAAGTACAGCCGGGACGCACTCGCCCAGCTGCTTATGATTGTTCAACTGAAACTGACCACCCCGATGGAACTTGTAAAAACGCTTTTGCATCCTGAGGATGGAACCGAAACAAAGGAACTGTATCTTCAGTTCCGGCAGTGTCAGGATCAGGTTCTGTCAGAATACAAAAAACGGGAAGAGTCCTCCCGCCTGCTGTATGCGCTGAAATCCTCTTCCTATCAATATATCATGCACCTTGCCGGTGAATGAATCCGGGCAAAGGTGATTCATACGGCAAAGGTGATTCATACGGCAATCACCTGGTGGACTGCGCGAATATCCATACCTTTGTGAACGCGTACGGTCCGAACCGGGAGAACGTGCGGGCGGCGGTGGAAAAGATTATCGGAAAGAGTGAATTCAGGGGCCGGGCGGACGAGACCGTGTTCTGCGGACGCTGGGATACCCGGCTGTAAAAAGAGGGGTAAGATGTCATGAAACAGGAATACATTGTCCTCAGTGAGCAGCGGAATGTCAGCTTAACGGCTTATCTGCAGCCTGTGGACGGCGAATTCGGCGGCTTGTCCGCCAGACCGGCGGTGCTGATCATCCCGGGCGGCGGATACCACTTCTGCTCCGACAGGGAAGCGGATCCGGTCGCCTTTCCCTATCTGAAAGCCGGATACCAGGCCTTTATCCTGCGGTATTCCCTGAATGAACAGGCAGCCTGGCCCCGGCCGCTGGAAGATTATGAGGAAGCTATGGGCATGATCCGGGAGCGGGCGGCTGAATGGCATGTGGCTCCTGACCGGATTGCCGTGATCGGTTTCTCCGCCGGGGGACACCTGGCAGCCTGCGCCGCGACGATGGCCGGGCACCGGCCGAACGCGGCGATTCTGGGCTATCCGGTGATCGACGGGGAATGCGCCCGGGATTACCTCCCATCGGCCCCGGACGTGCCGTCCGCTGTGGATGAGCATACCTGTCCGTGCTTTGTGTTCGCTACGCGAACTGATAATCTGGTGCCTGTATCCAACGCGGTGCACATGATTGACGCCCTGTGCGCGAACGGGATCGCCTTTGAAAGCCATATTTATGCCAACGGGCCCCACGGCCTGAGCACCGGCGATTCAGGCATCAATCACCTGCCTTTCAGCGGCAGGTATCCCGCATGGGTACCGGACAGCATCACCTGGCTGGAGGATGTGCTGGGGGGAATCAGGAGCAGCGGCCTGACTGAGCCGCGATTCGGCGGAAAAATCAACGGCAACCGGGAGAAGACCCTGAACCTGGACTGCACACTGCGCTACCTGGCGGAGCATCCCGAAGGGAAAAAGATCCTGGAGGAGATCACCGGAGGAAAACAGGACTTTCCGCCTGCGGCCGCCGGCGTGATCACCCTGCGGGACAGCCTGGCTTATATGGGGTTTGACGCGGAAAAGACGAAAGCGGTCGAGGCAAGGCTGCACGCGATTGAAAACAACTGACAGGGGGGGGATCTGATGACGCCATCCGGTTTTCTGATCGGTATCGATTCGGACGGTACCGCTTTCGACAGCATGAATATCAAACACCTGGATGCGTTTATTCCCGCGGCGCTTGAAATATGGCCCATGCGGGAGGAAACAGCCGCGCGTTTTACGGAAATCGAAAAGACGGTAACCCTTTTCTCCTCCCTGCGGGGAATCAACCGCTTTCCGGGACTGCTGGAGGCGTTTGAACGGCTTGCGAAAGAATTCCCGGACGAAAAAGGGCTCCCTGAACTTCATGACCTGCGCGCCTATATTCAGGGGGAGACCCGCTATTCGCCCGCAACGCTGAAGGCCTGGACGGAAGGCCATCCCTCCGCTGAGCTGGACCGGGTGCTTGCCTGGTCGGATCGGGCAGACGAACTGTTCACCAAAGCGTGCGAGGGGCTGATGCCTTATCCGGGCGTCCGGGAGGCTATGGAGAAAGCATGGCCGTCTGCGGCGATCGCCGTGGTGTCCTCCGCCGCAAAGGCGGGGCTGGAAAAAGACTGGGCGGCCGGGGGACTGACCCCGTTTGTGGACTATATGATGAGCCAGGAAGACGGGAGCAAGACAGCATAGCAGCAGAAAGCCATGTCCCGGTGCGGAGAAAACGTGAAGGCGCTGATGCTCGGGGATACCGACAGCGACGGCGTTTCGGCGCATGAAGCCGGCGACCTGTTCTATCCCATAATGCCGGGCGACGAGGCGGCCTCCTGGAAACGGTTCAGCGAGGAGATCCTGCCGCTGTTCCTGACCGGGAAATACAGCCCGGAGGAAGAAGCAAAATACTACGGAAAACTGAAGGAGATGCTCGGATAGGAGGGAAACATGGAATTTCTGATCAGAAGGGACGCAAAGCGTATACCGCACAAAAAACACTGGCAGTTCTGCGTGGGATCCGGCCACGCGCTGCTGGCGCTCCGGACGGATTACGCGAAACAGCTGAAATTTGTGCATGACGAACTCGGCATTGAACGTGTCCGCTTTCACGGAATCTTCTGCGACGACATGCGCACTTTCAACGACCTGTCCATGCAGATGGATATTGAAGGCGCGGGACAGTTTACCGAATACAATTTCAACGCCTGCGCCGCGGCATATGACAATGTGCTGGAGGCGGGGATGAAACCTTTCGTTGAGCTTTCCTTCATGCCGGAAAAACTGGCGCTGAAGGAGGAAGGAAGGCCGATGAAGGGCGGGTTCTTCTACCGGCCGAACATCGTTCCGCCGGCGGATTATGACGCATGGCGGGACTATCTGCAGGCATTTGTCCGGTTCCTTCAGAAACGGTACGGTGAGGAGGAAATCCGCAGCTGGTATTTTGAGGTATGGAACGAACCGGATCTTCCTTACGTTTTCTGGAACGGCAGCCGGGAAGAGTATTTCCGCTTCTACGCGGAGAGCGTGCGCGCGATCAAAGCCGTGGATCCGGAAATCCGGGTGGGCGGACCTTCCACCAGCGGCAGCAAATGGATCGGCAGCTTCCTGGATTTCTGCACAAAAAACAGCGTTCCGGCGGATTTTGTATCAACGCACCAGTACGCGGGCGATCCCGTTGGCGGAGTTGAGGATCAGGGCGACGGGGAAGGACAGGCCGGCGGATTTGAGGCGTGGCAGGCGCACCTGCGGGCTGCCGCGGCGGCGCTGAAGCAGGTGCAGGAGAAAACCTTCCTGGCAGGATACCGTGCGGTGACCCCGGACAAATCAGAAACGACGGATATTCCGGACGACCTCTTCCGGAAAAACGCCGCCCGGGCACGGGAACAGGCGAAAGGGAAGCCTCTCTTCTATACCGAATGGAACGAGAACGCCATCTTTTCCGCCTATACAAACGATACCCGGAAAGTGGCGGCATACGACGTGAAGATGGCCCTGGCTGTCGCGGAGGATGTGACCGGATCTTCCATCTGGTGCTTCAGCGATATTTTTGAGGAACTTCATCCTTTCCCGCAGGAGTTTCACGGCGGCTTCGGCATGCTGACCCAGCACGGTATTCCCAAACCGGTTTTCCATGCGATGAAGCTGCTGGCGGACGCGCCGGATACGCGCATCGACCTGGGAAAGGAAGCACTGGACGGAGAAATCGGAGCAGCCGCGTTTGCGGACAGCCGGGAGACGCACATCCTGCTTTTCCGGCAGAAGATGAAAAACCTGGATCTTCCGGGCGAGGAAGCCGTGATCCGGATCGAAATGCCGGACAAGCCCGAATCCGTCACAGTGAAACGCATCGACGAGACGCACGGGAATCCGCTCCTTGTCTGGGAAGAAATGGGATCCCCGGAAACGCTGACTCCGGCTGAAACGGAAAAGATCCGCCGGCAAAGCGCAGTACAGGCCGAAGAATGGCCCTATGAATGGGCGGACGGGATATTGACCATCCGCGCCGCTCTGGGCGTCAATGATGTGTACGGTTTTGTGATCCATAAATGAAAGGAGAAGAAGCCAATGAAAATGACATTCCGCTGGTACGGCAGCGCAATCGACCCGATCCCGCTGAAATACGTGAAACAGATTCCCGGCATGACCGGCCTGATGGGCCTGCTGGACAAACCCGCGGGCGTTGACTGGCCGGAGGAGGAATTCGCGGCGCTGAAGAAGGAAGTGAACGAAGCCGGACTGGAGATCGAGGTCATCGAGTCCGTCAACGTGCATGAGGACATCAAAATGGGCCTGCCCAGCCGGGAAGAATACATCGCGAACTACATCAGCACCATCCGGATGCTGGCAAAGCACGGCGTGAAGGTGATTGTCTACAACTTCATGCCGGTGTTCGACTGGCTACGGACGGACCTGGCGCGGGTGATTCCGGAAGACGGCAGCAACAGCCTGTACTTTGATGAGAAGGACCTGGGCGAAATGGGCCCGCTGGAAATCGTGCGCAAAACCGCCGAGGACAGCAAGGGCTTCACCCTGCCCGGATGGGAGCCGGAACGCCTGGCACTGCTGGAGACGACCCTGAAGCAATACGAAAATATCGGACCGGACGATCTGCGGAAGAATTTCAAATACTTCCTGGACGCGGTGATTCCGGTGTGCGAGGAAGTCGGCGTGCGCATGGCGTGCCACCCGGACGATCCCGCCTGGCCGATCTTCGGCCTGCCCCGCATCACCCACAGCCAGGACGATTTTGACAAAATGGTGCAGCTGCACGACAGCCCGGCGAACACGCTCTGCCTGTGCACCGGTTCCCTGGGATCCAATCCGGACAACGACATTCCGGCCATTATCCGCCACTTCGGCGGGATGAACCGCATCGGGGCCATGCATGTACGGAACGTCAAGTACCTGGGCTACCATCATTTCCGGGAGGCGGCCCACCTGAGCAGCACCGGGGATCTGGACATGTACGAGATCGTGAAGGCCATTTACGACACCTGCCCGGATACTTATATCCGCCCCGACCACGGGCGCATGATCTGGGACGAGCAGGGCCGGCCGGGGTACGGCCTGTATGACCGGGCGCTGGGCGCCGCCTATATCAACGGCCTGTGGGAAGCCATTGACAAAGAAAACAAGGGAGGAAAATGAGATGCAGAAGAACGTGCTGAATACTGATCTGACGGGCAAGGTGGCTGTTGTTACCGGCGCAGGCGGCGTACTGTGCTCCTATTTCGCGAAGGTACTGGCCCGGGCAGGAGCGAAGGTGGCGCTGCTGGACCTGAACTATGACGCGGCGAACCAGTTTGCGGAGGAAATTACGGCCGAGGGCGGCACCGCAAAAGCCTACAGCTGCAATGTGCTGGATAAGGATATCTGCTATTCCGTGGCCGACCAGGTAATGTCCGATTTCGGCCCCTGCGATATCCTGCTGAACGGCGCGGGCGGCAACAATCCCCGGGCCACGACGGACAAGGAGTACTTCGAGCCGGGGGATATCGAAAGCGACACCAAATCCTTCTTTGATCTGGACAAATCCGGCGTGGAATTCGTTTTCAACCTGAATTTCATCGGCACGCTGCTTCCCACGCAGGCGTTTGCCCGGCAGATGGTGGGAAGGGAAGGCTGCAGCATCCTGAACATCAGCAGCATGAACGCCTACTGCCCGCTGACAAAGATTCCGGCCTATTCCGGGGCAAAGGCGGCCGTGACCAACTTCACCCAGTGGCTGGCGGTGCATTTCAGCAAGGTCGGCATTCGCGTCAACGCCATTGCCCCCGGCTTCTTCTCCACCAAGCAGAACGCGGCGCTGCTGTTCAATCCGGACGGAACGCCCACGGCGCGCACCGGCAAGATCCTGGCGGCGACCCCCATGGGACGCTTCGGCGACAGTGAAAA